>OLNL01000063.1_pt1 | contig 112587 bp, 76 predicted proteins | sample 1672181 | NCBI WGS metagenome assembly OLNL01 (sample SAMEA3136656, study PRJEB25190) | human gut metagenome | biome: human gut; feature: human-associated habitat; material: faeces | place: Austria | collected 2013
GTCCTTGGCTGCTTAAGTCTTTATTTAACCCGTCCAAGTTTTGGGACGCAGTTCACTATCGCATCGGGCCCCTATTTCAATCCCTAAGGCAAAACACTCGCTGAGAGCCTACTTTTGGGCGTCTTTCTCCGCAGCGTCTTTGTTTTGCTGGTCAAGTTTATGCTTACCGCTCACAATAGACGTAGCGCCCAATGTGGCCAAGCTCGCGCTGGCAAGGCTCGCCATCAAAATCAAGTCACCCGTCTTGGGCATGCTGCCCTTAGAGGACTCTGTCGTCGTGGCTGAAGCAGTCACAACCTTGGTCTTACCCTGGTTCTGGTCGGCGGCATCATCAACCAGGCCCTTGGACCCATTGTCGTCCGTGTGCTTGCCATCCTTATCAAGGCGGGGATCCTTCGATTCCGCACCGTCTGATTCCGTGCCCTTGTCGGAATCAAACCCCTTAGAACCCTCGTCCTTCGAATCGCCCTTAGCATCCTCGGTCTTTTCCGTAGCGCCCTGGTCGGAGCCATCCTTCTTGGAAGACGAGCTGCTGTTGATATCAACCATCAGCGAGGAGCCAAACATGGAGCCAAGTTGTTCGCTCGCAGAGGGTTTGCCATTCGTCGACGAGTCGCTCGAACCGGCAGTCGATCCACCGGCGGAAGAACCAGACCCTGCCGCAGCATCTGCGGAATTCGAAGGCGAGGCAGACCCCGCGCTGCCGCCCGATGCGACATCGCCATTTCCGTCGCTTGCTCCGGCATCGTATGAAGGAGCATCGACGGTATCCTCGTCAGCACCATTGGTATCGGCACTAGGCCCAGAGGGAGCAACGGGAGCGGCGGGTGCCTGGCTAGGCGCTGGAGTCACGGGCTTGGGCTCAGGCTCGGGTTCAGGCTCGACCGGCGGCGTCGCCGCGGCCTCGTCCTCGGTAATATAGACCAGGCAATCCTTAAGCTCGTTCTTGTAACGGTTCTTCCAGCCCTCGTGATATTGCGGCTGGCTCGAGTACTTACGGGCAACGTTATTGACCACGCTGCTGGAAAGCGCCGTCACAAATTCACGGTCGGTCATATCGTTTGTAAGATTTGCCCAGCGGAAAAAGTCCTGGCAGCCATAGGTGCCGCACATGTTGGTGATGCTCCACACCATACCTTTGACGCAATCGGCGCGGCCAGAGATATCAATACCAAGCGCGCTCTTGAGCCAGGCCTCGGTCACCGCGTAATAGGAGTTGTATGCATATGAATCTTGCAGCGCCGAAAACTCAGCCGGATCGGCGTTATAGGCGCCCTGGAAGGCCTCCTGTGCAATACGGCCCAGCTCCGTCAGCTGACCGTTCGAATACATGGGGTTGCTTGCGTTGGAGATATCGCCCCCGCGGTCAATTGCAGACTTAAGCATGCCGTACTTGGCAGGATTGTAGTTATAGACCTGCTTCATAAACGGGACGAGCGACCAGCGTCGGTCGAACTGGTAATAGCCCAGCGCGTTATAGCCGTCGCCATACGAAAAGCCCTGGTTATAGTTGCCGTGGCTCTCATACTTGGTAAAGTACTTCATCTCGCTGGTCACATTGACAAACGAGACGCCTTGGACCGACCTCAGCACGCCCGAGAAAGACTGCTGGGTATAAAGGCCCTTATCGATATCGGTGGCATCCGAGGCAACGCCCGGCGTGGGCTCATCCGCAGCAGCGGGCGCGGGCGCGGCAACGGCGCCAAACGAAAGAGCCAGCGTCAATCCGGCAACAATCGCAGAATGCTTGGGCTGCATAAGATCCTCCTTGCATTGGTGTAGTTAAAGTGCAGTTTGCAAAGATAGATTTAAGTATCGCAGCAAGACCGATGTCGTACAACAGCAACTCGACAAACGGTAACGCCCTCCGCGAAATCTTGAGGAATTGCGCTCGAGTTACAGCTTGATATCGAAGTTAATCTCGGGCACGGCCGCCAAGTCGGCCAATGTCACGCCGTCGACGTACTTTTCAATCACGTCGTCCAGACCGCGCCAGAACTTCACAGTAGAGCACAGATCGCTGCGAGTGCAGTTGTTATCGATGCCATCGCATGCGACGGGCGCCGTGCTGCCCTCGACGGCGCGCAGTATATCGCCGGCTCGCACCTCGGCCGGGTCCACGGCCATCATGTAGCCGCCGCCCTTGCCGCGCACACTCTTGAGCAGGCCCGCCTTCATAAGCGGACGGACCAGCTGCTCCAAATACTTTTGCGAAATATGCTCACGGTCGGCAATCTCGCGCAGGGCGATTTTGCCCTCGGCGTCACCGAGCGCCGCGATATAAATCATCAAACGGAGGGCATAGCGGCCCTTAGAAGAAATGAGCATACCTACCCTCCCGGTGCGCTTGAGAAAAAATCATCAGCAGAGTTTGCCCCAGATGCCAAGCGTGTGGGACAGACGATCCCGACTATTATGTCCCACATCTGAAAAGTCGAGTGGATTAGTCGGGTTTTCCCTTGACTAACGCCGAACCCATAGTAACTTTATTCCGAGAAGATTCCTAGGGTTTAGTACACCTATGAGTACACCATAAACAGAGAGGGACAGCATGAGCGCAAATCCGCTGCTTTCCATCGAAGGTCTGACCGCCTCCGTGGACGAGAAGACCATCCTCCACAACGTCAACCTCAACGTCGCCGCCGGCGAGACCCATGTGCTGATGGGGCCCAACGGCGCCGGCAAGTCCACCCTCGGCCACCTGGTCATGGGCGACCCCGTCTACACCGTGCAGAACGGCCGCATCGTCTTTGACGGCCAGGACATCACCGAGCTCACCACCGACAAGCGTTCGCGCGCCGGCCTGTTCCTGAGCTTCCAGGCTCCGGTCGAGATCCCGGGCGTGCCGCTGTCGAGCTTTTTGCGCGCCAGCATCGCCGGCCGCCCCGGCCTGGAGATGAAGGGCAAGGAATTCCGCCGTCGCGTCAAGGAGCTCGCGGCCGAGCTCAACATGGACACCGCTTACCTCAACCGCGAGCTGGGCGTAGGCTTCTCGGGCGGCGAGAAAAAGAAGGTCGAGATGCTCCAGCTTCTGCTGCTGCAGCCCAAACTCGCCATCCTGGACGAGACCGACTCCGGCCTGGACGTCGACGCCCTGTCCACCGTCAGCCACGGCATGGACGCCTACCGCAAGAGCTGCAACGGTTCCATGCTCATCATCACGCACAACACGCGCATCCTGGAGCACCTAGATGTCGACCGCGTCCACGTTATGGTCAAGGGCCACATCGTGCGCGAGGACGACGCCTCGCTGATCCCCTGGATCGACAAGAACGGCTTTGAGACCTTCGAGCGCGAGGCCGCCGAGCAGCGCGCCCAGGCCGAGGCCGTCGCTGCCGAGCAGCAGGCGTAAAGGGGCGACGCAATGACCAAGAACCGCACCGAGGTCGCGGACATCGACCGCAGCCTCTACGACTTCACCTATGGCGAGGAGGGATTCGAGCGCCTCGACGCCGGCATCACGCCCGACATCGTGCGCGAGATCAGCGCCAAGAAGGACGAGCCGCAGTGGATGCTCGACCTGCGCCTCAAGTCCCTCGAGATCTTCAATCGTTTTCCCGACCCGACGTGGGGCCCCTCCATCGAGGGTCTGAACATGGACAACATCGTCACCTACGTCAAGCCCAACACCGACCAAAAGCACGACTGGGAGTCGGTGCCCGACGACATCAAGAACACCTTTGAGCGCCTGGGCATCCCCGAGGCCGAGCGCAGCTACCTGGCGGGCGTCGGCGCGCAGTACGACTCCGAGCTCGTCTACCACAACATGCAGGACACGGCGTCCAAGATGGGCATCGTTTACTCCGGCATCGAGGAGGCCCTGCACGACCCGCAGTGGGAGCCGCTCATCCACGAGAAGTTTATGACGCTCATCCCGCCCACCGACCACAAGTTTGCGGCCCTGCACGGCGCCGTGTGGTCGGGCGGCTCGTTTGTCTACGTGCCCAAGGGCACCAAGCTCGATTTTCCGCTGCAGAGCTACTTCCGGCTCAACGCCAAGGGCGCCGGCCAGTTTGAGCACACGCTCATCATCGTCGAGGACGACGCCGACCTGCACTTTATCGAGGGCTGCTCCGCACCCAAGTACAACGTGGCAAACCTCCACGCCGGCGCTGTGGAGCTCTTTGTGGGCAAGCGCGCACACCTGCGCTACTCGACCATCGAAAACTGGTCCAAGAACATGTACAACCTCAACACCAAGCGTGCGCGCGTGGACGAGGACGGCGACATCGAGTGGATCAGCGGCTCCTTCGGCAGCCACGTGGGCTACCTCTACCCCATGAGCGTGCTCAACGGCCGCCGCGCCCGCTCGAGCTTTACCGGCATCACCTTTGCCGGCGCCGGCCAGAACCTCGATACCGGCTGCAAGGTCGTACTCAACGCGCCCGAGACCTCGGCTACCGTCGAGACCAAGGGCATCTCCAAGAGCGGCGGCATCCAGACCTTCCGCAGCTCTATCGTGGCCACGCCCAAGGCCGAGGGCTCCAAGGCAACCGTGAGCTGCCAGTCGCTCATGCTCGACGACCAAAGCCGCTCCGATACCATCCCCGCCATGGACATCCGCGCCAAAAACGTCGATATCGGCCACGAGGCCACCATCGGCCGCATCGGCGACGACAAGGTGTTCTACCTGATGAGCCGCGGCATCTCGGAGGAAGAGGCCCGCACCATGATCGTCAACGGCTTTGCCAACCCGGTCTCCAAGGAGCTGCCGCTGGAGTACGCCGTCGAGATGAACAACCTGATCAAGCTCGAGATGGAAGGAGCGATCGGATAATGAAACAGACCACCAACACGCCGAACGCATTTACGTCATCCGAGCTTCTGCAGTGCGACGTATCGGGAGCGACGAGCCCGACGACGCGTACTAAAGGTACGCGAGGAGGGTCGGAGCCCCGAGACGGCGTGCTGCAGGAGATCGGGGGCGTCAACGCGATGCCGGCTGCCACATGGGGCTGGCTCAAAATGAACCAGACCAAGCTTGAGCTTTCGGACGAGCTTGCCGCCGCTCCCGCCGAGGCCGTTGAGGTCGAGGGCCTGGACGAGCAGATCCATGGCGCGGCCGACGCCTTCGACGCCGCCATGGACGCCATGGCCGAGCGCTTCCCCGAGCGCCGCGCCTCTGCCCCCGGCGACGCCGCCGACCGCGCCCGCATCACGCCCGAGACCGAGCTCGACGTGCCCGCCACTTCCGTCTACCAGGCCGGTGCCATCAAGCTCGAGGAGGAACTCTCCCCCGCCGAGGCCTTCGAGACCGGCATGGGCGAGGCCGCCTACACCTATCTGGCCGACCATGCCACCAAGCGCATCGTCATCGATGTGCCCGCCTACGGCCGTGCCACGGTCACCGTGCGCGTGAGCGGCGTCGACGCCGCCGCTGCCATCGCCGCCATCGATGTCGTCGCCCGCCCGCAGGCAACGCTCGACCTGCAGATCGCCCTGGACTCCCCCGTTACCGGCGAGGGCGTCGTGGGCTCCGTGCTGCGTGTGTGTGCTCACGAGTACGCCACCGTCAACGTGACCTGCACGCAGACGCTCGACGACAGCTGGATCGCGCTCGACGACACCGGCCTGTTCCTGGACGAGGGCGCGCGCGTCAACGTGCAGCACACCGTACTGGGTGCTGGCGCCAGCGCCACCGGCCTTGCCGGCGACCTGCTGGGCGACACCGCCAAGGTTACGATCGATACCGATTACCTGGGCGCCCGCCAGCAGGTGCGCGACTTTAACTACGAGCTGCGCCACCGCGGCCGCAAGACCGAGTGCGAAATCGATGCCAACGGCGTGCTGACCGGCACGTCCAAGAAGGTCTACCGCGGCACCATCGACCTCGTGCACGGCTGCAAGGGTGCCGTCGGCACCGAGCGCGAGACGGTGCTCTTGGCCAACAAGGGCGTCGACAACAAGACCGTTCCCGTCATCCTCTGCGACGAGGACGACGTCGCCGGCAACCACGGCGCCACCATCGGCCACGTCCGCGACGAGCAGCTGTTCTACCTCGCCTGCCGCGGCCTTGACCAAAATGCCGCCGAGGACCTGTTCATCCGTGCCAAGCTGGAGGACGCCGCACTTTCCGCGACCGACGAGCGCACCCGCGGCGCCGTCGTCCGCCTGGGCAACAACCTGATCGATAACTTTGAGGAGGAGCTCGCATGATCGACACCGAGCACGTTAAATGCGATACCTGTACTGCCCCCGAGCCCATGGAGTTCGACGCCAGCGATGAGGCCTCGCGCGGCTGGCCTACCGTCGACATCGAGACCAATCCCTACAAGGCGCAGTTCCCGCTGTTCCAACAACACCCCGAGATCGCCTTCCTCGATAGCGCCGCCACCGCGCAGCGCCCCGCCTGTGTGCTCGACGCCGAGCGTGACTTCTACCAGCGCATGAACGCCAACCCCCTGCGCGGCCTGTACTCGCTGTCCGTCGAGGCCACCGAGGCTATCGCAAAGGTGCGCCAGCAGATCGCCGACCTCATCGGCGCCTCCCAGGCTAATGAGATCGTCTTCACCCGCAACACGAGCGAGTCGCTCAACCTGGTCGCCAAGAGCTTTGCGCCCACGGTGCTGGAGCCCGGCGACGAGGTCGTCATCACCATCATGGAGCACCACTCCAACCTGATCCCGTGGCAGCAGGTCTGCCGCGAAACCGGCGCCAAGCTCGTCTACCTCTACCCCACCAAGACCGGTCAGCTCACGACCGAGGAGGTTCTATCCAAGGTGGGCCCCAAGACCAAAATCTTGGCCGTGGGTCAGGTCTCTAATGTGCTGGGCGTCGAGAACCCGGTCAAGAATCTCGGCAAGCTCGTGCATAAGTACGGCGGCTATCTGGTCGTCGACGGCGCACAGTCGCTGCCGCACATGCCGGTCGATGTGGCCGATCTGGGAGCAGACTTCTTTGCCTTTAGCGCGCACAAGGCCATGGGCCCCATGGGCATCGGAGTGCTGTGGGGCAAGATGGATCTGCTCAACGCCATGCCGCCCATGCTTACCGGTGGCGAGATGATCGATTCGGTCACCGAGCAGGACGCCGTCTGGGCGCCCGTCCCCGAGAAGTTCGAGGCCGGCACGCAGGACGCCGCCGGTATCTTCGCCACGGGCGCGGCGCTTGATTACCTGGTCAATACGGTGGGCTACGAAAACATCCAGGCACGAGAGCAGGCACTCGTCCACTACCTGATGGGCGAGCTCATGCAGCTCGACTTTGTCCAGATCATCGGCTCCATCTATTGGGACAACCACCACGGAGTCGTGAGCTTTAACGTCAAGGGCATCCACCCTCACGACGTCGCGAGCATCATGGACATGGACGGCGTCTGCATCCGTGCCGGTCACCACTGCGCGCAGCCGCTGCTCACCTGGCTGGGCGTCGAGAACCTTGCCTGCTGCCGCGCCAGCGTGGCCTTCTACAACGACAAGGCCGATATCGATAAGTTCATCGCCGGCCTGCATCACGTTTGGAGCACGTTCAATGGGTAATCTGTACACCTCCACTACGTTTATGGAGCACAACTCCCACCCCGATTACAAATACGAGATGGATGCGCCCACGCACGAGCACGACGGCATCAACCCCAGCTGCGGCGATGAGCTCACCCTGCAGCTGCGTGTCGAGAACGATGTAATCGAGGAGGCTTCCTTTACCGGTCACGGCTGCGCCATCAGCCAGGCCAGCGCCGACATCATGGCCGACCTCATCACGGGCGAAACGGTCGAGGAGGCTCGTCGTCTGGCAGGGCTTTTCCTTGCCATGATCCGTGGCGAGGAGCTCTCCGAGGAAGACTTGGAAGACCTAGACGAGGCCGCTCAGCTCCAGGACATCTCACACATGCCCGCCCGCGTCAAATGCGCTGAACTCGCATGGCGAACTCTCGACGGCATGCTCGAGGGTCAGGCTAACCAGTAACGGATGCCCCGAATCCAAGGTTTTTGATTGCCGAGCCGCCCGATACGGGCGGCTCGGCTTTTTCATAACGAGCGCACGCGCAGCCACGCTTCCGGCGCCCAATCTGTCATTTATCGCACGGCCAACCGCAAGCACAAGCGTTTTTCACAGTACCAAAGGCTTGCCACAGGGCCACGGGGCACGCCGAGCAAAGCGCCAGGCACCGTCCTACTAGGCTCCGGCTCGCCTCCTGCCTGCCGCAGACGGGTCCCATAGGGTGCGGCGTGCATTTTTGCGAGTTTTCAGCACGCCAAGCTATGTGCATACAAATCACGAGCATAAATTAGCGCCTTCGGGCGCGTATATATTGCGTTTTAGAACAGGCATTACGGTCTACGGGGACGCAAACGCGTGCTTCGGGGCGTATTGGAAGACAAATAATTGTCTAGGGGCCCGCAAGTTGCAAGGTTATAGCAGTTCCGACAGCACTACGATGCTGAAAACTCCGCTTTTTGTACGGCGTGGACGGGGGTAGGCACGGGCAAAACCGGACTGAGCTATTGTTTTATGCAAGACGGCAATCATTCTATGCATATTTAGAAGTGTAGCTAACGTCCAAGCATTTAGAATGATGGTCCCAGTGGGCAGACAGCCCTATCCCAGGCTGTCATCAGTCCGCACCGCCGTTCGAGCACGGGCGCGCACAATACGAGAAGCGGTACTTTTGCTTATCCCCGTATACCGCTCAATCTGGCGCACCGTAAAACCAGCATCGTGCAATCCAAGAATAACGATATTGCGCTGCGCCGGCGGCGCCGCCTTAACCCCCCGGAGCGCAACCCCGCATCCCTTCGCCAACTCGTCGGCAAAGACGCGCCGCTCCAACTCCATCTCTACTAAATCGCGCATCGCCGAATCGCCGCCGTCGGGCGTCGAAAGGGAATAGGCAATAAAGGCTTTGGCAGAACCAAAAAGCTCAAGCACGCAAGAAGGATCGGAAAATCCCCTCGTAGCATCTGCCTCGTCACCGTCGTAAACGCGCAGATGCTCCGCAAAGCTGCTCCAGGGATACCGCTCAATTAGGTTGATGCCCGCATCCTGCGGATCGGCGTGAACGGAGCGAACAGCCTCCATCACCTGTCGGTCGGTATCGAGCGAACGGCGCTCAAAACGTTCCCGGAACAGGCAGCCCGATCGCCCAGTACGCTTATTGAACCGACGAGCATACGTCAACAGCAGGCGTTGCATGGCTGCACTCATGTTGTCCTCATAATCCAAAAGTACCAGATCAACATGGTCGCCCATGAGGCACCACGCCACAATCGTTACCTGGGCATCGCGGCAGCAGTCGCGCATCAGCTCCAAAAACTCCCACCGGTCCTCATCGCTCTCAAAGATCAGCTGACTGCCCATACCGCGGGCGCAGACATGGTAAAAACCGGTGATCGTTTTCCAAACACGCTGCATGGCGCTCCCTTCGCCGGGACCTGCTTACCATCCAATACATCACGATTGAAACGTGCCATCAAAACATTCACGCAAAATGGCACCCGTCGACGGTAAAAGGCGGCAAACCGACGGCGAATGGCATCATAACCACAGGCTAGACACCGCAACATGGGCAAGAACCAACTAAATACTTGACCAGAACTGACCCCCTATAACGTATCGCATAACCGCAACCAAGCTTGTTAAATCGTTTCAATTGAAAGTTCCGCGCTTCTCGTTACGAAAACTGCGCCGTTCGCCGAATATTCCGTGCATTTCGCGGTATTATAGGGGCTGCATGTCATGTCCCTTTCGAAGGGTCGCCCGGCAATCACCAGCCACGACCTCCAGACGGGACGCCAACACGATAGAGAGGAGAGGCATGCAGTACTCACAGGAAGTGGAGAACATGTGCCCCGTTGCCAAGGGTGCATACCACGGCCCCGCACCCATCCCCGAGGAGGGCAAGTGGGTCCAGGCTAAGGAGATTTCCGACATCTCCGGTCTTACGCACGGTGTGGGTTGGTGCGCACCTCAGCAGGGCGCCTGCAAGCTCACGCTGAACGTCAAGGACGGCATCATCGAGGAGGCCCTCGTTGAGACCATCGGCTGCTCGGGCATGACCCACTCTGCTGCCATGGCTTCCGAGATCCTTCCCGGCAAGACCATCCTCGAGGCCCTCAACACCGACCTCGTCTGCGACGCCATCAACGTTGCTATGCGCGAGATCTTCCTGCAGATCGTTTACGGCCGCAGCCAGACCGCGTTCTCCGAGGGCGGCCTGCCCGTGGGCGCCTCCCTCGACGACCTCGGCAAGGGCCTTCGCTCTCAGGTCGGCACCATGTTCGGCACCAAGGCCAAGGGCGCTCGTTACCTCGAGCTCGCTCAGGGCTACGTCACCCGCATGGCTCTCAACGACAAGAACGAGATCATCGCGTTCGAGTTCCTGAACCTCGGCAAGTTCACCGACGCCGTCAAGGCCGGCAAGACCCCCGAGGAGGCCATCGCTGGCGCCATGGGCCACTATGGTCAGTGGGAGAACGCTGCCAAGTACATCGACCCGCGCACCGACGAGGAGACTCACTCCGTCGCCAGCGTGTTCCCGGTTCACGAGTAGAAAGGGAGGGAAATAACTATGACTGTTACGTTCGAAGGTTACGAGCGCCGCGCTGACAAGATCAACAAGTGCCTCGCCGACAACGGCATCGCCTCCCTCGAGGAAGCTCTGCTGATCTGCACCGACAAGGGCTTCAACCCGCGTGAGATCGTCAACAACACCCAGTCCATCGCCTTCCAGAACGCCGAGTGGGCCTACACCCTCGGTTGCGCTCTCGCTGTCAAGCGTGGCGCCAAGAACGCTTCTGAGGCTGCCGCCATCATCGGCGAGGGCATCCAGGCCTTCACCGTTCCCGGCTCCGTCGCCGAGGACCGCAAGGTCGGTCTGGGCCACGGCAACCTGGGCGCTATGCTGCTCTCCGACGACACCGAGTGCTTCGCCTTCCTGGCCGGCCACGAGTCCTTCGCTGCCGCTGAGGGCGCTATCGGCCTGGCTCTGAACGCCAACAAGGCTCGTAAGAAGCCGCTGCGCGTTATCCTCAACGGTCTGGGCAAGGACGCCGCCCAGATCATCGCCCGCATCAACGGCTTCACCTATGTGAAGACCCAGTTCGACTACTACACGGGCGAGCTCAAGGTCGTCGAGACCATCCCCTACTCCGATGGTCCCCGTGCTGCCGTTAACTGCTACGGCTCCGACGACGTCCGCGAGGGCGTTGCCATCATGTGGCACGAGAACGTCGACATCTCGATCACCGGCAACTCCACCAACCCCACGCGCTTCCAGCACCCCGTCGCTGGCACCTACAAGAAGGAGCGCATCGAGGCTGGCAAGAAGTACTTCTCCGTCGCCTCTGGTGGCGGCACTGGCCGTACCCTGCACCCGGACAACATGGGCGCCGGCCCTGCCTCTTACGGCATGACCGACACCATGGGCCGCATGCACTCCGACGCCCAGTTCGCCGGTTCTTCCTCCGTGCCTGCGCACGTCGACATGATGGGTCTCATCGGCATGGGCAACAACCCCATGGTCGGTGCCACCGTCGCCTGCGCTGTCGCCGTCGAGGAGGCCCTCAAGGCCTAATCGCGCCCGCGCGATGCTCATATAGTTGAGCTTCGGAGCCGCTATCCACCCGGGTAGCGGCTCTTTTTGTTTGCACTGCCGCAGGGTTGCTAATGCCGATATATCAGTTGCAGCGAAATACGAGATGTGATGAGATGGAGCGTCAGAGCGTCCATAACGCCCATCTGCCATATTTGCCCTTTACCGATTTGCCGAGTCTTTTCGACATCATTGCCGATCACCCATGCGAAAATGCGCCGGACGAGAAAGGAATCCGATGGAATCGACTGATGTACTGGTAATAGGATCTGGCATTGCGGGCCTTTGTGCCGCCATAGAAGCGGCACACGCGGGCGCGACCGTTGCCGTCGCAAGCGTCGGCAAGACCATGAGCGGATCGAGCTTCTTCCCGGGCACCTGGGGCCTTGGCCTTATTGGCCCTATCGACGAAGACGACGAACAGGACCTCATCGACACCGTCCAGACCGTGGGCGGCGGCGTCGCCGACCCTACGCTCGTCCAGACGTTCGTCCACGGTATTCCCCGGGCCACCCAATGGCTCGAGCAGGATCTAGGTGTTGAGCTCCAACGCCCGCAAAGCGCCGAGAGCGCCCAGCAAAAGCAGTTTATCCCCTGCTTCGACCATAAGGCACGCAATTGGCGCGGCCTTACCCGCAAGCCCCTTGAGGACGCGTGTGCGGCCCAGATCAAGTCTCTCGGCATTCACCTGCTCCCCAGCCACGAGCTTATCGACCTTGTTGAGGACACAACCGGAAAGATTATCGGCGCCGTACTCTACGACCGCACAAACAAGCATCTCGTACCTATGGCAGCCAAGGCCACCATCATCGCTGCGGGCGGCACGGGTGGCCTGTTCGAGCGAAGCCTCACTTCCGCCGACGTGCTCAGCTCCTCGCAGGCCATCGCGCTGGCACACGGCGCAACGCTCACTAATATAGAGTTCATGCAGATGATGCCGGGCTTCATCGAGCCCAAGCGCAACCTTGTCTTTAACGAGAAGACCTGGCGCTACGTACATGTAGACCAGCCGGTCGATATCGCCGACGACAAGCTGGACGATCTACTTGAGCAACGCTCCGGATATGGTCCCTTCACCTCGCGCTTGGCCTCCCGCGCCATCGATCTTGCCATCGATCAAGCGGGTACCGAAGGTCTGGCGCTCCACTACGATTTCCCCCGCGAGGACGTCCCCGAGTTTGTGCAGACCTTTGCCACCTGGCTACAAGACGAGCACGGCATCGCGCCGACCGACGAGATGCGTGTGGCGATGTATGCCCACGCCGCCAATGGCGGCATCAAAATCGACAAGACCGCATACACGGGCGTTGAGGGCCTCTATGCCTGCGGCGAGGCGACAGGCGGCATGCACGGGGCCGATCGCATTGGCGGCCTGTCAAGCGCCAACGGCATCGTGTTTGGGCGCATCGCGGGCACATCGGCAGCCCAAGCAGCACAGAATGCACCTGAGGTGGCCCCAAAGGCGGATGTCGCCCTCCCCCAGCATGGCATTGCCACAACAGACGCCGAGCGCCTGACCCGCGGCCTTAAGCACACGATGAGTACCTATTGCATGATCAACCGCACCGAAGGGGGCCTATCCAAGGCACTACACGAGCTTGAGGGCTTGAAGACGGAGGCAACGACCTTGAGCACACAGAAAGCCCAGGACAGCGAAATCGCAGCCCTCGCCCGCCTGCAATCGCAGATTCAACTAGCACAGGAAATGGTCAAAGCCATGCGCAATCGAACCGAAAGCCTCGGATCGCACTATCGAGCGGACTAAACTGGACACCCATCTAAAGCAGAACACAACTAATCGATATCTATGGGCCCCATGAGCTCGAGGTGGCACGGGGTCCATTCGTGTCCGCACGGCAGCGTATCCTTATTCTGAATACAGAGCAGGCAAAGCACGCACAGACAATAGACCAGCGGGGAGGAGATATGGACAGTCGTGATATCGAGAAGTGGCGTGTCAAACTTGATAGCTACGCCAATGTGGAAGACGGCGTTGAGTATTGGCTCGCACGCGATTTAATGGAACCCCTTGGATACGCCCAATGGCGCAATTTTGAGACTGCAATTAAGAGGGCAATGGCATCGTGCGAAGTCAATGAAATGCCTGTTGCTTCCTATTTTGTTGAAACCAGCAAAATAGTACCTACAGGAATAGGACAAAAAGCAGTCAAAGACTATAAGTTAACGCGCTACGCATGCTATTTAATCGCCCAAAACGGAGACCCAAACAAGCCAGAGATCGCGCTCGCCCAGGCATACTTTGCCGTGCAGACGCGCCGCCAAGAGCTCATAGAACAGCGCTTCGCAGAGATTCAGCGCTTGCAGGCGCGCCACTCGCTATCCGATTCAGAGAAACAGCTCTCGAGTATTGCGTTCAAACGCGGCGTGGACTCCAAAGGATTCGCGATCATCAAGTCGAAGGGCGATGAAGCGTTATTCGGCGGCAGAAGCACGGCGGAAATGAAGCAGCAGCTCGGCGTACCCAAGAGCGCGGCATTGGCGGACAGATTAGCCGATGTCCTCATCAAAGCAAAGGACCTTTCGAACTCGATGACGGCCTTCAACGCCGAGGAACACGACCTGTACGGTCTGGACCAGATCAAGCAAGAGCACGTCGAGAACAACACAAGCGTACGCGGCAGCCTCATCGACCGTGGAATTGTCCCCGAGAATCTACCGCCTGCCGAGGATACAAAGAAGCTCGAACGTCGCGTGAAAGCAGACGAGAAAAAACTCAAGGAGGGCACAGACGGATTCACCGACCCCCAGGGCAGGCTCGACTTGTAAAGCGTCTGTGCCTTTACGGGTTCGACCCCATGCGAGGTCAACAAAAAAGACGGCCAACTTTCGCTGACCGCCTTAACATGCTTTGGTGGGCCGTCAGGGGGTCGGCCTGCTGCGCAGGCGGCCGCTGCGGCGCTTCGCGCCTTGCGCGCTGCGCTGGTAAATGCTTACGCATTTCCTCAGCTCCGCGCCCTTTCGGGTTCGACCCCATGCGAGGTCAACAAAAAAGACGGCCAACTTTCGCTGACCGTCTTAACATGCTTTGGTGGGCCGTCAGGGGGTCGAACCCTGGACCTTGGGATTAAGAGTCCCCTGCTCTACCAACTGAGCTAACGACCCGATATCAACACGAAGCAAGAACTGGGGTGGGTAAAGGGACTCGAACCCTCGACCTACGGGACCACAACCCGTCGCTCTAGCCAACTGAGCTACACCCACCGTGTCCTGTGCGCTTCGCGCTCGACTATTATTGCAAGGAACGCCACGCGACGCAAGCCCCAATTTTCAAGAATTTTGAAAAGAGTTTTTCGGATCCATTTCGAGCAAATCCCACCGGTTCCACAGGAGTAAACTTGCCCCACCCCGATGTTCGAAAGGACAAGCATGAAAGAACTCTCCAATCGCACGGCAACGTTTACCGATTCGGTCATCCGCCGCATGACGCGCATCTCCGATATGTACGGCGCCGTCAACCTCTCGCAGGGCTTCCCCGACTTTGATCCCCCAGCGCAGCTGCTCAAGAGCCTGAACACCATCGCCACCGATCCCAAACCGCTCTACCACCAGTACTCCATCACCTGGGGCTCCCAGGCCATGCGCGAGGCGCTTGCCGCCAAACAGGAGCACTTTATGGGCATACCGATCGACCCCAACCAGAACATCGTGGTCACTTGCGGCTCCACCGAGGCCATGATGGCTGCCATGATGACGGTCACCAACCCCGGCGACAAGGTCGTCATCTTCTCGCCCTTCTACGAGAACTACGGCGCCGACACGATTCTTTCGGGTGCCGAGCCCATCTACGTGCCGCTCAACCCGCCCACATTCGACTTTGACCGCGAGACACTCGAGGCGGCCTTCCGCGACAACGACCCCAAGGCCATCGTCCTGTGCAACCCTTCCAATCCCTGCGGCAAGGTCTTTACGCGCGAAGAGCTCACCTTTATCGCCGATCTCTGCAAAAAGTACGACGCCTACTGCATCACCGACGAGGTATACGAGCACATCGTCTACGCGCCCCACGAGCACGTCTATATGGCCACGCTACCCGGCATGTTCGAGCGCACCATCAGCTGCAGTTCGCTGTCCAAGACGTACTCCATCACCGGCTGGCGTCTGGGCTACACCATCGCCCCGGCCCAGATTACCGAGCGCATCAAGAAGGTCCACGACTTCCTCACTGTGGGTGCCGCCGCCCCCCTGCAGGAAGCCGTCGTCACCGCCCTCAACTTCGACGACAGCTATTACCAGGAGGTCCTCGATCTCTACACAGCCAAGCGCGATCTGTTCTGTCAGGGGCTCGATAGCATCGGTCTTGAGCATAACGTGCCGCAGGGCGCCTACTACGTCATGATGGACATCTCTGAGTTTGGCTATGACAGCGACCTCGACTTCTGCGAGGACCTCGCGTCTAAGGTGGGCGTGGGCGCCGTGCCCGGCTCGAGCTTCTTCCGTGAGCCCGTCAACCATCTGATTCGCCTCCACTTTGCCAAGCGAGACGAGACGATTAACGCGGCGCTGGAGAACCTCAAGTCGCTACGCGATAAAATCAAGCCGCGCGGGTAAAGACGGCCCGGCAACTAAAGCACCCAAAGAAGCCCCGCACCGCACGCGCGTTGTAGGGCTTCTTTTTATAGCGCTTTCTTAATTTGTTTAAAGCGCTATACTTTAGTCACGGAGCAACTCGTCCCAGGGGGAGGAATACTATGGCAGAGCAGCAGCTTATCGGAGCGCTCGAGGCCGGCGGCACCAAGATGGTCTGTGCCACGGGCTATGCAGACGGTACGGTTCTGGAGCGTGAGCAGATCGCAACCACGACCCCGCAGGAGACCGTTGAGGCCGTCAACGCATGGTTTGCAAACAAGGGCATCGCCGCGCTGGGCATCGGCGCCTTTGGCCCCACCGCAGTCAACCCTGCCTCGCCCCAATACGGCAAGATCTTGGAGACGCCCAAGACGGCATGGCGCTACTTTGACCTGCTGGGCACCATCCAAAACGAGCTCAATATTCCCTGTGGCTACGACACCGACGTCAACGTCGCCTGCCTGGGCGAGGTCACCTTTGGCTGCGCCCAGGGCCTCACCGACGTGGTGTATCTGACCATCGGCACCGGTGTGGGCGCCGGCGTGCTCTCGGGCGGCCAACTCGTGCACGGCATGATGCATCCCGAGGCAGGGCACATCCTGGTCACGCGCGATCCGCGCGACACCATCGGCGAGCACAGCGGCTGCCCCTTCCACGACAACTGCCTCGAGGGCCTCATCGCTGGCCCCGGCATTAAAAAGCGCTGGGATGGCAAAAGCGCCGGAGACATGGCCGATGACCCGGAGGCCATGGACCTGCTCGCAGGCTACCTGGCACAGGCACTCATGACCTACACGCTGTGCTATGCGCCGCAAAAGATCATCATCGGCGGCGGCGTAGCCGACCACACCCCCATCGTGCCGCTCGCCCGCAAAAAGTGCGCCGAGATGCTCAACGGCTATATCGTCACGCCCGAGGTCAATGACATCGATACCTACATTGTCAACAACAGCCTCGAGGGTAAGCAGGGCATCATGGGTTGTCTGGCCCTTGGCGCACAGGCGCTCCAGTAAAGGGTGCACCAACGACACACGGTGTTGCCGGGCTCGTATAACGCGCAGACAACGCTATCGCGTCCTGCAGGGCCCCCAAACGCACAAGGCCGTCTAGGACCAAGCAAAACGTCCTAGGCGGCCTTTTTGGTGCATACAAGCGATCGGAGGAGATATCGGAGCACGACGCCGGTAGCCGCTCCGCAGCAGTCAATCATCACGTCGGTAATCATACCGGCGCGCCCCGGCACAAATAACTGAATCGTCTCGTCGATTGAGGGGACCAGCAACAGAAAAACCACTGTGGGAAGCAGTCTGTCAAAAGTGCGTCGACCCTCGATATCAAAGGCATGTGTCACCAAAACACCGAGCACCATATACTCGGTAAAGTGTGCGCACTTGCGGACGACAAAGTTGGTTACCCATTCATACGGCAGGCTCAAGCTATGCAAAAACCCGCGGACGTCCTCCATGATCGCCAAGCTCAGTGAGCCGGACCCCGTGCCGGGAACCAGTGAATTGCCCCAGATCAGCAACACCATGGCGCAGGCCGCAACCGCCCACTTACGATCGATCTTAATCATGCAGAACTAGGCCTCGGCACGAAGCGGCGTAAAACTGGCGGTACCGCCCTCGATAACACTCAAATAGGCACGGCCCGTACGCTTGGCGGTAGAGGACTGCAGACGCTCGATCTCTTCCTCAAGGATCTGATTGACGCGCTCGTGGCGACGGTTTTCCATAACGCCAGCGGCGATAGCCTCGGCGCGCTCGATACCCTCGCGCGAGATACGCGCGGTATCCTCGGGAAACACGGAGCTGTGGCGGCCAACATAGACGGGAGCAACAGACACAGGTGAGGCCGCAGGCGTGGGCATCGGCGCGGGAGCGGGCTCGGCGACCTCGGCCATGATCGCCATAGCGGCGGCCCACATGTCCTCGTGGCCCGAATAATCGGCCATGGGGATATCTTCCTCGAGGGAGGCATCGGGGAGACTGTCGGTATCCACGCGATTCTGGGCATCGATAGAGGCAGTGATGGCGGCGGGCTCGTCCAAATCGGCGAGATCCACACCCTTGGCATCGGAAATGATGGGCATGCTGGCGAGCTTGGCGTTGTACGGCACCGCCTCCGCGGCCTGCATTTGGGCCGAAGCGCCCCAAAGCGAGCTTTCGGCAGCACGACGAGCGGCGATGGTCTCCTCGTCGACAACCAGGGGCTCATCGGCAAAGGGGTCGGCGACAGGAGCCGGCTGAGCTGCGCCCTGCTGGCCGGTCGAAGCGGCCGCCGCGGCAGAGGCGTACGCAGCCGACGAAGCACCGTTATAGGCGGCATTGTTGGCAGCGTTGGCCACAAGCGCCACGAAAGCTGCAGTGCTGCCAGCAGGGGCGGCATGAGAGCCCGAGACGGCACGTGCGGCAGCAGCGATGTCGTCGCGGTTATAGGAGCCAGTCTTTCCACCGTTTGCGAGCTCGTCAATTGCGACCTGGTAGACATCGCGCGAGCGAGCGGGATCGCAGCTAACCGGCGAATCGTCGTCGAGCATGCTATCGATCATAGCCCAGGCATCGGCCTCGTCCATGGCGTTGGCGGCACGGGCGATGGTCGGAACGCCATCATCGGCATGACGGCGCTGAAACGCGCCGGTCAGACCGGAGAGAAGCGAAGAGGATTGACCCTGCTCGTCCAAAGTGACAGGAGCAGCAGCCCGGGGAGCGGCCTCCTCCTGCTGAACGGGAATAGAGGCGGTCTTGAACTCGTTGTAGGTCCGACTAAACTGAGCGGCGCCGCCCACGGCATCGGGTTCAAACAGGCGGCCATCGTGCTCCGCACGATACTCAGAGATACCCAGCGAGGCGGCATAGATACCCACGCCGGCCACTGCGCCCACGGCAAAGGGAACAGCACCCGCGACAACCGTCTCGTTGATTGACGAAAACGGCAGTGTAGCGGCATACACGACCACGGGTGCGGCAAGGCCGATCCCGCAGGAAAGTCCGGCAAGGACTGCTCGTTGTGTTGCATCAGAAGAAGCCATGAGCTCTCCCCATCTTCCAGCACCCAAATCGCATCATTCAGTTGGCTGCGCGAGAGAAGATGAAGCGGGGCTATGCCCCAAAGCAACGGTATATGGTTCGTTTCATCTGCGTTTTCCGTCGCGAAGCTTAACTGCTATTATGCGAAACCCCCTTGGGGATTGCAAGCGACGAAGCGGAATTGAAACGGGAAAATCGCTGCTTGCCGGTCGTGAGGTCAATAATCGTTGGCGAGCGGCTATACGAAAAGGGCCAGGATCTAAACCCCGGCCCTTCTGGCATGTCTATGGTTGCTGTCGCATGCAGCGGACAAACTAGAACGTCTGCTCGTAATCGCTGTGCTTTTTAGCCGAACGCACCAGGAACTCCTGGTTGGTATCGGTGCCCTTAAGGCCCTTGATAAACGATGCTGCCGCGCGCTCGGTATTGTTCATGCCGGCGAGGATGCGGCGCAGGCCAAAGACAAACGGGCGCATTTGCTCGTCGACCAACAGGTCCTCGTTGCGCGTGCCCGAGGCAACGGGGTCGATGGCCGGGAAGATGCGGCGGTCGGCCAGGTCACGGTCGAGCTTGAGCTCCATGTTGCCGGTGCCCTTGAACTCCTCAAAGATGACCTCGTCCATCTTGGAGCCGGTATCGATAAGGGCGGAAGCAAGGATGGTGAGTGAGCCGCCGTTTTCGATATTGCGGGCGGCACCCAGGAAGCGTTTTGGCGGATACAGGGCCGCCGAATCGACGCCGCCCGAAAGGATGCGGCCCGAGGCGGGCGCCGCCAGGTTGTACGCACGGGCAAGGCGCGTGATGGAGTCGAGAACCACCACGACGTCGCCGCCCAACTCCACGATGCGCTTGGCGCGCTCGATGACGAGCTCGGCCACGCGGGTATGGTTGTCGGCGGGCATATCGAAGGTGGAGGCCACGACCTCGCCCTCAATGGAGCGCTGCATATCGGTGACCTCTTCGGGGCGCTCGTCGACGAGCAGGCAGATGAGGTGCACCTCGGGATTGTTGATCGAGATAGACTGGCAGATCTTCTTGAGAATCGTAGTCTTACCGGCCTTGGGCGGTGACACGATCAGGCCACGCTGGCCCTTGCCGATCGGCGACACGATATCGATGGCGCGACCGGTAATGGAATCCTTGCCATGCTCCATGCGCAGCGGCTCATTGGGGTAGACCGGCGTGAGATCGCCAAACTTGGGGCGGTTACGGGCCTGCTCAGGATCAAGACCGTTGACGGTCGTAATTTTGGCGAGACCGGCACGCTTGTCGCCGCCGCGCGAGGGACGAAGCGAACCCTCGATCACGTCGCCCGTGCGCAGACGCGCGGAGCGGATGAGGTAGGCGGGCACGAAGGCGTCGTCATTGGACTTCATGTAGCCGTGGGCATGGATGATGCCGGAGCTGTCCGGGCGAATCTGCAGGATGCCCTTAATATCGCGGAAGCCCTCGGCCTTCGCGGCTGTGGTGTAGATCTCTTCGACGAGCTCGGCCTTCTTCTTGCCGGTCGTCTCGATCTCGAACTCCTTGGCCTTCTCGCGCAGCTCGGCGACCTTCATGGCCGCGAGCTCCTCGCGCGAAAGCGTTGGCTCGGTCGGAGCTGCGTTGCGCTCCTTGTTGCGCTGCTTGCGATCGCGCTGGCGGCTGCGGCGGTCGTTGTTACGATCATCCTTGCGCTCGCTGCGCTCATCGTTACGCTTGTGCTGACGACGGTTGGGGCGGGAACCCTCTTCGGCCTCAGCGCTCTCGACGGCAGGCGTCGTGGGCGCATCGGCGGTCGCCGGGGTCTCGCCGTCCGACTTAGCGTCAGACTCGGGCTGTTGCTCAGCATCCCCCTGCTGTTCGGCAGACTTGGTCTTGGAAGATTTCTTGCGCGTGCGCTTGGGCTTCTCGCCTGCCGACCGATCGGCGCCCTCCGTCTCGGGAGTCGTGTCGACACTCACCTCGGTAGACTCAGCTGCCGCAGATTCGGCGCCGGACTTCGCCTCTGCCTTAGCTGGGCGTTTGGCTGCGGTGTGACGGCTGCGCCCGGGACGAACGTCGGCAGACTCGGCAGCGGCAGAAACAGCTACCTCAGGAACATCAGCACCCTCGGCCGAAACCACGACAGCCGCTGTAGGCTCGACGAACGCCGGGGCATCTTGGACAGAAGCCGCGGCAGCGGCCGCCTTCTCCGCCTCGACAAATGCCTTGGGCTTGCGGCCGCGGCGATGCGGGCGCAAAGCAGGATCGACGACAAATGCACCGCCGGCCTCGGCAGGCACGACAGACTCAGCAGAGGAAGCGTCCTCCTCCGCCGCAGAGCGAACCGGGGTCTCGGCGGCATCGGACGAAGCCTGCTCGGCAGCCTGCTGGACCTTGGCCGCCGTGCGACGGCGCGTGCGCGGAGCCGGCTTTTCTGCTACCTGCTCGGGAGCCGGAGCCGAAGGCGCCTCGGGGGCGGACGAAGCCGCGAGTTCGGTCAGAGCCGCGGCATCGCGCTCGGCGGCACGACGGCGAGCACGAACAACCTGGGCTTCGCTGATCTGCGCAAGCGCGCGGGCCTGCGCAACCTCATCTGAAAGCGGCGCCGAAACCTCGGCGGAAACCGGACGCTTGGCACGCGTCGTGCGCGTGGTGCGGCGTTTGGGCTTTGCAGCCTCATCGCCATCCGCAGCGGGCTTGGCCACACGACGCGTGCGCTTGGGCTTCACGGGCGCAGCCTCCTCCCCGGTAGCAGGCGCGACGGGAACAGGATTCTCACTCAAAGCCGAGGCAGCGTTCTGGTGTGTCTCGGGGACCGACGCCTGCGACGGTACGGGTTTCGCGATTTGGTCCAACACAACCGGTGCAGCAGGAGTGGCTTGGACCGTGCTTATTTCATTTTCTTGCTGTTGATCAGACACAGTGTTTGCTCAACTTTCTTTTAAAGCCCTGTGATCACATGCTCCCTGCATAAACCTTCAGGGCGGCTAAACAGTCTAGCTCCGTTCAAAACACAACGGGCATCATTGATCTGTATCGAGATGATTGCGTCAAATACGCAGCGTTAGTGTAACACAACCGCCACCACCTGCAACTTAGTCATTAGACGTTCTTATACAACTGGTCAAAAGGGGCACTCTCCCACAAAAGCGCTTCCTCTGTCGCACCAGAGGAGTGAAGCCGTGGCATCCGGAATAGCCGCGCCACAAAACGCGCCTATCTACTACGTTTGACCCGCGACCCCTGACCATCCCCTCGATCTTCCTAAAATCGCAAGCCCGCTACCTGCGGTTTTAATATCGTACTTTTCGGCATGGTTCGGGGTATGCGACTAAACGTAGTAGATAAGCCCGATTCGTGGCGGACAGTTTCGCACCGCTCTCCCACCGGACAAAAATGATCCGTAATCCTTCCGTCCCCAAGGGGTCGTTTTCAAAACGATCGCGGATTACGGTGCAAGAACGGCGTAATCCAACCATACCCTGCATTTATAATATTCGGCAAGCCGTCTACCTGCGATTTTATTTTCGCTGCTGTTGCTATGGTCGCCAGGCAGCGATTCAGCCCCGTAAACCGGTATAGTTGCGTTTTTGTAGCATTTTCCAACACGCCAAAAAGCCCCGCCAAACGCAAAAAGCCCGACCTCCGCATGGAGATCGGGCTTATAGGGCTCAGCAAAGCCAAACCTACACGGTCAAACGACCCGTAGATTACATCTGCTCGGGTGCAGAAACGCCAACCAGAGTGAGCACCAGGGCGAGCGTCACGCGGACGGCGTCGCAAGCGGCCAGACGGGCGCGCGAAAGCTCAGGATCGACGGGACGGCCCTCGCTCGGAAGCACCTGGCAGGCAGCGTAGAAGCTGTGGAAGTCGCCGGCGAGCTCCTCGGCAAAGTGCGTCAGACGGAACGGGGCGCGGTCGCGAGCACAGCTGGCAATGAGGTCGGTGAGCTCGTTGAGCTTACGCGAAAGGGCAAGCTCGGTGGGGTCGGTCAGCAGCGAGTAATCGACGTTCTCGCCGATGGCCTTGGCGGCGACGGCCTTCATGCCCATCTCGTCAGCCTGCTCGGGCGTAACGTCAGCGGCACGGCGCAGAATGGAGCACACACGAGCGTGAGCGTACTGCACGTAGTAGACCGGATTGGAGTTATCGCGCTTCTTAACGGCCTCGATATCGAAGTCGACCATCTGGTTGGAGCTCTTGGAGATGAGCGTGTAACGGGCGGCGTCGGAGCCGACCTCGTCAACAAGCTCCTGCAGGGTCACCATGGTGCCCTTGCGCTTGGACATACGGACGGGCTTGCCGTTGCGCAGCAGGTTGACGAGCTGGCCCAGCAGAACCTCGAACTTGCCGGGATAGCCAAGAGCGTCGCAGACACAGCGGACGCGGTCGATGTAGCCATGGTGGTCGGCGCCCCAGATGTCGATGACGTGGTCGACGCGCTGGAACTTGTCCCAGTGATAGGCAACGTCGGAGGCGAAGTAGGTGTACTCGCCGTCGGACTTGATCAGAACGCGGTCCTTGTCGTCACCCAGGTCGGTGGAGCGGAACCACAGAGCGCCGTCCTTGGTGTAGAGGTAGCCCATCTTGTCGAGCTTCTCGAAAGCGCGGTCGACAGCGGAGGTGCCGGCGGTCTCGCCCTCGGTGTCCTTCACGTACAGCGAGCGCTCGGAGAACCAACGATCGAAGTCGCAGTTGACGGCGTGGCAGAGATTACGCATGTCGTCGACCATCTTTACGTAGCCGCGCTCGCGGAAGCTCTCCATGCGCTCCTGCGGATCGGCGTCGACCCACTTGTCACCGTCGGTGCGCCAGAACTCGGCGGCCTCGTCGATGATGTAGTCGCCGCCGTAGGAGTCCTTGCCCAGAGTCTCGGCAAAGTTGTCCTGATACGGATGGGTCTCTGGATGCTCGTCGTTCTCGTCGGCAACAAAGGCATCGCGGTCGGCAATCAGCAGCTTGTGAGCCTCGTCGATATCCACGCCCTGCTTGGCGATGATGTCGGCAAGCTGCATATAGCGCGTGCTGATGGAGTTGCCGAAGGTGTTCATCTGAGAGCCGTGGTCGTTGATATAGAACTCACGCTGGATATCGTAACCGGCATGGTCCATAACGCGGCAGAGGGAGTCGCCCAGAGCGGCCCAACGGCCATGGCCAATATGCATGGGGCCGACGGGGTTGGCGGAGACAAACTCGACCTGGGTCTTCAGGCCGCCGCCGACGTTGGACTTAGCGAAGTCCATACCCTTCTCGCGGGCCTCGCCGAAGATGGCGTTCTTAACGGCGACGGAGAGGTAGAAGTTGATGAAGCCAGGGCCGGCGATCTCGACCTTCTCGATCGCGGGATCCTCGGGCATATGGGCAACGACGGCCTCGGCGATCTTGCGCGGGGCGCAGTGAGCCAGCTTGGCGGACTTCAGGGCCATGGTGGAGGTCCACTCGCCATGAGAAGTGTCAGCCGGTCGCTCGATAGCGCAATCGTCAAGTTCAAATGCGGAAAGGTCGCCGGCCTCCTGGGCCGCAGCAAGCGCAGCGCGTACCAGCTCTTCAATCTTCTCGGGCATAGATCCTCCTTGTGTTAAAGCCCCCGAGCTCTTGGTCACTCGTAGGGCAAAAGCCAGAGTTTGCAGCACTCTATCACAAGCGGTAACTACTGTCGCAGGGTAAAGTCAATCGATATTGCATATGCACATAATTGACCACAGTTGTCGCAAGGCCATTCAAAGATGGCGGTCTGCCTGCTGGTTGTGCACCCGCCGAAAATGCATAAACATCTGCATGGGCAGCTCAGAATATCGAATACTCTTACCTATCGGATTTGTGTGCTTTTCCTGCATAAAGTAAGGGTTTGCGCACGTCAGCGTGGTATTCTAGACGTACGTAAATTCGTATAAGTTGGAGGTAGCATGTTCTCAATCGGTCAACACGTCATTCATCCGGGTCAGGGAGTCTGCACCGTCGTCGGTTTTAGGGAAGACACACCGCAGCCCATGCTGTTGCTCGAGACCAAGCAGGGACATGCGCAGACGATCCTCATGTACCCCGTGGCGCAGGCCGACCGTCTGCATGCCGCCATCTCCCAGCAAGATGCCGAGCACCTACTGAGCCATTACGACGAGCTGGAGTGCGACACCTTTACCGAGCGCAACAGCTCGCTCGAGGAGACGCACTTTAAGCAGCAGCTCAAGCTGGGTGCGCCCGAGACGGTCCGCGTGGCAAAAACAATGATGCACCGTATTCGCCAAGCCGAGGAAGCAGACAAAAAGCCCAGCTCCTACTACATGCGCGTACTCAAGGAAGCCAAGCGCCGCTCCATCGAGGAGATTGCCGTGGCCTTGGGCGTCACCGAGGAAGACGCCGAAGCCCGCCTATCCCAAGCCGCCCTCAACTAACCTGCCAAAAAGGGACAGGTTTATTTTGGCAGGTTTTATCTGGGGAAACGCCAACAAACAATTGGTAAATGGTCGGGTGCTCCGTTTTGTTTGTAAGCCCCGGCCATTTTTCTATCGCCGCGAAAATGCGTGAAGCCCATTTGTGATGACATCACGCGAGGGCCGTCCAGATCGACGCAACCAACGCCCGCATCCACAGCAAGCGCGCCTGTCTTGCTCAATTACCATTAAAAAGCATCAATTTGAAAACGCAATAACATTTCGGCAGGTAGCAGATATAGTCGGTAAACTGAATCTCGACAACCGAAGCCTCCGAATGAGGTATCTTCAGCCCATCCAAGCTAAAGGAGGGACCATGCCGAGAAAACCTCGTTCAAAGTCACCAACCGGTTATTTCCACGTCACATTGCGTGGAAACGGAGGGCAATTGCTGTTTGACGATGACGAGGACCGAATCGCCATGCTTCAGATCCTCGATGCAATCCTCCCCAAACACAATATCGAGCTTATCGCTTGGTGCCTTATGGGAAACCATATTCATTTGGCACGGCAATCGTGCAGAGTGTCGCAGGATGTGCTCCGACGGAACTCAAATCTGTCTCCAAGCCACTTCGCAATGAGGCGATTCTCGCGCTTCGAAAACAAGGGCTAACCGTTAAGCAGGTTCAGCTGCTGACAGGACTCGGAACATGGATTATCAAGAACGCGTCCTAACGTCGCGTTTGCCGAGTTACGGGTACGGCGAAGCGCAACTGCCTGCCGCGAGGCGCCGCCATTCGCAAGCGCCACCATGTTAAACAGAAAACGCTTCCGCTGAATAACGTCCAGCGGAAGCGTCTTCCCAGATAAAACCTACCAAAATAAACCTGTCCCTTTTTGGCAGGTTAGGCCTGGAAGGTGTCGCGGTCGGGCGCGAAGGACTGCATGGCCGCGATGGTGCGGTCGAAAAGCTCGGGGAGCTCCCAGCCCAGCATCTCGGCGCCCTGCGTAATCACGTCGCGCGAGCAGCCGGCGGCAAAGCGCTTGTCCTTGAACTTCTTCTTGAGCGACTTGGTCGTAAAGTCCATGACGCTCTTGCTCGGACGCATGATCACGGCAGCCCCAATCAGGCCGGTAAGTTCGTCGCAGGCAAACAGGATCTTTTCCATCTGCAGCTCGGGCTTGGGCAGCGAGGTGTTGAAGTCCGAGGTATGCGTCTGGATGGCGCGGATGAGCTCGGGCGATGCGCCCTCGCCCTCGAGGATCTCGGCCGCATAGATGGTGTGGTTCACGGGGTCGTCCTCATGCTCCTCCCAATCCAAGTCGTGCAGCAGTCCGACGATGCCCCAAAACTCCTCGTTCTCGGGGTCGAACTCGCGCGCAAAGTAGCGCATGGTGCCCTCGACCGTCTCACCATGGGTGATGTGGAACGGATCTTTGTTGTGCTCGTTGAGCAATTCGAACGCACGGTCGCGGGTGATTCCGGCGGAAAGCGTCTGAGACATGGCAATACCTCCAGGTGAGTCGGTGCTAGGACACGGTGTCACTATCGTATATCGCCGCGGCTCAAGCCGGAAGGCAGAAAAGGCATACGGAGAAAAAAGCCGGGCGAACGCGTCGCCCGGCAAAACCGCAGATAAAACCTGCCAAAATAAACCTGTCCCTTTTTGGTAGGTTTAGGGGCGGACCTGGCCGGTGCCGCGGAGCTTGTATTTGTAGGTGGTGAGGGCCTCGGCGGCAAAGGGGCCGCGGGCGTGGAGCTTTTGGGTCGAGATGCCGATCTCGGCGCCCAGGCCAAACTCGCCGCCGTCGGTAAAGCGCGTGCTGGCGTTGGCATACACGGCCGAGGCATCGATCTCATCCAAAAAGCGCTCGCAGGCGTCCGCGTCCTCGGCGATGATGGCCTCGGAATGCATGGTGCCATAGCGGTTGATGTGCGCGATGGCCTCGTCCTCGTTCGCCACGACCTTCACGCTCATCTCGAGCGCCAGATACTCGCGGCCCCAGTCCTCCTCGGTCGCGGCCACGTAGTCGTCGCCCTCGGCAAGACCGGCGGCGGCGCATGCGGCACACATGGCCTCGTCGCCGTGAATCAGCACGCCGTGGTCGTGCAGCACGGCCACGACCGCCGGCAAAAACGAATCTGCCACGGCGCGGTCCACAAGCAGCGACTCGGCGGCGTTGCACACGCCCACGCGCTGGGTCTTAGCATTGACGATAATGTTGAGCGCTTTATCAAAGTCGGCCGACTCATGCACGTAGATGTGGCAGTTTCCCGTGCCCGTCTCGATAACCGGCACAAGCGACTCGCGCACGCAGCGCTGGATCAGGCCCGCACCGCCACGCGGAATAAGCACGTCGACGATGCCGCGAAGCTTCATGAGCTCGCCGGTGGCCTCGCGATCGGTGGACTCGATCATCGAGATAGCCTCGCGCGGGAAACCCTTGGCCTCGAGCGCATCGGCCAGCAGTTCGGCAATCATGGCGCACGAGTGATAGGCCAGCGAACCGCCGCGCAGAATGCAGGCGTTGCCGGTGCGGATGCAGATGCCCGCGGCATCGGCCGTCACGTTGGGGCGCGCCTCATAGACCATGGCGACCAGGCCCAGCGGCACGCTCACGCGGGTGAGGTCCACACCACTTGCAAGTACGCGGTGGTCGAGCACGCGGCCGACGGGATCGGGCAGCTCAGCGAGCTTCTCCAGGCCGGCGGCCATGCCCTCGACGCGCTCGGGCGTCAGCAGCAGACGGTCGAGGAGCCCCGCCGAGGTCCCCGCATCGCGCGCAGCGGACATATCGAGCTCGTTGGCGGCGACGATGGAATCGACGCCATCGCGCAGCGCCGCGGCCATGGCGCGCACGGCCTCCTGGCGTTGCTCGTCGCTCGCCGTGGCAAGCGAGGCCGACGCTGCCTTGGCGGCAACGGCAAGATCGTAGACATACGTGGCTATATCGACCGACATGGACGGCCCTTTCTCTTAGTAGTTTGCCAACCATGGTAGCCGATTTGTGCATGCCCTCGCGCATGGCGGTAGAATTGGTCAACCCGAAACACCGCAACGAACGGAAGTACCGCATGGCCCTCATCACTTCGTACCACGTCCCCGGCCTCTATGTCGAGGACCACAGCATCGACGTCCCCTTGGATTGGCGCGGCCTGGAGCCAATGCTTTTGGCCTTCGGCAGCACCATGCGCCGCGGCGCCATGCCGGCGCCCATCGCCGGCGCACCCGAGAGCATCAAGCTTTTCTACCGCGTGGTTTGCGCTCCCGACCGTATCAACGACGACCTGCCACTCCTCCTCTTTTTGCAGGGCGGCCCCGGCGGCGAGAGCCCGCGTCCGCTGTCGCCCACAAGCGACGGCTGGATCGAGGAGGCCGTCAAGCACTTCCGCGTCGTCCTGCCCGACCAGCGCGGGACGGGGCGCAGCAGCTGTGTAGACGGGCGCACGATTGCCGCACTGGGTGAGCGCGCCGAGGCGGCAGGCTCCGATGCGGCCCGCTCGCAGGCGGATTTCCTCAAGCGCCACCTCGCCAGCTCCATCGTGCGCGACTTTGAGTACCTGCGCCTGGTAGGCTTTGGCGGCAAGCCCTGGGTCACACTCGGCCAGAGTTACGGTGGCTTTTTGACGTTGAGCTATCTGTCGCTCTTCCCCGAGGGCGTGGCGGCGAGCTTTACCTGCGGTGGCATTCCGCACGTGCCGGCGAGTGCCAGCGAGGTCTACGCGCACACCTTCCCGCGTATGGCGGCCAAGACTCAGCAGTATTACAACCGGTACCCCGCCGACGTCGAGCGCGTGGCGGCCCTGGCAGATGCCCTCGAGGAGCAAAAGCCCGCGCTGCCCGACGGCTCGCCGATGACGGTCGAGCGCCTGCAGCTCATGGGCAGCGACTTTGGCATGAAGCCGAGCTTTGAGCGCATGCACTGGATTATCGACCACGCGTTTGTTAATGGCGACGGTACGCTGAGTTGCGGCTCCTCGGTATCAGACAGCTTTTTGATGCGCGCCTTCGAGCGCACCAACACGCGCACGAATCCGCTGTACTGGACGCTGCAGGAATTCATCTACGCCGATGGTGACACGATGCCCATTGGCTGGGCAGCCGCCGAGGAAAAGGCCCATCGTGCCGAGTTCGACACCCTCGCGCGCCCACTCATGTTTACCGGCGAGGCCATGTTCCCGTGGATGTTTGAGCAGATGCCCGAGCTCAAGCCCTTCAAGCCCGCCATGGACCTGCTGATGGAAGACACCAGCTGGGACAAGATCTACGACCCGCAGCGCCTGGCCTGCAACGAGGTGCCGCTCCAAGCCGCGGTGTATTTCGACGACATGTACGTGGATTCGGGCCTGCAGCTCGACACACTCAGCCGCGTGGGCAACTCACACGCCTGGGTGACGAACGAGTTCGAGCACGACGGCCTGCACGGCAGCGTGGTGTTCAAGCACCTCTTCGACGAGGCCCTCAACCGCGGAGACCTGCGCCGAATCTTCTAGCAAAGGAGTGTCCCCACCTGCCGGCACATAAGAAACGCCCCCAAGTGCCGGCACGAGAAAGACAGCGCTGCGGGAAACGATCCGCAGCGCTGTCTTTCTTTATGCAAAGACGATCAAGTTGTCTCGGTGGATCGCGGACTTCTCGGCCAAGTCTGCCAGCAAGCGGTTGCCGGCAATCTGGTCCTGGCGGCGTCCGGCTGCAAGCTCCAGCACGTCCGAATCGGCCTCGGCGATACCGCGGGCGACAACCATACCGCTCGGGTCGCACACGTCGAGCACATCGCCCTCGGCAAACGTGCCATCGACCTCGCGAATACCCACCGCAAGCAGGGAAGAACCGCGGCTGACCAGCGCCTTCGCGGCGCCGTCATCGACCGTCACCGAGCCATGCGCCTTGTCGCCCAGTGCAATCCACAGCTTGCGGGGCGCAATGTCCAGGCGCTCCGCCGGCGGATCGAACAGCGTACCCACGCTCTCGCCGCGGGCAAGGCGCACGAGCGCATCGGGCTCCTCGCCCGAGCAAATCACGCTCTGAATGCCTGCCGTCATCAGGATGCGGCTCGCGCGGATCTTGGTAATCATGCCGCCTGTGCCAACCGATGTGGAAGAATCGCCCGCCGAGGCGATAATCTTGGCGTCGATCTTATGCACGACCGGGACGAACTCGGCCGTGGGGTCCTCGTGCGGATTGGCGGTATAGAGGCCATCGATGTCCGAGAGCGTCACGCACAGGTCGGCAGAAACCAGGCAGCCCACAAGCGCCGCCAGCGTGTCGTTGTCACCAAACTTGATCTCGTCGACGGTAACGGTGTCGTTCTCGTTGACGACCGGCACCACGCCCAGTTCCACCAGACGCAGCAGCGCGTCGCGCGCGTGCAGATAGGACGTGCGACGGGCCGTGTCGTGACGCGTGAGCAGCACGAGCGAGGTAAGCAGGTCGCGCGCATGGAACTCCTCGTCGTAGGCTGACGAGATGATGCATTGACCGGCCGAGGCGCAGGCCTGCAGGCTCGGCAGGTCACCGACCGGTTTGCGGTCAAAGCCCAGCACGGGATAGCCACAGGCAATGGCGCCCGAACTCACCACGACCAGACGCCAGCCGAGTTTGCGCAGGGCAGCAGCCTGATCGGCAAGCCCGCCGATAAAGGCGCGGTTGACCTTGCCATCGGCGCCCACCACCGTGGACGAACCGATCTTTACCACCATCGTTTTATAAGAAGTCGTCATACGTCAAACCAATCAACTGTTGAGGGTTCGGGCGAGCTGACGGCCGAGGGAACGTAATTCCACCCTACACCCAACAAAATTAGCGAGCCCAGGGGAAGGCAGAAGCCGCGGCCATGTTCTTGCGCACGAGCTCGTCGCGCACCTGCGCCAGGCCCTGCTCCATGCCCACCACATAGGTCTGCGGGTACAGGAAGCGCTTGTAGACCGGATCCAGATGGTCCAGCGCCCAAGCGCAACGCTCGCGTGCGGCCTCGATGCTCTCGCGCGGGGCAACAGCGCTGCCGTCGCGCACGATCGGCGCCAGCAGCTCGCGATACTCAAGCTCGGACACGTCGGTCACTAGAGCGGCATCGTTCACGGCCACGAGGGTATTGCCGCGTGCGGCGCCCTCCCCCGCCAGATGGTCCTCGTCATAGATCATGTCGCAGACCGGGCCGCCAAAGCCGTCGTAATAGCGGCGCACGCGCTGCACGCCTGGAATCGTGCGCTTGTAGGGCTGCTCGGAGAGCTTGACCACCGGAGTCCACGGGTCCGCCTCGCTCGCACGGCGGGCGGAAAGCTTGTACACGCCGCCCAGTGCCGGTTGGTCGTAGCAGGTCGCGAGCTTGGTGCCCACGCCAAAGCTGTCGATGGGCGCACCCTGGTCAAGCAGCGACTGAATCGTGTATTCATCCAGATCGTTGGAAACCGAGATCCCCACATAGGGCAAGCCTTCGGCATCAAAACGGCCGCGGACATACTTGGACAGCTTGGCGAGGTCGCCGGAATCGATGCGAATGGCCGACAGACGCTCGCCCGCCGCCTCCATCTCCTTGGCAACCGTAATGGCATGCTCGCAGCCCTCGCGCACGTCGTAGGTGTCGATAAGCAGCGTGCAGTTCTTGGGGCTCGACTTGGCAAAGGCACGGAAAGCCTCGAGCTCGGAATCGAAGCTCATCACCCAGCTGTGCGCATGCGTGCCAAAGACGGGAATACCGTAGCGGCGACCGGCGAGCACATTGGACGTAGAGGAACAGCCGGCAACGTAGCTCGCGCGCGCGACGGCCAGACCGCCATCGGGACCCTGGGCGCGGCGCAGGCCAAACTCGGCCACGGGACGGCCGTCCGCCGCCAGCACCACGCGCGCCGTCTTGGTGGCGACAAGCGTCTGGAAGCCGACAATGTTGAGCAGCGCCGTCTCGAGCAGCTGGCACTCCAGCGCGGGGCCGGTGACGCGCACCATGGGCTCGCGCGGAAAGACGAGCTCGCCCTCGGGGACGGCGTCGATGTTTACATGCGCACGAAAATCGCGCAGGTAGTCGAGGAATTCGGGCTTGAACATCGCGCCGCCGGCCGGGGCCTGGAGCGAGGCGAGGTAGTCGATATCCTCGGGCGTAAAGCGAAGGTTCTCGACCAGCTCGGGCAGCTCGGCGGTGCCGCACATGACGGCATAGGCGCTGCCAAACGGATGGTCACGGTAAAACGCCGTAAAACAGCCCTGCTCATTGGCCTTGCCGCTCTCCCACAGGCCCTGGGCCATAGTGAGCTCGTACAGATCGGTGAGCATTGCAATGTCGGTGGGATGCGAGATGTCGGTCAAAGCCATGGGGCGACCTTTCGGATGCGTTGTGCAGAGGTTGAGGGTTGGACGAGAGCAGAGCATGCGGACATGACGCCCGATGCAAATCGGTTAGAGCAGGCCCATGCTGGTCATGATCGTGTAGCCCATAAAGACGACAAACGCGACCAAGGCGAGCGCGATGATGATCTTTTGAGCCGGGGCCATACCGGGGATCTCGCCCTCGGCCGTGGGCTCCTTGGAAGTGACCATGCGCTGGGCAAACGTCATCTCATCACGGCTCGGCTTGGGCTCGGCGGGCTTGGAGCGGGCGGCTTTTTTAGACTGAGGTTTGGGTGCAGCAGGCGCAGGCTTCGCAGCGGCGGGCCTGGGCGCGGGCGCGGGCTTGCACTCGGATGCGGCGCTCGCGGCAGCCTCCTCGGCCTTCGCATGCTCGGCACGCAGGGCGGCCAGCTCCTCACGCTCGCGCCGGGCCTCTTCCTGGGCCTCGCGGCGGGCCTTCTCAGCGCGGAGCTCTTCCAACTCGGCGCGCTCCTCGTCGGACAATGGTTGGGACTCAAGCTCGGCCATGGTGCAGCCCTTTCTTTCAAAAAAAGCCGCCGACACAATGTCGACGGCTTATCAAATCCAAGGGTGGAGACGAAGGGAGTCGAACCCTCGGCCTCTGCCATGCGACGGCAGCGCTCTCCCAACTGAGCTACGTCCCCAGGACAAGTTGATATTTTACCTACGGCTCGCCAGCTGTCAACGCCCAATACCCAGTCTTTTTGGGACGGGGCTTTTTTGACTACTTTTCGGATGGCAGCTCGACCCCCACCGGGAGCAGTCTTTTTGGGACGGGGCTATTTTAGCTACCCAGGCAGATAGCGAAAACGATTTGGACGATTAACGGCAGGGGCAGCTAAAATAGCCCCGTCCCAAAAAGACTGAAATAGCCCCGTCCCAAAAAGACTGCTCAAAAGAGCTACTTTGCGCTGGTGAGGACGCCAGTGGTGTCGAACGCCGGGGTAAAGCTCTCGTCTACCGCGCCGCCCTCTTGCCAGAACATCGTCGTAAAGCCCAGGTCGTCGGCATGGTCGAGCACCCGCTCGTACTCCTCGCGCGTCACAGCTCGTGCCAGGTCGCCGCCCTGATCGCGCATGAGCGCGTTGGGCGTGTACTGGTTCATGACCGAGATTGGCACATCGCCCACCGTCTGCCACACCAGGTCTAGCACGCGACACGAATCGTCCGCATGCCCCGGCAACACCAGGTGACGCACGATCATGCCGCGCTTCATGAGCCCGTCCTCGTCCACCAGCTCTCCCCCACGGCGCTCAATCTCGCGCGCCATTTGCGCCAAACCCGACACGGCCACACGCGGGTAGTCCTTAATGTGGGAGAGCGACTGCGCAAGCCCCGCATCGGCATATTTAAAGTCGGTAAGCCACACATCGACCAGATCGCCGAGCGCCGCCACGGCACTCGCGCGCTCATAACCGCTTGTGTTGTAGACGATTGGGATGACCAGCCCGCGCGCCCGTGCCGCGGCAATCGCAGCCGGCAGCAGGTGCGCGTAGTGCGTCGCCGTCACCAAGTTAATATTGTTGGCACCCTGGTCCTGCAGCTCCAACATAATCTCGACCAGGCGCTCGGGCGAAATTTCAAGACCGAAATTGCCCGTCGAGATCTCGTGGTTCTGGCAATAGACGCATTTGAGCGAGCAGCCGCTAAAGAAGATCGTGCCCGAACCGGCCTCGCCCGAGATAGGCGGCTCCTCCCACATATGAAGCGCCGCACGGGCCACCTTGAGCGTGTCGTTAGCACCGCATACGCCGCGCGCACCCTCATCGCGCGCCGCACCGCAACGGCGCGGACACAAATGGCAGGCGGGAGAAAAAAGTTCGGTCAACGACGTCGGCATAAAAACATGCTCCAAAACAACGATTCAGCAGGTCAAACGCAAAAGGACCAACCGCACAGACAGCTCGAGCCCAAGGCGCCGTAATCGTCCGACACGATTTTTGTAATGTCAAGACTGGAATCGATAAAGTCCCGCTTTATGATGTAAGTATTCCGCCCCCCGCGGAGCAACTGGGTGAACCGTCGCGTTTATTTAGGGAGCCCACACAGTCGTACGTAGTACAGGTATCCTTCGTTGTTAAGGACGCTGGAACGGTCGATGAGGGCACCCACCTGTTTTAGGTGGGTTCATTTTCGTAACGTGGGGGGTGGTTTTCTTTTGCCGAAAATCGTCATTGCAAATCCTGCCAGGATCCTCAAAAGACACCAGGCAGAACCCCACCATCACTCGAATATCTGGTAAGCACGTGATTATCGATTAGCGCGATTCCCCGCACCCCCTTTGGTCGAGTATCATGGGTCAGCTATACCCTTTGCGGCATGGCATCCTTTGACCTTTTCCTTCGACGCTTGGCGGTTTTTGATACATGGCTTCATCCACGAGCTACATACCGTTCCTTTGCGTGGCAGCCGCGGCATATATCACGACCTTCCTCACGGTGCCCCTGGTTAAACGTCTGGCAATCAAGCTCGACGCCGTTGACTATCCTTCAAAACGCCGTATCAACACCAAGCCCATCCCGCGCTTGGGAGGTACGGCGGTCTTTTTGGGCCTGGTCGTTGCCTGCATCGTTCAGATTATGGGCACCTGGCATCTGGGCTGGCCGCCCGTCTTGGTCCCGCATCCGCGCCTGCACATTAGCTACCCCATGCTGGCGCTTTCTTTTACTGTCATTTTTGCGACCGGCGCGATCGACGACGTCTTCCAGCTTAAGCCCAAGCAAAAGCTCGCCGGCCAGGTCCTCGCCGCGCTCATCGCCTGCGTGGGCGGCCTGCGCATCGGCGTCATCGTCAACCCGGTTGCCCCCGGCGAGATTATGCTCGGCTGGCTTGCCTACCCCATCACCGTGGTCTACCTGGTGGCGTTCACCAACATTATCAACCTTATCGACGGCCTCGATGGCCTGGCCACAGGCATCTGCGGCATCGCATCGTTCACCATGTTTTCGGTCGCCGTGCTCTCGGGCCGCATCGACGCGGCAGCGCTTTCCATTGCGCTCTTTGGCTCGTGCCTCGCCTTCTTGCGCTATAACTTCAACCCCGCGAGCATCTTTCTGGGCGACTCGGGGTCGCTGCTGCTGGGCTTTGCGCTGGGCTCCATTTCGCTGCTTAATGTGAGCCGCACCGCCGCGCTCACCTCGCTTATCATTCCGCTCATCGTTGCCGGTGTGCCCATCATCGACACGTTTAGCGCCATCGTGCGCCGCAAGCGCGCCCACATTAGCATTGGGCAGGCCGACAAAGGCCACATCCACCACCGCCTCATTCAAGAGGGCTATAACCAAAAGCAAGCTGTGCTGCTTATCTATGCCTGGTGTGTCCTGCTTTCGGCTGGTGCGGCCGCCATCAACCAGGTCGAAGTCCCCATGCGCGTGCTCATCTTTACCGTGCTTGGCATTGGCTCGGCAGCCTTCGCCAAGCACCTGCACCTGTTTGAGCCCGTGCTACGCCACCATTACAACAAGCGCACGCACGAAGACGAGCTGATAACCCCCGACGACCCTGCCTTTAAGCAGGAGGAGCAGGCGGCCGAGGATCGTAAGGAAGAGCGCCGCCACAGGCATTGAGGTTTGCTGCAGAAGGTTGTTCTGCTTACCGTCGGCCGCTCGTGACCGCGCCTCGACCGCCACGCATGCCTCGCCTTACCACCCCCTTGCTCACTTTCGCCCGCCCCTCTCAATAAACGCGTTATCATCTTGACCCATGAACATACGTTAGGAGCAATCATGCCAAACGAGAACAGCTACGAAGTCGCGTTGCAAAAGAGCAACGCCATTCGCGAGGGCCTGGCCAAGACGCCCGAGAAGTTCACCATGCTTACCGGCGACCGCCCCACCGGCCGTCTGCACCTAGGCCACTACTTTGGCACCCTCAAGGGCCGCGTGGAGTTGCAGAATATGGGCGCCAAGACCAACGTGCTCATTGCCGACTACCAGGTCATCACCGACCGCGACACCACCGAGCACATCCAGGACAACGTGTATAACATGGTCATGGACTACCTTGCCTGCGGTATCGACCCCGACAAGACCATGATCTACACGCACTCCGCCGTGCCCGCCGCCAACCAGCTCATGCTGCCGTTCCTGTCGCTGGTCTCCGAGGCCGAGCTGGCGCGCAACCCCACCGTCAAGGCCGAGATGGAGGCCTCGGGCCACGAGCTCACCGGCCTTCTGCTCACCTATCCGGTACACCAGGCCTGCGACATCCTGTTCTGCAAGGGTAACGTTGTGCCCGTCGGTCGCGACCAGCTGCCGCACATCGAGCTCACCCGTACCATCGCCCGCCGCTTTAACAACCGCTACGGCAAGGTGTTCCCCGAGGTCGACGCGCTGCTGTCCGAGACCCCGCTGCTGCCCGGCCTGGACGGCCGCAAGATGAGCAAGAGCTACGGCAACGCCATCAATATCTCGATGACCGCCGAGGAGACGGCCAAGCGCATCAAGAAGAGCCAGACCGACTCCGAACGCATGATTACGTTCGATCCCGAGAACCGTCCCGGCGTGTCCGGCCTGCTTTCGACTGCCGCCATCTGCACCGGCCGTTCCGAGGTCGAGATTGCCGAGGAGATTGGCATGGGTGGCTCTGGCCAACTCAAGAAGTACGTGACCGAGGCCGTCAACGGGTACTTCGCACCGATCCGCGAGCGTCGCCAGCGCTACGAGAACGACCTGGACTATGTGAAGGACGTCCTGCACGAGGGCAACCGTCGTGCCAACGAGATCGCCGAGCAGACCCTGGCCGAGGTTCAGGACGCCATGGGCATGGTGTACTAGTCGAGAGCAATAAACAACACTCAAACTAAACCGCCGCGATTGGCACAATCCTCGTTGCGGCGGTTTTGTTTTCTTCAGAGGTCGGTCGCCGAGATATTCAGCCGCTTGGCAGAACCCCTAAGTCGCAAGCACCTTGAGGCTATATCCTGTTAAGCAATGACACCCTATTGTTTAACATGCGGCAGCTTTTACGGCAGACCCGACCGACCGGAAGGAGTCCCATGAGCTCAGTTGCGTTTTGTACCTGCAACGACCGGAAATGCCCATTTAACCCTGTCAACCACGAGAAGGGCTGCACACCGTGTATCGCTAAGAATCTGCACGAGCACGAGATTCCAACGTGCCTGTTCAACGCGATTTCTCCCGATCGGCTTGAGGCCGATAAAGACGAGTGGTCGTGGCAAGCGTTCGCGCGGCATGTAGAAGCATATCTGGGAAGCGACAGCCCAAGAATCCCCGCAGGCGAAGAAGCGCCGCAGGGATTTACCAAGATCGGTTGCTGTAAGCGGGACTAACAATCAAAGTTAGTGCCCCCCTAAAACCAAACGTCAGTACCTCATTATGGGATAACAGACCTGATGGGTTTGCCCCATGCCTACAGGAAAGCGCCCGCCGACCATGGCAGCCGACGGGCGCTTTCCTGAAGTACACCGTTGAATCGCACAGAGGGGAGGAATGCGAATCAAACTCAACAGGGCAGGCTTTTTCATCGCCTATTGCCTGCTCCGTTGTTGAATACAATATAGTTCACCTTTGTTTACTTTGTAGCATCAAACCGCGCCGCCACACCTTCTGCATAAGTTAACCCCTTTAAACCTGCCAATTAGGGACAGGTTTATTTTGGCAGGTTTTATCTGGGGAAACATCAATGGAGCCAGCGTTCCAACACAAAGAGGATAGCCAGCTTTGTGATGGTTTTGGCCACGGCAGAGCCGCTAGAGCCCTGCTGGCCAACGACAGGCGGCCAAGTCGACGTGCATGGGGTCGACAAACGTCACGCCCTCCCCCAGCAGAAGTTCGCGCTGAGCATCGGGGCCGCCAAACGCAAATCCCTCGCAAATGCTGCCATCGGCAAACACCACACGATGGCAGGGAATCTGACCAGGGCGCGGATTGCTGTGCAGCGCATAGCCCACGTACCGCGCACTTCGTGGACGACCGGCAAGCAGCGCCACCTGACCATACGTGGCGACCATCCCCTCAGGGATCTGCTCGACCACCTCGTACACCCGTTCAAAAAAGCCCTCAGACGCCATCGATGCTCCTTTCCGCCCGCAACAGCATAAATCAAATGATCCCTCGGGGACGGCAGGGTTGCGGATCATTTGCGGCCTCCGTGCGGCCGATGGTCCGCAACCCCGTCATCGCCGAGGGATCACATGGCATGGCAGGTAGCGTTTGCCCAGATAAAACCTGCCAAAATAAACCTGTCCCTTTTTGGCAGGTCGGTTAGTTGGCAGGCTGGAAGAAGGCTACGGCTACGGCACCGGGGCCTACATGGGTGCCGATGGTGGCGCCGATGGTGTGAACGGGCAGCTCGCCCTCGGTGTGGCCAGCCCACAGCGCGGCGCTGTCCTCGATATACTTCTTGAGCACCGCATCCGAAAGGCCCGTATAGCCGAGCGCCAGTGGCATGGAAAAGTCGACGCCGCCCGCCTTTTCGACCTTTTGGTTCAGCAGGTTGCGACCGTTCTTGGAACCGCGCGCCTTGCCCAGCTGCACGATCAGGCCGTCCTCGGCAGCCACCACGGGCTTTACGTTGAGCAGCGTACCCACGGCGCCGGCCGCAGCAGACAGGCGACCGCCGCGCACCAGGTACTCCAGCGTCTCGAGCAGGCCGATAACCACCACGCGGTCGCGCACGGCCTCGACCGCCGCCGCGATCTGGGCCGCGCTACGGCCCTCGTCCACCAAGCGCAGGGCATACTCGACCAGCACGCGCTCGCCCAGGGTGACGTTGTTGCTGTCTACCACGAACACATCGCCGCCCGGTGCCTCGGCAAGAGCGGTGCGGGCACTCTGATTGGTGCCGGAAAGCTTGGCGCCCACGGTAATAATCACGGCCTCATCACCGGCTTCACGAACCTCGGCGATAGCCTGCGAAAACGCGTACGGGTTGACCTGACCGGTCTTGGGCAGCTCATCGCGCTCCACGAGCATCTCGTAAAAGCGCTGGTGATCGATGTCGACACCATCCATGTACACATCGGTGCCAAAGGTAACGGACAGCGGCAGAACAGCCAGTGCCGGGTGCTCCGCCGGCGACATATCGCTTGCGGAATCGGTAATAATGCGGACGGACATAGCGAATCCTTTCTTGCGCAGGTCCCGCGCAGGGAATTTTGACAGCAATGCCCCGGCACGGTATACGCGCTCAAACGGGACGATGCAGTTGTTAATGGGAAGCAAATGCCTAGGCGGCCCTACAGTTCGCGCAGGGTGTCGAGAATCGTGCGCAACGACGCGTACATCTGCTCGCGCTGCTCCGCGCCCATGGCCTTGCCGGTGGCGTCGAGCACCTCGCGAATAATGCGATCGGCCTCATTCATGCTCTCGCCGCCCAACGTGGTCAGGCGAACCGGGGCGCGATACTTAACGGCGGCATCGCCCGAATCGTCGACCTCGACGTAGCCGCCCTCTTCCAGATGCGCCAGCGTGCGCGAGACGGCAGCGCGGGTCACGCCTGCCATGCGGGCGAGGTCGGCACCAGTCAGGCCGTCCTTGCTGCGCTCAAGATAGTACAGGCACATGATATCGGAACCCTTAAGGCCCAGCCTTGCGCCCTCAGATGCCTTAATGCGCTGGATCTCCTTGTAGAGCCCGCTAATCAGTCCGACAAAGTCCTCAAAACGTGTCTCGTCGTTCTGCTGCATGGGAGACGACCGCCTTTCGCTTGCATGATGCTAACGGGTAAACATCTTAGCCGTACCCAGCGATCGCAAGCCCCGAACGCCCTATTTGTTAACTCATCAACATAAAAACCACCACAAAGGGGACAGCACCTTTGTGGTGGTTTGTGTGGTGGTTTGGGGCATCAATAGGTTCTAGGCGCCGCTACAGTTCCACGCGCGGGTTATCGCGGGTCACAAGCGTCTTGACGACAACCGTCGCTCCCAGATAGCGCTCAAGCAGCTCGGCTAAGCGATCGATCGCGGCCTGACAGTCCCCCATTCGCTCGGGCTCAACACACTCAATCGCCAGGAACGCGTCGGCAGAATCGTCGGACAGAGCCGTTCGAACGCCGTCGCGCCAGTTCCAGCAGCGGCACACGGCGCCGGCATCATCGATGTAGGCGAGCTCGCCGGGCAGCGTCGGATCATCTGCCTCCTCGCCAAGCGGCAAGAACGCATCGCCACCGTCGGTCACCTTCAAGCGAAGGTCTCCCTCAATCGCGTGCAAATCCTCGCCTCCCACGGGCAGCGCGTAGGTCAGCGACACCGTGTTGTAAATATCCACCGCCGGTGTGATATGACCGACTGGCTTGCCCTTGAGCACGCGCTTGAGCAAGTTCTCGATTGAGCAACGCGCGCCCTTTTTAGTCTTGAACAGACGATAGGCCTCGCGCCATGCCTTGACCGGCGCGTTCTCGCTGATGGTATCGCTTGTCAGGTAACGCTCCGCATCGATATTGGCGCGATCGAGCAGCGCCGCAATCGCGTCCACGTCCTCTTGAGGAATCTGAGCCGCGGGCTTCATGCCCTCCACGACCACGACGCCGACCGCCGCCTGTGGAAATAGCTCCCAAAATGAATCCTCGGCAATAAAGCTCTTCATACGTGCTCCTTTCGCAATTCGCGCCAACGCGAGCGCCTAAACAAAAAGCGCCCTTACAACGGCCACCTTCAAAGTCCTACGGTGCCGTCACAAGAGCGCTTACGCTGTCCCCATCCGGAGAAGGGGACGATATGTCAGGCGTATTGTAGCCCGAGTCATCCGTGCGAGCAAAACCACCACAAAGGTGCCCCCTTTATGGTGATTTTGGGTCTGTGGCGACGCTAGTGGCGGAGTCCCAGCAGGCCGCGGCCGCGATGACGGGCCTCGGCGGACACCTGAGCGTGCGGGCCGGCGGCCTTGACGGACTCAGGCAGGTGCGAGTACTTCTTCTCGAAGTTCTCCTCGAACATCACCGCCAGGTTGTGCGCGGCCTCGTCGTAGCGCGCTGTGCTCTGCCAGTACTGGCGCGGCACCAGGATGCCGTCGGGCACACCATGGCACGTGGTGGGAATGTCGACATTAAAGATATCGTCGTGCAAGAACTCGCTGTCCTCGATGGTACCGTCGAGGGCGCGTGCGACCAGGGCGCGCGTGTAGGCAAGCTCGATACGATGGCCCACGCCATAACCGCCGCCAATCCAGCCGGTGTTGAGCAGATAGACGCGGGTGCGACCGTCGGCGATACGCTCGCCGAGCATCTTGGCATAGACCATGGGGTCGAGCGGCATAAACGGCTCTCCGAACAGCGAGGAGAACGTGGGCGTGGGCTCGGTGACGCCGACCTCGGTACCGGGGATCTTGGCGGTGAAGCCCGTCACAAAGTGATACATGGCGGCATCGGCCGTCAGGCGCGAGATAGGCGGCAGCACGCCAAAGGCATCGCAGGTCAAAAACAGCACGACGCTCGGGGTGGTGCCCATGCCCTTGGTCCACGCGTTGGGGATATGCTCGACGGGATAGGCAACGCGCGTGTTGTGCGTGATCGAGACGTCATCGTAGTTGGGCTTGCGGTTCTCATCGAGCACCACGTTTTCGCAGATCGCGCCAAAGCGAACGGCATTGAAGATCTCGGGCTCGTGAAACTCGTCCAGGCCCTCGCACTTGGCGTAGCAGCCGCCCTCGATGTTGAAGATGCCCATGTCGGACCAACCGTGCTCGTCGTCGCCGATCAGAAGGCGCGTGGGATTGGCCGAAAGCGTGGTCTTGCCGGTGCCGGACAAGCCAAAGAACACGGCGGTCTCGTGCGTGACGGGATCCATGCTGGCCGAACAATGCATGGGCAGTACATCGTCCTCGACGGGCAGCAGGTAATTCATGACGCTGAAGATGGACTTTTTGATCTCACCGGAGTAGCCGGTACCCGCGACCAAAATCACGCGCTCCTGGAAGTTGATGACCACGGCGGCGCTGGAGTTGAGACCCTTGATGGCGGGGTCGCACTGGTACCCGGGTGCCGCGAGCACGCAAAAATCCGGCTCGCCGGTGCGCGCAATTTCGCGAGCGAGCGGGCGGGCGAGCATCTGCTTAATGAAGAGCGCCTGGCTCGCGCGCTCGCAGGCAACGAGCAGGCGACGCGTGTGGTTGCGGTCGGCACCGGCCATGCCGCGCGTGACGAACACGTCGCGCTCGTTGAGGTAGTCAACGATGCCGGCCTTGATGGCCTCGTAGCTCTCAATCGAAAGCGGGCGGTTGACGGCGCCCCAGGCGATCTTGTCGTGAACATCGGGGGTGTCAACGATAAAGCGGTCGTTGGGAGAACGGCCGGTGCGCTCCCCCGTCTCGATCACCAGCGCGCCGTTGGATGCCATGCGGCCCTCTTCACGGCGGATGGCGTGCTCGACGAGCTCCGCAGCAGGTAGATCGACCAGCAGACGCGGCTGATTCTCGGCGGGATCTTCGACCAGCGTAATACCAAAGTTGGACAGAACTTCTGCAGGGGTAACACCAGGCATGGGGCCTCCTTTAAAAGCGCGTCACGCGGGCGCGGCGCGCACTTTACTCACGTAAAGCCCGTTGTACCCGATATGCAAAAACGTTTTTGCGGCAAGGACGGCAAGCCCGCCCAACGGTCAAAAATCGCAGGCAAGCGGCCTAGTCATTGGGTAGTCATTGGGGACGTTCTTAAACGACGAGTCGTTGGGGACACTCTTGAACAGGCAACATTCAAGGAGTGTCCCCGGATGCCGGCACAAAAGGAACGTCCCTAAGTGCCAACTATAGCGGCAGGCCTTGGCCGAGCATGGCGATGGCGCTCATAAGGATCAGCATGCCGGCAGCGTAGGGCAGGACCGCGCCCAGGAGCTCGGCATCCTTGCCGCGCACGTGCACGGCGGCCAGACCGATGGCAAGCGTCTGCGGCGAGATCATCTTACCGGCGGCGACGCCAAGCGCGTTCAGCGCGACCATCCAGTAGTCGCTCACGCCCAGCGCGGTGGCAGCCTGGCTCTGGATGGGACCAAACAGCATGCCAGAAGACGTGCCCGAACCGGTCACAAATGCACCGACCGCGCCGATCCACGGAGCCAGAATCGGGTACAGGCCACCGGCGACCGCAATGCAAAACGCGCTGATCGAAGAGATCATGCCCGCATAGCCCATAACCTTGGCACAGCCCAGAACCGAAAGCATGGTAATGACCGTCGGCATCATCTGCTTGACGGTCGCGGCCAGCACCTTGCCCATCATGCGCGGCGAAGCGCCCTGAATGGCGCCGCCGACAAACGCCGCCAGGAAAATCCAGACGCCCGGCGTGTTGATCCACGAAAACGTGAGCGTGCCGGGGTTCTCGCCGCAATACACCTGCACCTGGCTCGCAAACGGTGCGAGCGCAGCATGCACGGCAGGCACCAGGTTAGACGTTCCCAACAGCAGCACAAAGATCAGGATGAAGCACGACCAAGCCGAAAGCGCCGACTTAGCGGTGAGCTGCTCGCCGGCCTCGATATTCATATGGAAGCGTGCGTCCAGATGCCCCGACTTCTCGGCACGCATGGCAAGCGCAGCTGTCAGCGCGAGCGAAACGATGGAACCGACGACGACGGCAAGCTCGGGACCCACAAACATAGCAACGACAAGCGCCGCACCGGCAAAGGACACGCCGGAGAGCACGGCGATGCCCGCCACGCCGTTCAGGCGCTCGGCAACGCCCGCAACATTACCCTGGTCATCGGCGACACGACCCGCAACCAGCACGATAAACAGCGGCATCATCACAAAGAAAGGCGCCAACTGCACCATCTGAACGGTCGCCAAATGCAGCGGGTCCAGGCCCACCAGACCGGCAACGGACACCGTGGGAATGCCAATGGAGCCGTAGGGCGTGGGCACGCCGTTGGCCAGCAGACAGATGAGCACGGCGGGCACGGCCTCAAAGCCCAGGCCCGCGAGCATGCCGGCGGGAATAGCGACGGCGGTGCCAAAACCGGCCATGCCCTCCATAAAGCCACCAAAGCACCAGGCCACAAGCAGCGCCAGCAGGCGGCGATCGCTGCTGATGGAGGTGATCATGCTGCCGATCACGTCCATGGCGCCCGTGCGAACGCACAGGTTATACGTGAACACCGCGGCGATGATTACCAAAACGATGGGCCACAGGGCCATCAAAAAGCCTTCGAGCGAGGCGGTCGCGATCTGCGCTGCCGGCAGGTGCCACCATGCGAAGGCAAGCACGCACGAAAGGACAAACGATCCGATGGCGGCTTTCCAAGCTGGCCATTTAAAGCACAGCAGCATCACGACAAGCCAAATGATCGGCACAAGAGCCAGCAAGAATGCGGCGACGTCCATAGGTAGAAGCTCCTTGGTGCCGCGCGGGCGGCATCGGGGTATCACATAACTTCAACAGGATACCGCACGCTCACCGACAATTTACTGCCGCCCCCCGAAAATATTGAACAATCCGTTCAAAAACATGAGTGACACCGTCGCGTCTATACTAGAACGCAGCAATAGAAAGGACCCGCCTTGAGCATCTCGCCCCTCGATAGCATCCGCCGCGCCATCGCCCGCCGCAACGGCATCGCCAACCCCGCTGTATCGGGCGGGGCCCACGGGCAGGGCGGACGCATCGAGAATGGCCTGTTCCCCGCATCGCACACCGCCGAGGAGCTCGCGCGCATCCAAGAGCTAAGCCAGCGTAACGCCGGCGGTCCAAATAGCGGCCAAGCCACGCGTCGTCGTCGCGAGTGCGATCGCGAGCCCGGTCCTGTCCGCCGTATGGTCAACGCCTGGTGGAACCGCCTGCTCGGCGCCGTCTACGGCGGCGGTTTCTCCATGCAGGAGGCCGAATACGAGGAGCACGCCACCCGTCGCGACTACCTTTGGAACACCCTCGGCACCGCCGTGTGGGGCATGGCGTTTCCGCTGCTCACTATCGTGTCTACGCAGCTCGTGGGGGCCGAAGAAGCCGGCAAGTTCTCCATCGCCTTTGTCACCGGCACGCTCATCATGATCGCGTGCAACTACGGCGTACGCAATTTTCAGGTCTCGGACATCGACGAGAGGACGTCCTTTGCCTCCTACCAGCTCAACCGCTGGCTTTGCGGAGCGATTGCGCTGGCTTGCGGCCTTGCATACAGCAGCGCCCGCGGCTACGACGCGCAGATGGCGACAATCGGCCTGGGCGTCTACCTGTATAAGGTAATCGACGGCGTGGCGGACGTGTACGAGGGCCGCCTGCAGCAGGCCGACAAGCTCTACCTAGCCGGAATGAGCCAAACACTGCGTTCCGCCGGCGTCATCGCGGTCTTTAGCGCGGCACTGTTCCTCACGCGCAGCATGCCCATCGCGGCCATGGCCATGGGCGTCGCCGCCATTGCCTCACTCGTGCTGGTCACCGCCCCGCTCGCCCTGCTCGAAACCGAAAAATCGCGTCGCGTGAGCATACGCGAAGTCGGCCGCCTTTTTGCGCAGTGCGCCCCGCTCTTTGGCGCGCTCTTTTTGTTCAACCTTATCGAGAGCATGCCCAAATTTGTGATGGAAGGCACGCTGGCCTACAAATATCAGCTGTACTTTAATGCCCTGTTCTTTCCGGCGCAGGTCATTTTGCTGAGCATTGGTTTTATCTATAAACCGCAGCTCTTGCGTTTGTCGAGCATTTGGGCTAACCCGCGTAAGCGTCGCCGCTTTGACTTAATTATTGTCGCCGTCATGGCGCTGATCGTGGTTATCACTGGCGCATGCGCCGCGTTTATGGCAGGCCCCGGCATTCCCCTTATGAGCTTTATGTACGGCCTCAACTTTGAGCGCTACCGCACATTGGCGCTCCTGATGGTCGTCGCCGGCGGCATCACCGCAGCCATCGATTTTATCTACGCCATTATCACAGTGCTGCGCCACGCCGACGATGTCACCAAGATCTACCTCATTTGCTTTGCCGTGAGCGTGGTGCTCCCGATGGTCCTCATCAACCTACTGGGGCTGATGGGTGCCGTCGTGAGCTACCTGGCTATCATGGCCCTACTGCTGGTGCTATTGATTGTCGAGTACGCCCACATTCGCCAGCGCATAGAACGAGCCCGCAACCCGTACGGTGTCTAATTAGCTGCCCCCGGTCGCCGGAATTTGCGATGGAATTACCCGGGCTGGGGTCTTGTTGCGGACAATATGCATCACGTAAAACTAAGTGAGTAGACTTTTACCGAATCCCCGACCACACCGACAAAGTACAAGTCTGTGACCTGCGATTTTATTAAGGCAAATATGTTGGGTGCTCGGCATTTCCAAAAAAGTCTACTCACTTAGCCAGCGGGCAGCCAAATGATTATGTAATCCCCGCCCCAGAAAAATCATTTGATGGGCAGAAGGGCAAAAGTAGTCAAAAAAGCCCCGTCCCAAATTAGCTACCCTTTGCACCGATTACTCGCCAGGGAGAATATTTGCATAGAACTCCGCCCCATCGTCCAGGCGCAGAATGCCTACGCGGCCGAACTCGGAGCCGGTGGCGGCGGCACAGTCGATGTCGATGCGGTCGGGAACACCGGCGGTATCCTCGCCGCCCAAGCGCACAATCTGTCCGCGGCCCGACTCCTCATCGAGCCCTGCCAGGCCGCCTACCTCGCAATAACGCCCGAGCGACACCGTGGGCGTGTGACCGCTCACCACAACCGGACCCTTGCCCTCGGCAGATAGCAGCCCCGTCGGGGCATCCCAATAGCCGTGGCGAATCCAGAGCAAGTCATCGGACGACTGCACGGCGAGCATTTGCTGCAGCAGCTCGCTATCGGCATCGACCGCTCCCCTGCCGTCGGCACAATCGACACCATGCTCAAGCAAAAACGCACGCGCCGCCTCGGTCTGAATACCGGCGTGCACCAGCAGGTACGGCCGCTCGGCAGTCTCTGCCACCGCATAGAGTGGCAGGGCGGCAGCCCAGCGCACCAGCTCCTCGTATGCCTCAAACTCCATTTCGTTGAGCTGCTGGCGCGTGGTCCAACCGCCGTTGATGTCCCAGGTCTCGGCATCGAGCGGGTCCTGGCCGATGATCGCGTCGAGCATAATCTGCTCGTGGTTACCCTTAAGCACGCGAGCGTTGGGCAGCGAGCGCACCAAGTTGATGACGCCGACCGGATCGGGACCGCGGTCGATCATGTCGCCCAACACGTACAGCGTGTCGTCGGACGTTAGCGAGATCTTGGAAAGGGCCTCGTCCAGCGCGCGCACGTGCCCGTGAGCATCGGATGTCACATAGATCGCCATGGAACGCCTTTCCCTGCATTACGGCCGAAGCCCGGAGCCACAACTAAAACTTCAAGTTGAACTTAAACGTTACCCATTGTACTCCGTTGCAATAAAGCTGGGAAGGGCCACGCGTCGCCAACGGTCGTTGGCAGCCGCACGCCCGCGCGCGCAGTTCACGGTGCACCGCCGGCAGCTGCTCCCCGACCAACGTCGCACACGCCGCAGCCTCGTGTCGAAAATGCGCACGCCCGCAATCCACCCCCATAAACCCACCATCTTTGGGTACAAATAACCGCAGATAACTGACCGTGCCACGCCAACCTCCCAGGAGCGGACACTATCCATGAACCAGATACTTCTCTTTATAGGCCTCGTCATCATTTTGTGCCTGACCATCAAACCCGTCGGCAAAAAGCTCCCCTTCCCCACCCTGCTCATCTTTATCGCGCTGGGCATGCTGCTGGGCGTCAACGGGCCGGCGCACATCGACTTTAGCGACTACGCGCTTACCGAAACCGTCTGCAGTACGGCGCTGCTGTTCATCATGTTCTACGGCGGCTTTAACACCAACATCGACCGCGCCAAACCTGTCGCCGTGCCCGCGGTGCTGCTGAGCACGCTCGGCGTCATCGCCACTGCCGGCATCACGGGCGCCTTTGCGCACTTCGCACTGGGCTTCGACTGGATCGGCGGCCTGCTGCTGGGCTCGGTCGTGGCGTCGACCGACGCAGCGAGCGTCTTTAGCGTGCTGCGCGAGCACAGTCTGTCGCTGAGAGGTGGCACTGACTCGCTGCTCGAGGTCGAATCGGGCTCCAACGACCCTGTCGCCTACATGCTCACCGCCGTGCTCGCAACCCTTGCGGCCGGCGGCGACATTAACATCCCTGTGCTGCTGGCCAAGCAGATCATCCTGGGCGTGGGCCTGGGCCTTGCCATCGGCTGGACATCCAGCCGCCTGATTGAGTGCGCGCATGCAACGGCCGAGGACGCGCAGACCATCTTTTTGTTCGCCGTGGCGATCGTCGCCTACGCGCTGCCGAGCTATCTGGGCGGCAACGGCTTTTTGGCCGTGTATCTAGCCGGCATTGTGCTGGGTGCGAGCGACATCACCGGCAAGGTCGAGATGGCGCACTTCTTTGACACCCTCACCGAGATGGCAGAGATGACCATCTTCTTTTTGCTCGGGCTGCTCGTGACGCCCGCGCGCCTGCCGCAAGTGCTGCTACCGGGCCTGGTACTCATGGCGTTTATGCTCTTTGTGAGCCGCCCCATCGCCGTCGGTCTGATGTTGGCGCCCTTTAAGACCAACCCCCGCCAGGTCGCACTTGTAAGCTGGGCGGGCCTGCGTGGCGCGGCTTCGGTCGTCTTTAGCCTCTTTGCCGTGGTGGCCGGTGTTCCCGGTGGACATGACCTGTTTGACCTGGTCTTTGTGATTGCCGTGTCGAGCATTGTGGTGCAGGGATCGCTGCTGCCGGCAATGGCGAAAAAGCTCGACATGATCGATGCAGAAGGCGACGTGCGCCGCACGTTTAACGATTACCGCGACGAGGACGGCATGTCGTTTGTTAAGCTCAAGGTGGGCGCGGGCCATCCGTTTGCCGGACGCTCGCTCGCGGACATTGGCAGCGCCACAGATATGCTCGTGGTCCTGGTACTGCGCGACGGCGCGCACCCGGTGCTGCCCAACGGCGATACCGTCATCGAGGAAGGTGACCTGCTGGTTATGGCCGCGCCAACGTTTGAAGAGCGTGCCGAGGTTACACTGCGCGAGGTCACCGTGACACCCCACGGTCGCCTGGCAGGGCTGCGCCTGCGCGACGTGCCGCAAGGCAAGCACCCGTTCATTGTGGTAATGCTCAAGCGCGACGGCCAAACGATCATCCCCGACGGCAACACCCTCATATACGCCGGCGACGAAGCCGTCATCGCCACCCTGGCGTCGTAGCGGCAAGGGACAGCCATCCCGAATTGACTACATTTGAGCACCAATCGCCCCGGCTGGGGTCTCGTTGCGAACAATTAGCGTCTCTCAAAACTAAGTGAGTAGACTTTTACCGAATCGCCGACCACGTCACCAAAGTACAAGTCTGTGACCTGCGAGTTTATTGAAGCAAATTAGTCGTGTGCTCGGGATTTCCAATAAAGCCTACTCACTTAGCCGGCGTGCAGTCAAAATAGAACGGTCGCGACCTCATTAGGCTCCATTGGGACGGTATATCGTGCATTTTCGCGCAGCGGCGGGCGCAGACGACCGTCCCAAATTAGCTATCCTTGTCACATTCCTAGTCATCGTCGACGGCAAAATCGCGGAGGTCGAGGCCTTCGCGTTCGGCTCGGGCTAGGAGCTCTTGGGGCGACTCGTCCTCGATATCCATCACGTCGAGCATGGCAGCCGGAAAGCCCACGCCCGCTGCACTCCCCGCGCGATCGAGCAGGCTCTCGCGCAGCTGGTCTACGTCCACATCGATCTTCATGGTGTAACCTCCTACCGAGCCAGGTCCCTACTCAGCAGCGCTAAGCTTATCCACAGCAGCAACAAAAGCCGCAAACTGCTTGTCGTCCATCTGCACAGCCAAACGCCCCGCGGGCTCATCGTAGGCGAACTGCACCTTATCGATAAAGCAATCCCAAGCACGCTCATCCACACGCACGGCAGCCTCGCAATACTGGCTGAGCTTTTTGAGTCCATACCAAAAGGCATTCACATGACGCGCGGGGTCCTCGTCCAGCACACCATCGTAGCGGCGCCCGTTAAACTCACGCATGCGTGCCACGGCAACCTCGAGCGAGTCGCCGCCCTCGGCCGAAGCCTCATCCACCAGCTCGGGAATCGTGACCTCACGCCGAACATCATGCCTGGTAGAGCCGTCGTACTCGCCCACCAGCACGTCTTCGTCAAGCCGAGAATCATAGTCGAAATAGCTCGAGCCCCTGCAAATCCCATGCGGCGAGCCAGAGCCAAACGCGCAGAACAACCCGCCGTCGGTAACAACGCGACGGTAGGTCTCAAACGACTTCTTAACCTGAGCGAGCAACTTGAAAAGCTCCCCGGTATCGCACGCCGTCTCGCACGCAACGCACGCAGGCTCCGGCAGCCCCGAAGGCTCCACCGTGCTCCCCGCAACGCGGGCGGCACGCTCAGCCCGATATGCCTGCGCCGCCAAGCGCGCCCTCTGCGCAGCGCCGTGCACGTTGGTAAGCTCGCGCTCCAACGCCACGTCGCCAGCAACATCACTCGCAGACCCGCTGGCGCCCTGCGACCCTGTCGCACTCAGCTCGGACTCAAACGTCGCTGTGATCATACCCGCAAGGTCCGTCGCATCGGCGGCACAACGCAACTGTTCCAGCTGCGTACACAGTAGGTCGGCATCCAAAGGCACAGCATCCACAACGCGCACGCCATTCAGGCGCGCCACGTTCCGTAGCACCATAGCCCCCGCAGCATCGTACGCCGCGCGAACCTTGTCCGCCGTATTCGCACGCAGCTTTACCTCGATAAACGCAAGCGTCTGCTCCAAACGGGCCAGCAGCTCGGCCTTGTCATCCATGCGCAAAAAGGCAGCATAGCGACGCTCTATCTGCAGTGGACCGACAATGCCCGCCTGCTTGCGAGCGCGTGCAAGCGCAGTGCCCTCAACACGGCGAACATACCCGTCAACTGCCCGCACGGCAGAGTCGCGCGCAGCGTGCTCGGCAGCCTCGACGCCCCTAAGCACGCTCAGCAGCTCGCGGGAGCGCGCCTTGCGCACCAGCTCCCCGCGATCGTACTGCTCAAGCGCCGTCTGACGCTTGGCTACCGACTCAAAGCCAAACAGCTCGTCGAGCAACTCACCAACAGAACGCTCGCCCGCCATGGCAAGGCCTCCTCACGCACTACGCACCCACATGCTCGCGGGGCACCCGAACACCGGACGCCCCGCTCGCCCGCACTCCTACAGATCCAGTGCCTTCTTCGCGGCGTCGACCGGGTCACCATCCATGTAGAACACCGGGCTCAGGCCCGAGATAATCTCGGACGACACGCTCTGCAGGCCGGCGATGGCACTCAGCGGCAAAATCACGCGCTTGGCGCCGGCGTTTTTGGCCACGCGCATAATGTCCTCGAGCCCACGGATCTCGTCCATAGAGCCCGACATGCGCAAGATTCCCGGAATCGCCAGCGCAGGCATCACCGGACGGTTGCACGCCGCGGAGCACAGGCCCACAAACTCGGCGAGCGAAACTTCCTCGGACAGGCCCTTGCTCTGCAGGTCGTTGTAGAACAGCAGGTAATCCTTGGAGCCAATGTGCATGCCCGGCGCCACGCGGTTCGCCAGGTTCACAAAGTTGTCGAACGCGGCCTCCAGCGTATCGCGCACCGGCTTGTTAAAGGCCACGCCCTCGTGCTTAAACTTGCACTCGCCGGCAACGGCCTTGTTCTCCAGCTTGTACACGGCGACCTCGCCACCCTGCGATCTGCCCACGCCAAACACGTGGCCGGACAGCAGCGGCCCGTCGGGAATCAGCGTGTCCTCGCTCTGCTCGGGCACGCGCACCACGTGCACGTCCTGCGGGTTGTCGGCATCCATATAGCCCAGGTTGACGTCGATAAACTCAACGCCCGCCATAATCTTGAGCTGCTCCTTTACGCGGCGACGGCCCTCGATGGCATAATCCAGCAGCCAGCGCACGTCGTCCTTGTCCATGGCCTCGTCGGGAAACAGCAGCTTGGCCAGGCCGCTAAAGGTCTTGCGCACGGCGATCTCGTCACGTTTGTTAAAGTCGCTGTTAAAGCGGAAGTAACGGTCGATATGGTGCGTAAAGTCCTTGCGGCGCATCTCTTTGCAAAACTCCGACAGGCAGTCGGTGATCAGGCCATAATGCCCGGTCAGCAGGCTCGAGCGCATCTTGGGAATCTCCCAGCCCGGCAGGTAATAGTGGATACGGTCGAAGAAGGCCGAATCGTTGTTAAACTCCGGCGGGAACGGATCAAACAGGTGTGTGGTCTTAAGGACGTTTTGCACGGTGTCGTTGATGTTGCCCTCAAAGACCATGGAGGCATCGGCGTTAATCTGGTCGCGGCCGCGCGCATAGCTGCCGCTCGCCATGTAGTCCTTCATGATCTGCACGGCGTTGGTGTCCTTAAAGCGCATGCCGGCGACCTCGTCGAACGTCACGCAATCCCAGTGACCCACCAAGCCCACGCGGTCGGCGCGCATGGAGTTCATGCGGCCGAACAGGTTGGCCGTGGTGGTCTGGCCGCCAGAGAGCAAGATGGCGTAGGGCGAGACCTCTTTGTAAATGTGGCTCTTGCCGGTGCCGCGGGGACCCAGCTCGCACAGGTTGTAGTTGCGTTCGATGAGCGGCACCATACGCTCGATAAAGTGCAGGCGCTCTTTCTCGGAAAGCTCGCTGGGCTCATAACCAGCGGAGCGCAGCAGCATGTTGAGCCACTCGTCGCGCGAGAAATACTGGCGCTCGTCGACCATAGCATCCAGGTCCAGGTTGGGCATCTGGATGGGCGTAAGCGACGCCACACTAAACGGAGAGTCCTCGGGTCCGCGCTTTTTGCGCTTGGCCTTGGAGCGGCGCGGCGCATCGTCGCCAAAGACCTCCATGCCAAACTCGTCTTCCTCATCCAAGGGGTGACGATACTCGATGCTCATAATGCACCAAATGCCACCCTGCAGAATCTTGGAATAGTCGCGCACGTACTCGGCCGGCATCACAAACGGCTCGATGGTCAGGTTGGCAAACGACGCCACGTAGATATCTTTGTACTCGTCGAGCTTGGCCGTCACCTTATCGATGATGGTAAAGCGGCCCAGTTCGCGAATCTTGGACTTAATGCGCTCGGACTCGTCGGGACGCACGTAGTTATCGGTGAGGATCCTGCGGATGCGATCCAGGCCCTCTGCCACGGCTTCCTCGTCATCGGTTGAGCAGTACATGCCCAGCAGATACTCAAGCACAAAGGTGGGCACGTTGGCGCCGCGCTTCATAAGGGCCGTCAGGTCCTTGCGCACGATCTTGCCAGCAAAGTGCTCGAGCAGCTTGCCGTCCAGCCCGTCCATGTCGTAGCCCTCATCCTCGGGAGCCTCGGCCACAGCTTGGTCATAGCCATCGGTCGAGGATTCGTCCTCAACGGGCGCGACGGCCTCCACCGGCTCCGGGGCAGGCGCAGCAGCCTCAACGGACGCCGCAGCCTCCGCAGGCACATCCACATCAATCGAGGGGACTTCCCACAGATCGTCGTCATGGCTATCAAACATAGGGCACACTCCTAAAAACCAAAGTCAGCAACAGGGGCAAACGAAACAGCGATGGTGTACGTCTCGCGCCAAACGATCTTGCCCGACTGGGCATCGCGGCAAACCAGCAAATGGGACGAGCCGGACCCAAACGACACACCCGTCTTAAGCGTAAAGCGAGCCTCAACCACGCGGTCCTGCGGGTTGGGCGAGGTCATGTCCGCATGCACGCGAGCAACATCGCTCACCTCGTTGCCGGTCTCGTCGGTAAACACCAGCTCGTACTCACACGGCAGCACCTTGCCCGTAGCGGCCTCCTCCTGCAGCAACTTAATGCCAAACAGCGAGTTGGTAACGCGGCGGCTCTCGCTCAGCACGCGAAGCTTCGCAGTCTGCGTATCTACGAACTCCTTTGAGGAGGCACTCAGGCGGCGATACCCGACCACCGGCACCACGAGCTCCTGCAGACTCACGCCGCCATGCACGTAGCGTTTGGTTCCACCGGGGCGCTTATAGTGCACGATCCCGCGCGGAGCCAAGCCAACGTAGCCGCCGCCCGGCACCACATGGTCCATGTTCATGGCTAAATACTGGCTACCGTCCGCGCCGTTAGCGATATCGGCCAAGGTGTCGCCCTGAGCGACCACCGCATGGCGCTTGCCAAACAGCACCGGATCGTCGGGTAGGTCGTTCTTGCCCAGGAACAGGCATTCCGGCAGTTCGTTGGCCGTGTACAAAAAGCCATGGTCGGATGTAATCGTCACGCGGGCGCCTGGCGCGTCGGTGCACACGCGCTTGGCAATCGAGACCAGCTCGTCCACGCTCTCGGCGCACGCATCGAACACGTCGCTTTCGGTGGCGAGCTTCTCCCCCGTCGCGTCAATCTTGTTGTGATACAGGTACACGATCTCGCTGGACTTGAGCAGCTCCTTGCGGTCGGCGGCAGACATGTCCAGATACGCCGCGGCACTCAGGGCTCGACCCGTAGGCGCGGCCTTCTGCAGAACCGCTTGACGCTCGACCGTAGAGCTCGTCGGCATATCATCGAGCAGCACGGCGCCCGTTTCCATGTTGAGCGTCATGGCCTGATGCGGCAACAGCGCCGGCATGCCCATCTCGGTAATAGAGGGAAACATCGCCTGCACGCTACCCATGCGCACCTCGCCGCCACGCTCGCGCTCCAAAGCGGCGGCCACATCCTGCGCCACCTCGTAGCGCAGCGCATCGCTAATCAGGACCACCTTGGCCTTGGCACTACCGGTATACGTGGGCAGCGTCTCCCAATAGAACAGGTCTTGGCGAGCGATGCCCTCAACATAGCCGGCATCGCGCCACTGCGCCTGGGCGGCATTGGCCCAGCACGCGTTGCTCTCGGTCAGATACCAGTTGACGTAGTTGTTCTCGGCCCATTCGACCGCGCGGCGCTCTGGCTCCTCCAACAGGTCGACACCGCGCAGCTTGCAGCGCTCGTTGGCCTGGCGCAGCGCGCGGTATGCCGCATCCATGCGCCACCAATCTGTGGTATAGGCCTCCCACACCTCGGCCGCTTGGGCAATGTGGAATCCGCCCGCATGGTCGCGCTTAAAGGCCGCCATGTCGGCCAGCGCCAAAAGCACCTGGTAGTAGCAGGCGACATCGTCGTACCAGCACAGGTCGCGACGGGCCGCGGCAACACGACGGGCCTCGTCAACGCGATCGGCACCCTGCGCCAGCGAGGCGAGCAGGTCGCTCAAAATGGCCTCGTCAACGCACGGAAACACATCCAGGCGCAGCAGATCGTCGGTAGGCAGAGCACCAAACACATGGCGCAGGCCGCACGCGTCCTGGACCAGCTCGCAAATCTCGCGCAGGTCATCAGACGCCGCAGCATCGCCCGCCCATTCGCGGACAACGGCAATGCAATACGGCGCATAGGCAGGCGCAATATGGTTGGAAAGCTTTTGCAGCGCAGCCGCCGGCACCAGCGAGGCTGAGGCCGTCAGCAGCACATGGGCGGCAAAATCCTGCAGCGAATCACGCTCGAACAGCGCGCCCTCAAAGCCCGTGCGCTGACGCACAAAGGCAGCAAGGCTGTCGGCGGCCTCAAACTTTTGCGCCAGCTCCGCCAGCGCCTCCGGACCCTCGCGCAGCAGCTTGGTCAGGCACGCGCGCACAATAAACGGCATGGTGGCAGCACTGGGATCGGAGCCGCCAAACATGGCGGCCAGCAGGCCCAGCCCAACATCGGCCGCACACGCAGGCGCGGGCATGCACTTAGAAAACTTGGCGACGCGGCCCTTAGCGGCAAAGAACGACTTGTGCGCCTGCAGAGCCTTGCGAATATCCCGCGCGTTCGAAGCCCCCAGTTGATCGGCCAGCAGCGACAGATAGTCCGCCGAGAACTGATCGGCGTACAGCTCAACGTCGGCCAGCCAATCGCCCTCGAGGCCACCACGCCCCTGCTGGCGATACACCAGCATGTCGCTTGTGGTGTCCTCGCGGGCGATAAGGCGCTTGACCTCAAACATATGCCCGTCGCAAGCCTCCACAAAGCGCACCGGACGCGGCAGGCGCTGCTCTACCGCTTCGCCAAAGCCGCCCTCGGCAAGCTCGGAAAACGTGGCGGCAAACTCGCCTTCCGCGTCGTGCCACACCACCACGCGGCGATCACGGCAATCGGGCAGCGGCTGTTCAAAGCGCGCCGCCAGCTCTTCAATTACATCGAACTTTGCCATCTAACAATCCCACTGTCATACCGGTCAAAACAATTCGCGTAACGCGTAATCACGTGTGCATTATTTTATCTTTGCCAGCACATCCTGGAACTTGGCATAGTTGACCTTAACGCCGTCGTCCAGGTCAATCTTGATCATCTGGTCGGCCAGGTGATGCAGCTTTTCCTCGTAGGCAACGGTCTCGGTCAGCTGATCCTTGAGCTTTTTGATGCGCTTGGTCAGCGCGACCTTCTCGCCGCGCTCGGCCGTGGCCAGCGCGTCCTCGGCGTCGGCGATCTGCGAGCGATAGCGCTCCTGCTGCTCGTGCACGTAGTCGGTACGAATGCGCGCCAGCAAGTCGGGCGTATAGCGGTGCATGTACACCAGGGCCATAAAGCCGTTCTTTTTGCCCGAGTCGAACAGCCAGTAGATAGGACGCTTCTTGTAGGTCTGGCAATGATCTTTAAAAAAGTCCTTCAAAAAGTAGGTACGGATGACCTCGCGCGAGGTGCCCTTGCCGCCGAGCGCCTCGGCAATAAAGGCCAGGTTCTGCTCGAGCGTCTCCTCGCCGTACACGGTGCGCACAAAGTCGATAAAATAGCGCACGATGTCGTCGTCAAAGTACTCGTCATCGGTAATGGGCAGCACATTGTCGCCGTCGGGCATAAAGGTCACGTGATCGGGATCGGGCATCTTGGCCAGATAGTCAGAGACCGTGGCACCCTGGTCGGCCAAAACCAGACCGTCCATGTCCAGCGAATAGCGACCGAACATGCAGCCCACGGCATAGCTTATGAGCGAGGTAATCTCGTCACGCTTGGTGCGCACGTACTTGTTGCCCTTGTAGCTCTCGGGAATCTCGTCGGCGGTATCGAAGATGCGCGCCACCGATACGTACTTGTCCTCGACCTCGATGGGCACCTCGCCCTCCATGTTGTAAATCTTGGCAAAGATTCGGTTGAGCTCCTCCTCGTTAGCGCGAAGCTGCTCAAAGCGAGCATTGACCTCGGCCTTGCGAGCCTCGTATTTATCGGCGAGCAACGTTGCCATATCTCTATCCCATCCAATCAGGACCGATTAAAAGCCCAATAAAACTAGCTAAGTCAACATAGACAAGTCTACCCGACGGCAAAGCTTATAGCGCCCTATGCAGAGCATTCGCAGGCACCATTTTGAGGACACGCCCACTACAGGCCAACCCCGCTTCGCAGCCAGTATGCATTAACTTACTCCACCAGCCCCACCATTTGTTGAGCAACAAGTGCGAGCGGTAGCACAAGTGGCATAGATGTCACTATTTTCCGTAATATTGTGACTATTTCACAAAAAAGCGTATAGTATGTTGTTTACAACCAACTAGGAGGTGCTCCTTATGTTGTTAGAGTTCAGCTTTAAAAACTTCCGCTCCGTTAAGGACGAGGTCGTGTTATCAATGCTGCCCGTCAATTCCTACAAGGAGCATCAGGAGAATGTCCACCCCTGCAGCATTCCCGGCACCGGCACGGACGGAGTGCTTACCGCGGCGGCCATCTACGGCCCCAATGCTTCCGGAAAAACCAATCTGTTGCGAGCGGTTCACTTCTCTCGCAACCTCGTTTTAGGTATTACGCATCCGGCCCATCTGCCCCGGCGTCAGAGCTTTGTCGGCAACAGCGATCCGTCGAGCTTTAGCTATACGTTCTACACCGACGGCACACGCTACGAATACGAATTCGCTCTAGACGACGATGGCGCCCTCAGTGAGAGACTCAGCGTAAGCCCCAAGGCCAAACGTCTTGTCTACGAAAGATCCCGCAATGACGATGGCACGTACTCCGTCAAGCAGGGCTCCAAATATCCCGGCATCGTAACCAAGCTCAAGGGTTATACGGATCCGGGGTTTGTCCTTGGCATGCTCGCAAACTACGGTATCGAACCATGCGTTAAGGCGATGCGCTGGTTTGCCGACGACCTGATCGTAGCCAATCGCGAAGCCCCCATTCCCGATGCGGAGCTTATGGACAAGCTTGCTTCACTGGGCGAGACAAAATTCAAAAAGGTCATCAAGGCCATTAGCTCCGCAGACCTGGGCATTACCGGGGTGCAGCTTAAAGTCGACGACATGACCGAGGACGAAAAGAGCGCCCAGAAGGAAAACGCTGACAAACTCGCCGCCGTATTCGAAGCGCTCACGGGCCAAAAACCCAACGGCGTCGAGATACCCGACAAAAAGGTCGCCATGCAGTTCCGTCACGAAATTGACGGCCAAAGCGTTGGCTTTGGCCTTGACGACGAATCCCTGGGCACAAGGACCATGCTCGACCTGGCAGTCGACTTTATCGATGCCATCGATGCCGGCCGAACCTTGTTCGTCGACGAAGTCGAACGCAGCCTCCACCCGATGCTCCTCGAAAGCCTTGTGGCACTTTTCTTCGATCCAGACCTCAACGAACACGGAGCACAGCTCATCTTTACAACCAACGAGCTTCTCTTCCTGAAGAACGATACGCTTCGTCGCGATCAGATATGGTTCATCGAGAAGAACCGGCAGAGCGGTTCCTCAGACATCTACCCGCTCTCTTCTTTCTCCCCACGAAAGGACGAAAGCTTAATCAACCGCTACCTCCATGGTGCTTACGGTGCCGTTCCTTACGCTGATCAGCTCATGGGCGCCATCTGCGAGACTGGCGGAGTCAACCTTTAGCGTGCACGAGACGGGCACGTTACTCCCACTTGGATCGGACGCCCGTCTCGTGGTATAAAGATATCGGTACCCTCGAATAGAGGGACCTCCAAGAGCCGGGGGCTTCCCTCCGGCAAGAGCCGGGGGATGTCCCCCGGCATTTTTTATGCGTAAAGTCGCCGCGACTCCTATTTCGCTTCTTTCGGGGCGTTTTCGAGTGCGTCGGCAATCGCCTCTATGCCCTCTCCCTGGCCTAGAATGAAGCACTTCCAGTCAATGTCTTGGGTGCGGGCAAACTCATCGGCACGCGAGGCACTAAAGAGCATCACGCGGCTCTTCTTCCACAACAGGGCGGGATGCAGCTTAAAGTCGGTGCTCTCAATACAGACCACCGCGTCTTTGCGAGGCATCTCGAGCTTGCTGCTCTTGACCAACTCTTTCAGCTTTTGGACGTCGGTGATCTCCTGACCCACAGAACAGCTATTGAGCAGGTCCTTCCACACGCGGAAGTACGGCTTGCCCTCATAGGAAGCCCCTTCAGCCACGACGGATGTCGAGAGGCCGACAGGCCGCTTTGCAACCGCATGCCTAACCTTGGGAGCCGCCTTGGCAGACTCGTCCGCCGGCTTCTCATCGATGCCCAGAACCTGAGCAACGTAGTCGTCATTGCCCAAGAAGTACTCCTCGACTACGTCCCATCGCTCGGCATCGCTCATGGTGGAGCGGAAGAAGCCCCTAATAACCTTGGACGAATACTCGTGGCGATCGTTAAGCTCGCGCAGCACGCCATTGGAATATTTGCTGTCCGAAGCCAACGCCTTGACCTTCGAGGCATCGTTGAGACGAATGAAGATTTCCGGGTTGTCGCCACCCTTTACCGTGTACGTGGCAATCTTGAGAATCTCCAGGATTTCGGCCAGCGCATAGCGAGCGTCGAGCGCCTTGTTGTCCAGATAACGCCTGCAATGCTTGCTGCCCTCGGGAGGCTGCAACCTTCCCAGCGTCTGGGTCATATTGCTCATGGCCGCCTGAAGCTCGCGCCCGATTACGCCATAGCGAACATCCTGCGCGCGGCTATAGGTATTCCTCGAAGACTTATTGAATCGTTTGATGCATTTAAAGGACCGGTCGGATCCAAAGTGCCGGCCACCATCGACGGGACGAACAAACGCATTCAGCAGCGCAGACGGCTTCTTGACCTCCAAAGACGTCCCCTCAAGCTGATGGGTAAGCTCTTTCGTAAACTCCTTCTCCGAAAAATCGCCCTCACGCGCAAGGCTCATAAACGTCTTGCGCAGCGCCTCGGCAAACGCAGACAGCGTCGACGTGGCCCCATCAAACGGCATGGAGTAATTGATGTCGAGCGCCAGGCGGTTCGAAAGCGCGGGCTCCCCCGTCGGCGAGCAAATCTTGCCCGTGAACAGCTGGCGCTTAAAATCGGCAAAGGTCAGGTCGCTAAACTCGTTAGCCCACATGTCGCCTACGTTGAGCTCATAGATTGCGCCCATGTCCGAGATCTTGACGGCATGCTGCCCCGCACGATTCTCGTAGCGCGTATGGGCCTCGCTGATCTTTCGTAAATACTTGCCGTAGGACGTGGTAAAGCTACGCTCGGCAACCTGCTCAATGCAAACAAACTGCTTGGTATACGACACCTTGGGGCGCACGACGATAACCGGGAAGTTGAACTTATCCTCAAGGTCGCGCGAGATCATCATGAGGGCCGATTTAACGCGATTGGTCTTGCGGTCCTCATCCTTCTCGTTTGTAAACAGGTAGGAGAACGTATTGGGCGATACCAGGAAGTTCTGGCTACGGTCTTTTTGCGGCGCAGAAGCATAGACCTCGTACAGCTTGGCCATGATCTCTTTAAGCTGCCACTGGCTAAACTTAGAGAGCGCATACAGCGTTTCGGAATAACGAACGTCTTGCATAAAGAAGTCGATGCAGGCCTTGGCCCCCAAGCCGCGCTTACGACCGCCACGACCAATTTCCTGAATATAGTCGGACAGATTGCCCGTCGGCGCATAGTGGTACACGGCATCGATGTCGTCGATGTCGATACCCATGCCAAACGCCTTGGTGCTCACGAGCACCCTGCAGCTGCCCGACGCAAACGCGTCTTGAACGATCTTCTTATACGCGGCATCCTTGCCGCCGTGATAGCCCAAAACCTTAGAATTAGAAACGCTGCGTTGATCGATAATCGCATTGACATGGCTCTGGTAGGGGCAATAGACAATGGCATGGCGGTTGTCGCGCACGGCCTTATCAATCCACTGCTCGGCGAGGTCGGTTTTTACCTCTTCGATGGGACCGGGCAGCTCGCTTTTGCTTCTCCAGACGATGTCGAAGGAGATGTCGTTACGACGAGGGTTGCCCAGGAACGTCTTGCAGTTGCCAAGCTCCAGGTCGGCGATCGTATGCGAAACAACATCATCGCGCCCGCCGTAAACAGCCGTGGCGGTAAGGCAAAAGATCGGAAAGCTCATACCGTTTTTGCGGAGCTTAGACAGATACGGCCCCAGATACCAGTAGTCCGGGCGGAAATCTTTACCCCAAGAGGTAACGGTATGGACCTCGTCAATGACGACAAGACCGAGCTCGCGACCGTTGAGAATCGCCTGGATCGAGGACTCAAGCAAGAGCTCTGGCGACAGGTAGATGATGGAGGCCTCGCCGCTTTTAACACGGTCGAGGGATTCAAGCCGCTCACCATAGGGAATGTCCGAATTGATCGCAACGACATTCTTAACGCCACGTTTCCGCAAGTTAGCGACCTGGTCGATCATTAGGGCCTTCAGCGGCTCAATAACCAGCGTGACCAGCTGATATTTCCGAGCAAGATACAGCGCCGGAATCTGGAACAGAATGGACTTGCCCGCACCCGTGGGCGCCGTTACAAACACGTTCCTGTAATCGACAGATCCCGCATGGGCAGCCTCGGCCTGCTTTACGACAAACTCAGAGATAGCACCCTGAGACACCGTTTCCATCTCGTTGTCAAAGTCGGGGTTCTTGTAAAATCGAAGCTTCCTAAACGAGGCGTCCTTGCCCCAGTAATGCTGAAGCACCGAAAGCAGGCGGTCCGACTCCTCGATCTTTTCCTCTTGGTCTTGCTGCGCTACAAAGGAAACGGATAGACCCAGAGCATGGGCAACAGAAGCGACCGCCTCCAGAGCGGACCTATAGCCCTCAAGTTCCCGAGCGTTCACCAAAACAGAAGCAGGGCCAGCCGTGCCATCTAGCAAGCCCAGACGGTATTCCAAAAACGCAGCCGACGAAACAGGGACGACGCCCTCAGAAATTGACGAAGCATCGCCCAGCGCAAAAGAAGCACGGTCAAACAGATCGATAACTTCCCACTCAGCAAACTCATCCGGAATAATCGGCGTTACAAGATGCGCACTTCCAACCCTTACCGACTTGGCGTAGTACTTAGAAAGCCCCGTCGTATCGGGTGTCATATCGTCAAAAGATGACTCAAAGCCATCGAGCAGATCCGGATCAACGGGAGAAGGAACGCCCTCGCCATCAAGGAACAGGTTGTTCTGCACGACAACGATCTTGCCATCGAACAACTCGCCGATCGTCCCGCGCAGTTCAAGAAGCTGCTCAAACAGCATCAAGACGGGACCATCCGCCGAAAGAATCTGAGCGACAGCTAGCTTCTTTTGATGGGCAAAGTCAGAAGGAGAAAAGAACGATGCAGAATCGCTGGCTACAACCCCGGGGATCGAGTGCTCATAACGCGCGACGAATTCTGCGAGACGGGACGACAGGCCGCAGAAAGCAAATATTGTCGGTTGCGAACAATCCCTCAAGAGCTCGTTGATTTTGCCATCGAGCGTCAAGCTATTATCATCGCAGTACTCGGTCATATTCTCCTCCTCCAACCAAACACTGCTAAAAACTTAGCCCACCAGCCTCTCCATTTGTTGAGCAACAAGTGCGAGCGGTGGATATTGATCTATGACCGTTAGGGATTGAATAAATGAAGCACAACAAGAAAGCAACACCCGAGTCGAATCAGCTCCATACTCGCCGAAAGTCACACCACATGCCGTCCAAAAAAGCATGCAGAGAATGGCGCACAAACCGGACAATTCAAATTGGAGGACATAGCGGTGGCGCCTCGTCGTTGGCAGCCATCATCAGAGCAATCCAATTAGTTAACAATAATCAGGCTGAGTATCGTTCATCACTCGCTGTCGGAGAGAGGGCCTGTTGCAACGGACTCAAGCTCGATACCACAGCGCTCCGCCATGTAATCAAAGTGAGCAGCCTGGTTATTTGCTTCAAAAATGCACCGCATAACATTTAGATAGTGAAGTAAATAGTCACCAGAATCGGTGCATTCGGCGTCATCGGTCAAAAGATGAGAGCCAGAGTGCGTCCACAAAAGCAATGACCTCCCCAAAGGACGATCGGATGGAGGCAGCTTGGCAATTGTTTCTTCAAGATTCAATCCATTGACAAAATTGAAATAAGTTTCAAGGATTCGACGAATGCTATTGCGGACGGACGTTGACCGATTTTCTTCACGAAGCTCTTTCCACAACGCCTCGTAACCCGTACTTACCGGGTTATCCGGTCCAAAAGCTTCAATAGCGGAGTTGGTAGCCGTTTTTCTAATTACGAAAAAAGCGCTATCCGACAGGGAGTAACCTGACGATGGATAAGTAATCTCATGGTGAAAACTGGCGTTGTGCGTCGATATAAACAACTGACTAACTTCGGAATTAGCCTTTTGCCGCGCTTCGGAAGCCAGGTCGCGAACCAAGGAGCTGACAAAGTAGAGAACGTTCGAATCCAGACTAGAAATAGGGTCATCAATAAAGACAACGGGGTATTCAAGAGAGCTACTTTTAACGTAACTCAAGAAATACAAAAAGGTGACGATGGTTTTTTCGCCCTCGCTAAGGGTCTCATTTGCACGTTCTCCGCCTTGACGAATAAATGCATAGTCTTTTCCATCGTTAGCTTCATCGAGAGAAAAATTATCAAAGCACAAGTCCTTAAGGATTCGGTTGATATGCTCAATAGTGGGCTTGGAGCTAGTAAGCCGAGACATTAACTCCTCCCGTTCGGCGTTCTTCCTTTCAATCGCATCAGAGCAGTTAAAGACTTTAGATTCAAGACCCTCTTTAGCCTTCTTGTAGGCTGCTTCATTTTTTAAGAATAGCTTCTTATCTGCCGCCAGCCTAACCGCACACTGCCATTGAATGCGAGTAAACACGTCCTCTTTAAACTCGCTAAAGTGCAGGGCGCGTTCATTGTGAGCAGCAATCTGCTCATTCATCTTTTTCAATGCAGCAGCGAGATTCTCTCGGACATCAATTGTATCTTCAACAATAACTGAACTACCCAAATCATTTAGCTTGGCATTCATACGATCAAGGTTCGCTGTGGTCAAAACATCAAAATCTATTAAATTATCGCTCACTTGATCTATGTCAAATCCTTGATTGCGGTAAGCAGGAAGCTTTTCTCTCAGCCGATGCACTTCATCAAGAACCGACTCATAAGCTGAGACAGCGTCCATTAGCAGCCTCTTGGTTCTGCGATAGTCTTCGTCGAAGTAGCTTTCTATACTATTCGCAAGAGCCTCGCTCGTTGTCTGCTGACAAAATGGGCATGTAGACCCCCCTTTCAGTCGGAAGTAGTACAAACCCTTCTCAACCCAGCCGGCATTATTAAGTTCGTGAATTAGCCTGGCCGTATTTACATCGTCGCTTCCGACAACGGGGCGCGAAAAATCTTCACATGATTCCGCCAGTTCAAGTGATTCAAAATCTGGCAGGTCAATTAATGCAATCGTCTGCAGAGACGGTTGCGAGGCCTTTCGAGCAAGGCTCTCCAGCTCATCGTATTCAGTCAGTTTAAAGTTCTTTGGAACCTCTATGGACAATATCCGCTGGCAAAAGGCTTCCTTTCTAGATAAGCATCCTTGAAAAGCCTTCTTTTGGGCAGCAGAAAGAGCACGGAGTTCTTTCCAGCATTTTTCCTTGAATGCATTTGCAGAATCCTCATATTCCGATTCTTTTCTATTCAAAACCCCCTCATAATTTTCTTTCTGTTTTTCCAGATTGATAATATCTTGACCCAAGACGTTCACGCTGTGCTTAATATCAATATTGTCTTCACCCAAAGTGAAAACGCCTGGGACGCTACTGTTTTGAAATATGCCGTTGACGTAGTGCTGGTTGTATACCAGCACAGGACGCGATGGGCCCTCCCACTCTACGCGAGACGCATCGTCTGTTATTCCGGTTCGCATGTACTCGCTTATAGTGGTTTTGCCGCTACCATTGGAGCCGAAAATATAATTGACCGATTTAAGGCTATCCAGGGATGCGTTATCACTGCCATATGGCCCTAAGCAAGAAACATTAATACGAGATATCATCCCGACCACCTACACCAACGGGTGGCGCTTGAAATCGCATGAAATTTCAAACGAATTGTAATCAGTCAATGAGTCCGAAATACAATCCGATGCAAGACGATCAACCTCACCACGAGCGCTATTCAAGTCGACGAAAGGCATGGAGCAAACGCCGCCAACTTCGAAGTTTAATGTGGGACATAAGAAGGAAAGGAAACTCTGGGCAACACTGGAATTGCAAAAAGCCAGCAGGGACAGATCAGCTTTTCCCTCGTTGGGAAATAGGCACAATCCAGCAACATCAAACAAGTGACCTTTGTCTTTATATCTAAAGGCCGCCTTTCCTGAAGAAATTTTAGACCAGGTGATTTCAGGCAAAAACATGTACTTTTGGCTTCGCGGGACAAGATGCCCGTAATCTCTGGCACGCTTTCCGTCATCTTTCCAGTCAATTACCCATTCTTCGTTTCCATACCATTTTCTAAAGTCACCTCCCTTGTTATAGGGAAACCAAGTCGCTCCCGACCGCTTTGCCTCTGCGGCCGATGAAGAGCGATATTCGGACGACCTGCTTCCGACTTCAAACCAAAGCCTTAAAAACCTATCGTTTTCGCCAGTTGTCATGCCGTTACAACCCCAGGCGTGCTCTCTGATCTTCTCATTCGCGGAAAAAGCCTCGTAGGTTACTTCGCTGGCCCAGTAGGCGATGGGGGTGCCGGGAATCTGCTTGAAGGTCTCGGCGTCGCGGCGGTAGAACCAGCCGCAGTCGGGGTTGCCGATCGCCTCGAGGGCCTTCTGGCGCTTGGCCTCGCTGCCGTTGATGTCGACGAGTCGCACGTAGGCGCCCTCGCATGCCGCGCGGCCGTTGTAGACGACGTCGGCCGTGACGTTGACGACCTCACCGCCGATGGCATCGAAAGCGCGGGGGCCCAGGTGAAGCATGGAAAGGATCGACTTGGACCCGATGAGCGAGGAGCGCATCTTCTCGAAGCTGCCCAGGAACATCCAGCTCTGCATGGTGATCATGGCCGCGTAGCCGCGGTCCTTTGCCAGGTTGAAGCCGCGCTCGATGAAGCACGTGCACAGGTCGCTCTTGACGTCGGGGTAGTTCTTCTTGACCCACCTGGACATGAAGGGGCCGAAGCTGGAGCTGCCCATGTAGGGCGGGTTGGCGACCACGCAGTCGTGGCGGCGGGCCAGGGTCTCGCAGGTGGAAAGGGCGCGCTGGAGCCTCCCCTTAGAACTGCTGCCGAACAGGCCGTCGGCGCCGGTGAGCTCTATCGCCTCGCGGATCGCGGCGAGGTCGTCCCCGTCCGGGGCGAGCAGCGAGCCCGCCTCGTCCAGGTGCGCCAGGGCGTCGAGGAGGTCCTTCTTCTTTGCCAGGGCGCTGCCCTGCGGGACGTCGCCCTCCCCCAGCGCCACCGGGGCGAGCACGGCGATGTCGGCCTGCACGCCGCGGCCGAAGAAGCGGCGGTCCAGCCCGCGGGCGCACATGGCCAGGGCCAGGCGCGCGATCTGGGCGGCGCGGGGGTCGATCTCCATGCCGTGCAGGTTCTTCGACAGGACGAGCCCGGGGATCTCGCGCTCGCGGTAGCCGCGCTCCAGGTACATCTCGGCCAGCAGCTCGAAGGCGTAGACCAGGATGTGGCCCGAGCCGCAGGCCGGGTCGCAAAGCGAGATGTCCTCGGGGCCGTTAATCTTTATGAAGTCCTCGTGCTCGGAGTCGGGCTCGATGTAGTACTCCATCTGCTCTCGCAGGGGGCTCGCGGGGTTGTTGAGCATCCACAGGCGCCCCAGCGAGTTCTGCACCATGTAGCGCACGATCCAGTCGGGCGTGAACAGCTGGGTGGCCGGGCCTATGGTGTCGGGGGTCTCCTTGGCCTTGGAGGCGAAGAAGGCGTCCTTGACCTCGGAGTTGTAGTACTGGTACATCCATCCCAGGACCTGGACGTCCTCCCAGTCGGCCTCGTCGATGTCCCCCACCATGCGGCCGATGACGCCGTCGGGGTCCATGAGGTTTGCCGGCAGCAGCAGCGCCATGCAGGCGTCCACGGGCTGGAACACGCCCGGCAGGCACCCGGAGAGCTCGGCGCACTGGGCCAGGAACAGGTAGCGGAACAGCGGCCCGTCCTCGCCGGCCTGCTTGAGCTCGGCGATGCGCACCGGGTCCGCCCCCTCGATCTCCACGTCGAGCGCCTCGTCCGCGGCCTGGCTGCCCAGCTCCCAGGAGCCGTCCGCCGCGGGGCGGGTGAACATGCGCACGCGGCCGGGCAGGAAGTCGTGGACCTCCATGTAGCGCACGGCGGCGATGCGGTTGAACCAGGTGTAGGCGGCGCGGTCGCGAAGGTGGGCGAAACCCTCCTCGGCGCCGGCGCGCAGCAGCGCGTCGCGCCACCCGGTCTCCTCCGGGGACAGAGCGCGCCCGCCCACCGCCGCGGCGCCGGCGGGCTCGGCGCCCTCGGCCACGCCGTAGAGCCTCATGCGGGCCTCGACGCCGGCGATGAGCTCGTTGCGGGCCCAGATGCAGTAGTTCCTGATGGCGGTATCGTTCATGGCGGTCTACCCTTCCCCGGTGGTTCTTGGTTAGCTCAGGCGGATGGCGTCGTTGTCCTGCAGCTCGGCAAGCAAGCGCACGCGGAGTTGGGCAAGGTAGGCATCGATGTCGCTTTCGCTTTCCAGCTTTTTGCGCTCGCCCAGATCGGACAGGCGCAGCTTTTTAATCCTCTTGGGAGCAGGAGCGGGTGCAGGCTCGACGGTCGCCGAAGCATCGTTGCCCGGGTCTTTAATCGTAGTAACGGTCTCACCGGAAGGCATGACTTCTACGCGGCGGCTCTCACGCTGCTGGCGAGCCTTCTCCTCATCGATTGCTTTATCGATGTTCTCGCATGCGCGGTCGCAATACTCAATCAGCTGCTGCTTCAGCGCGGCAAGCTCGCTCGCCTTGATGGCGGCGTGAGCACGGCTCTCAAACGACTTGGCCATGCGACCGACGTTCTCGATAGCGCGCTCGGCCAGCTTGGCATAGCCGTCCTGGCTCTGGGCATATTCGTGCACCTGGGCCATCTGGGCGGCAATGTCGTCCAGCATCTCCTTGCGCTTGGCATCGACCATCTGCTTGTGGGCAGCCATGACCGGCTCCATCAGGTCGTGCAGCTCGCGGACCTCGCGGTACGGACACGAGTTCTTAAGAATCTGCTCAATGCGCTTGTTGGCCTCAACTGCCTGGGCGTTAGAGTCCATGTAGAAGCCCTCGTCCTTCATGAGGCCCATAAACTCAACGGCACTATCAAAAACGGGCTTTTGGCTCTCAAAGAAGAACACGACTTGGTCGTAATCCTCTTTCCAATCATCCAGATCATCCTGCGCCTTTACAAAGGCGTTGAAGAGCGTCTGAGCATCGTTCTGATTGTCCAGTAGGCGCGTGGTCAGCGTAATGCCGTCCTCCAGCACCTTTAGGCCCGGATACGGATAGGCCGGGGCCAGGCCCGTAAAGTTGTTGTTCGTGAGCTCCACGCACTCGGTCTTGTAGCCCGTAAGCGTATCGACCACCGTGGCGGTAAGCTCGTCCTCGTTGGAAATATCACGCTTGGCATCGAAGGTCTCTCGCAGCACCCTGTTGACCTTCTTGATGAGCTCGTCGCTCATCTTAACGCGCTCGCGCACCTGGGCCTTGTCGGCATCCTTGCGCAAGAGGGTAACCATGCGCAGGTCAGCAGGTGCAACATTGGCGCCGGCAGCCGTAATGGCCGCGCGCTGCGAAACCACCAGCTGCGCCACCACGTTGGCAATGTCAATCTCGCGCCAACCATAGGGGGCACCCTGGAACTTGCGCTGCAGGTCACCCATAGTCGTATTCAGCGACAGGCGCGTCTGGGCATGCAAAAAGTCCGCGACCTCCTTCTCGGCGCGGGCGTTCTGGGAGCTCTGACCGTCGAGCGCCACCTGGTTGGCACCGCGCAGCGTGGCGCGAATGTCCTCGTCGGTCTTGGCGGGGTCGGCGATGTAGTCGGCCTTGGTAAAGATAGCATCCGTCAGCTTTGACAGGGCCTGGTCAAACACATCGGCGGGCTTGGTGGCGCGAACCGTGATCACGGAACCGTTCACAGCCACACGGGCATGCAGCACGGCCTCCTCCAACAGTTTGGCTGCCTCGCGCTCAACGAAAGTAGCCTCTTTCATCTTTGCCTGGATAATCTGCTGGGTCGAAGGCGCCAGGGCCTCGGTATTGATGGTCTTGCGATATTTGCGGATCTTAGCCACATTCTGCAGATCGTCGAAGTAGTCGATGTCGTCTGCCAGCACCACCAGCGCGATATTGGCCGACTTGACGGCGAGCTCGGCGTCGTCGGCACGCGAGAGGTCATCTGCCACCGTGACTACGTTGAGCTTCATGCCGCCCTGGGCCACACCATAGACCGAGTCGTCTACATAGCGGTCGAAGGGAAAGTCGTTGGCGCCCACGCGCAGCTTGGTAGCCGTATAGATACCGCTAAAGAGCGACTTTTTAATGCCCTCGATAATCAGGGCAGCATCTACCGGCGTCTCGCTAATGGCGCGCGAGATATCCTGCTCCTCGTCGGTGAGGAAGTTGTACGCATCGCCCTGACGTGCCACGTAGTTTTCGCGTACCAGACGGTTGAGCGACTCCTTAACGCGGTCCTTAAGGGCGGCCTTGTCCACGTCCATGCCGTCGACCATAAGGATGGAGATGTTCTCGACGTTGGACTTGATGTAGTCGATGTAGCGGATCAGATACAGCAGCTTTAGGACCTTAACGTCCTGGGCCTTAAGGCCATGGCCGTCCTCGGCCGCACGCTCGGCGCGCGTGACCACCTGGATCACGCCGTGCTCCAAGTCCTTGGCGATGGTATCGAAGAAGCGCCAGAACGGCACCAAGGCGCCAACCTCTTGGTCTTGGATGGCCTGGGCAGATTCCTGGAAGGCCGAAAGCATGGAGCGCTCGCCCGTGGACATGTGCTTGGCCTTGACGCCGTGCTTGCGTACCTCGGTCATAACGTCGGGCAGTACCTTAAACTGATAGTTCACAAACGGGTAGCTGGCCGTAAAGTCGTTGCGGCTGGCATAGCCAATCAGGTCGCCGCGCGAACCGTCAAAGGAGAACACGTTTTTAAGCACGGTGCTCTGGGCCTCATAGTCCTGCTGGAGCTTTGCCTCGGCGGCATCGTTCTTTTGCAGCACGCGGCGCTGGATGACCTCGTCCACGCTGGAGCTGGAGAGCGAAAGGCGCGTGTTAAAGCGGCCCTGAATCTTGGAGAAGTCGTCGCCCACGATCATGGCGACCTCGTCGATGGCCTCCTGGCTGGTCACCATAACCCACACGCGGCCACCGCAACGGCTGCCCAGCTCCTCGACGAGCGTCTGCAGCGACAGCATAAGGCTCGTGCTCATGTCGGCATCGGAGCCAATAAACTGACCCACCTCGTCGGCCATGAACAGCAGGCGGAACTCGCCGCCGCACTCCTCGGCGCGTTTGTCGGCATACTGCTTGACCATCTTGGCAAAGGTGTCGGCAGCGATGGCATCGTCCTCGGTACCGTCGAACCAATGACGTGCGGCCTGCTCGCTCATGCCCAGCACCTCTTGCAGGGCCTCGACGATGTCGTCCTCAAAGTAGCTGTAGCTCTCACGGTCCGCAAGCCAGTCGCCTTCGCTGATGCGCTCGTAGGCAGCGCGGAACTCCTGCGTCTTGCCCTTGCTGTCGATATGCTGCTCTAGGCGTGCCAGCTTAAGGTCCTCGCCAAAAAAGCCCAGGTGCTCAAAGAACACGCGCTCAAAGGCGCGCAGCAGGGCCGTGCGCGAGGTGTCGCCCTCTTTCCACTGGCCGCCCTTGCTGTCGATGTTAAACAGGATCGCCTCGGTGGGAACCTCGCAGCAACGACGAACTCTGGCGGCCACGATGGGATCGGAAATCTTGCCATCAAAGTAATCGACGGCGCGCTTGCCGGCAATCTCATCGTTTTGCAGCAGATACGAGAGCATCTTGAGGAAGTGCGATTTACCGGAGCCAAAGAAGCCGCTGATCCACACGCCCATGTTGTCGGTGGGAACGTCGAGCGCCTTGTCGTACGCCTCGAAGAAGTGCGCAAAATGACCCTGCAGCTCGCGCGTCACCACGTACTCGTCGAGCTCCTGGCGCACCGATTCGTCGCTGGCGTCTTGCACCTTGACGACGCCGTTGATGGAACGGTTGATGTCCTTGGAAAACAGGTCTTGGATAATCATCTGTCGCTCCTAAGAAATATCGAACGCGCGGTAGTAGTTGCTGGCGTTCTCTTTGTTGAACAACTTGAGCTGGCGGCCGTCAAAGCTGCCGGGATACATGACGACGACAGGCACGGTGCCAAAATCGGCAAGCATGTCGTTGAGCAGGTTGTGCACGCGCAGCAGCGGAAAGACCTCGCCCACGCCCGTGAGCAAGATCACGTCGCCGGGCCGATGTGGCTGAGTATGCTCCAAGAGGTACTGGGCAAAGCTCTTGGAGCTACAGGGCTTCTGGAGCTCTTTGATCTGGGCCTCCGAGCCGACCTTTGCCTCACGCCGGGGAATCGCACGCAAAATACGGCGTTGCTCGCAGATATCGAGCATCACGTCGTACAGGTTAAAGACCTCCAGATTGCATGGCAGCTTGCCGGCCTGGGCATCTGCCATGAGCTCGTCCACATAGGCGCGGCACTCAAACTCCAGCGAAGGATCGTAGCAAAACGTGTAGAAGCCGATCTCGTTACCGATGCCCTTGTTGGCCAAGAAATCCTGGTCTTGCAGGCGCTCGCGCAACGCCTCGCGGCGATGGTCAAAGTCCTCATGTATGCGCTCGGCGCGGTTGCGCGGGCGAATGTGCGGTTGGTTTATTGCCATGTCTACATCACCTGCCCGGTGAGTGCGGCCAGGGCATCCATGTCGCCCAGGTCACGGATGGCCTGTTCCACGTCGGGGTCGAGCAGCAGGGGCTGGAGCGCATCGGTGCGCTGCGATGCCTTAAAACCGGCGCTACGCAGAATCTGGCGCAGGGTGCTTTTTATACGGCCCAGCGTAGCATCGGACCATTTGACGGCCTCGGCATGCTCAACCTGAAAACGGGTGACAAAGGCGTTAAGGTCAACGTCGGTAAAGTTGTAGTCGAAGCTGGCCATGCGCTCGCCGATCTCCACCTGGATGAGCTCGCGGACCATGGTGTAGCGGCACATCATGGCAAACAGGTTGGCTTGGGCCGCCTGGTCGGGCATGCCGTTGGCGACAAGTTCCATAATGCGCGTGACCGCTTGATCGGCGGTGTCTTTGTCGATACCGCGGGCAGCACACTGCGTCTCATCGAGCGCTACGGCATCAAAGCGGCGCAGGCACACGCGGGCGCGGTCGGCCAGCATGCGCTCGGTGGGATACTGAAACAGGTTGTCGTGCTTAACGCGCGCGATGATCTCGTCGTCGCTCACGCCATCAAGACGCAACGCGGCGACGATGCGCATCTCGGGTAGCAAAAACTGCTCGCGCGTGAGCACGCCTCCCAGTGATATTTTTTCGGTGTTATCCACAGGACACACTCCAAGGGTTCGGGCCTTTTTATTTGCATCGGGGCGATGCAAACATGTTTCCAATCATACCGTTTAAGTACGGGGTCGTGACGAGCGTTCATGCAGCAGCTCCTTGAGCGCCTGCAGGGACGTAGCGCGGGTCTCGGCGTAGGCAAGTCGTGCGTCGCTCAGCTGCTTATCGAGCTGATCGATCTGGCCGCTCATTTCCTTAATCTGCTTGCCGATTTCTTCAATCCTGGTAAACGCTTCCCAGTTGCGCTCGCCGGAAAGCTTTTGATACTCCCGACGTAATACCAGCAGCTGGGTAAGCAGGGTTTCGCGCGACCTATCGAGTTCTTCCATCTTGTCGCGCGCAGTCTTTACCTCCCGCGCAATGCGCATCTTTTCCTGCTCCTTCGCCGAGGGCTCGGGAGCAGGCTCCGATGCAGGTTCTGGCGTTTGCGCGGGCTCGGGCTCGGGCTCAGAAGAATCCTCAGGCCCAGACGCTGCTTCGGGCTCCGACTCGGGCTCGGGCTCGGGCTCAGACTCAGGCACAGGTTCCACTTCGGGCCCGGGCTCCACCTGGGGCTCAACAACCGCCCCTGCCTCGGGCTCCACAGGCAGCGGATCATCCATCTCCAAAAACGCGCAGATTCCCGGCTCCGTCGCTGGCCTTGCCTCGAGCACTGTGGCAACCACGCTGCTGCTCAGCATCGCGCTCTGCGAGCAAAGTACCGCTCGAAAGCGCCGCATAAGAAAGCCAAACCCGGAAATCTGCTGCGCCAGGCGCTCGTCATAGGAAACGCGGACCTCGCTTTCACTCGTCTGCCGCACCGAAAGCCAATCGCCCACGCACATGAGCTGCACCAGCGTGATAGGCGTCAGGTCGCCTTCAAAGAGCAACTGCAGGCGGGGCGAAACATCGTCGCGGGGAACAACCAACTCAGCATGTTTCTCGAGCTCCACGAGCGTGGTGCCGACGTACTGGCACAAATCGATGTTGCTCGGAACATCCGTAAAATGCTCGCGCGCACGGCTTAGGAGCCACTCGCTTTTGTCCGCGTTGATACGAACGCGCTTAAGAACATGCGACGACCCGTCCCAGGTAACATCGGAATGCTCCAAAAACAGCCAGCCGTCACAAAACAGCTCCATAACAAAGATGGGAAAGGCTTTCTGCATCGTTATATCTCCTTGGGTTCTTGCATATCGTCCGCAATGCCTTGATCGCTAACCACGCTCCGCTGTTCCTCGTCATCAAACAGGCCCTTAAACACCAGTTCCAGATCGCGCTCGTCGGTATAGCCGGGCTCCAGCGTGCCGCGGTCGATCGAGTCGAGCATGACCTGCTCTTTGTGCTGCAGCCGCTCGTAGATATTGCGGTCGAGCGACCACGGCCCGCCGCGGCGTTCGTACACAGCGCGCAGGTAGTGGTACTGCGTGTACTGTTCTTGCGGCAGACCTAGGCGGTGAATGCGATCCTTGGACTGCAGCAGGTGCACCAGGTTGTAGCTGCACTCAAAGTAGACGGCGTCGTGGCACACGCTGTGGAGCGAGACCGACTCGGACAGTGTGTGCGGGTTGGTGACCAGCACGCTCGTCTCCCCTGCCTTAAACGAGTCGATGACGCGGGCACGCGTGGGCATATCGGTCGACCCACTGATAGCGCGGGCCGTAATGCCGCGCTCGCGCAGCTCGTGCACCACATTACGAATACTGCGCTTAAAGATGCACCACACGATGACTGACTTGCCCTGGGCTACCAGCGATTCGACCAAATCAAGGCAGGCGACCATCTTGGCTGTGGGCCGGTCATCCACCTGCAGGCCTTCCAGCGCTTTGCCCGCCCCCGTCTGCACTTCGCCATCAAACAAGTCGGCATAGTCCCCGGCGCTCAGGTCCTCGGCCAGCATGCGCGGGTCGGACGAAAGCTGCAGCAGGCGAATGATCATCTCGAACGGCTCGCCCGAAAGCGTACGCAGCACCTTTTGGAACAGCTGCTGCTCCCAGCGTTCCACCGGCACATCGACCAGATGGTCCTCGTTGGCCTGGGGCACGCCCAACTGATGCTTATTGGTGCGGCAAAAGAACGGCGCGATGGACTCGTTGATATGCTCAACGTCATCCTCGTTCGTCGACTTAAGGGCATTGGCGCTCATGCCAAAGTACCAGTTGTAGTCGCGCGGCCATAGGCAGTGGAGCAGGTTGTATAGGTCCTCAAACGAGTTGGGAATCGGCGTACCCGTGAGCGCGATAAAGTACGGCGCCGCCGCGGCAATCTGCACCGCACTCGCTGCGCGCTTGCCGCCCACACGCTTCACCTTGTGCACCTCGTCAAACACCACCAGGGTGCGATCGGCCGCAATGCGTGCGGCCGCCTCCCCCAGCGCGACCGACTCGTAGTTGAGCAGGATCATGTCGTAGCGCTTGTAGTCGAACAGCAGGGTGCTGCACTTATCGCGCGTGGAACGACCACGAAACTCGGGGTCGTGAAAGCACAGCGAACGCAGCGGGCGGTCGGCGCCAAAGCAGGCCGACCATTCATCACGCCACGAGCCAAAGGCATTCTTAGGCGAAAGCACGATGATGCGATCGACCAGGTCGCGCTCGCGCAGGTAGGCAAAGGTTCCCAGGACCGATGCTGTCTTGCCCGAACCGGGAACGGAAAAATTGGCACAGCGACCCATAGCGCTCATAAAGAACGCGTCCCACAGCTGGCGGTCCTTAAGTGGGCGTTCCATCAGGGAATCTTCTGCCTGGCAAAACTCATCAAAGCGATCGGCCACCGACGCGTCGTGCGCCTTGATCAGCAGACCCACGCGCGCCTTCTCGCGCAGATAGTCCTCACGCGCCGTAAGGCCTCGCAGCAAGTCCGGGTCCACCTGGCACTCCACGCCAAAGCTTGCCGCCCGCTGCAGCAGCTCAACGATGCGCTTGGCGCCCGGGTCGTCAATCGCCAGCGGAAAGAGCACGTCCGCCTCTCGATAGCTCGGCGCATAGCGGCGCAGTGCCGAAAGCCGGATCTTCCAGACCGGCTCGCGGCGCAGCTGCTCAACCGTCATGTCGAGCGGCACGACGGAAATGCCGTCGCTATACGAGAGGCTCAGCTTCATTTAGGCTTCCTCGCCGCCCATCTTGTACGCAATCTTGTCTTTGATCATATGCACCCTTGCCTCGAGCTTGGCGACCTCGGCGGCGATATTGGCGATCTCGTCCGCAGGCAGCAGACCAAAGGTCGATTCCTCCACCTGATCAAGATCCCTGATGGCGCGGATGATCGAGAGCGAAGGCGACTTGAGGGCCTTGTTCATCTTGGTAGTGTTTTCGGCCGACTCCATAACCTCACGGAAGGCCGTCGCCAGCTGAACGTCATCGCGAATCTCGGCGATGTCGGTCGAGGTCACAATCTCTTTGTTCTTTAGGCGCTCGGCAACCTCAAAAGCTAGCTCGTTTTCGCGCTGGATAAAGCGATCCGCGTCGGGACCCTCCAAAATCGGCTTCATCTTGCGAACGAAACGCACGATGTCGCCCTGCGGCTCGGCAATCATGTTGGCAAAGACGATGTTCTTAACGTCCTCTTCCTGATCGTCGCTCTTGCACTTTTTAAGGACGCCCTGTAGGTCGTTGATAACGCCGGCGACCTTGAGCTCGCGCGCCAGGTGGAACTGGTCCTTGGCGTTGGCAAACTCCAGGAACTCGTTCATATAGCGGGCTTTTACAATCTCCTTCTCGAGCTCCTTGGGCTCAACGCCAATGCACTGGGCATACTCCTCCTTAGAGAGCAAGTTTGAGCTAATGATGTCGTTGTAGATGCCCACCAGGCGGTCGACGGGATCGTAGCCGACCTTCTCTTCCTCGCCATGCTGAATCGAAAGCTCCAGCATCTTGATCTTCTTGGAATCGTTACCCAGGCTCTCGGGAAGAATAACTGCCTCAAACCAGCCAAAGCTTGGGTTTTCGGCGGCAAGACGACGCAGACAGGTAAAGCGGCGGTTGCCGTCGACGATCAGGCCGTCGGCCAGCACCACGCCGGGGCGCTCCTGCGAACGCAGGGCAATGCTACGCTGCGTCTTTTCGATGGCATCCTTATTGCTGTCGACGATAAAACCCTCAATGATGTCGTTGCAGGCCGCGACGTCCAGCTCATTAAACGCACCCTCGCCATGTTCGGCCTTATAGCGGCTAATCCACGAGGCGATACGGTCGTTCTGCACGTTGTAGCGCAGGAACTCAAGCTTAATGCTGTAAACGGGATACATCTCGGGCTTGCCGTCAATCACGATCTTGTGGTTGGCACCGGTCGGCTTAATGTTGACGCCGTCGCCGATCATTTCGAGCAGGTTCATGTTGACTCCTCCTATTGGTTGTTTTTGATATACAGCTCGCGCAGGTAAGCTGCATTCGCTTCCTTGTTGGGCATGACCATGTCAAGGTCAACGTTGTAGAACAGGTCTTTGTCCTTGACCGCCCTGATGATGTCGTAAGCGGTAAAGACCACACCGTAATCGTCCTGGAACACATCGATAAGGTCGTCTACACCAATGGGGCCCCTTTGCTTGGCGACATATTCGACCGCATCGGCAATGGAGAAACTCCCTTCCTTTCGGCAGAACATGTAGATGCCGCCAAAGCGGGTGCGCCTAATCTGTTCTTGCGGCAGCCCGTATACAACAATCGAGTCGAAAAACGCATCGTCAAAGCCGCACTCCTCTGCCACAGCATCGAGCTTGTGCTCAAAGCCCTGCTTGCGCAGGCTTGCCACTGTAAATGGCACGCCCGACTCCGTACGACCAGAAACGGCATATGCATACGAGCTTAGGTCTGTACGTCGAATTCCCACCGACTCCTCTAGGTGCTTGAGCGAAATAAATGAACCGTGATTACACTCGATAAAGGTGAAGTTGCGTAGCAACTGAGCTATTGCCAGCCTAAAGTCCTGGTGGTTAATGACTTCATCACCAAACCCCGGCGCCCCATAGGCAAAGCTATCGCGCGACATAAGCAGATTATCAAACGATTTCCGCAGGTCAACGCCCTTTTTAACGATCAGGTCCCTCGAGACCTCCAAGCCCAGGGGCGCGAGCGTCTGATCGTTAATGAGACGACCGGACGTGGAGCCAAACTTAGCAATAAAGCTCGCCCTGACGTACGGCAGCGATACGTAGTCTTCGGGCACCATGTCCTTGATGAATTGTTGCTGCTCGGCAGAAAGGTCGACATCGACATACGAGTAGCGATCGTTGCGCAGATATGCGTTCATGTCGCGCAGGTAGTTGCTGCGAACCGTCTTCGTGTCTATGCAGTACTTGTCCGCGTAGCGCTGGGCAAACTCCTCGCGCGACAGCTCGGTGCCCGCGTCGCGCAGTACATCGAGCATCTGACGCTTGCGATCCGTCTCGCCCAAGCGTATCACGGGGGACACAACCGTCCGCAAACCGTGCACCGTATCCGGGCGCACGTACGTGTGAATAATCTCGTAGAGCTCCTCGTCATCACGCACGTCGTATAGGTCGCACAACTCCTTGTTCTCGCGCAGGATAAGACCCGCGCCGCACTCGATATTGCGCCCGGCGGCGAGCGTTAAGACCCGACGCAACTCGGACGTAAGGCGGTTGTCAATCTTGTAGGAGCGTATCTTGTTGCCACGCGGCACCAAAAAACTTCCGGTGCCGCGTAATTCGTTAAGGCACTTGGTGTCTTCGGAAGGCATCGCCAACATCTGTTTAAAGCCGCACTTGTTATCATCCAAAAACCGCTGGTACTTGATGCGGATGTCTTTGAGCGTGTGGTATTCCTTAACAGCTCCGGTCTCGGCAAAGGCACGCAGCGCGGCACCGCGCGTGGAAAAGCTGCCCAGCTTTTTACGCGCAATCTGCTCGAGCTGGGAGGCGTTGTCCTTTTCAATGTTTACAGGCGCTCGAAGTGTATCCGCGGCAGGACGGCGGTGCAGTTGCGCTATCCTGTCACGCCACTCCTGCGGCAATGTCGGATCATTGGCGGCGCGGCGAAGGCTAAACCTGTTCGAGACTTTAATGGCCTTCAGATAGCCAAAGGCCATCGGAGACGCCTGCGTTATCTCGCAAAACGTCTCCACGGTAAGGTCGTAACACGTGTAAAACGAACTAAACTGATCCTCGTCCAATTGCGGACGGTTGCTGATCAGGTCATCACGACGTCGACGCAGAGGACCGAGTCCGGCCGGCTTGTGAGGGTAATCCATAAGGGGCTTGTCGCTAAAGACCCAGCGCAGCAGGTCGGCATCGTCGGCGGGCAGCAACGCCAGCCACGCCTCGATAGACATAGGACCTTTGCCGGTGAGGTCTTCGATTTTGCTGGTAAAGGGCTTTGCCGGCTGTTGTGGGACCGGGGCGGGAGCTGGCTCCGGAGCGACAGGGTCAGGCATCTGGTCTGGCTCGGGCTCGGTCGCAGGCTCGGGCTCGGGTGTCGGCGCGGGCTCGGGCTCGGGTGTCGGCGCGGGCTCGGGCTCGGTCGCAGGCTCGGGCTCGGGTGTCGGCGCGACAGCCTGCTCCACCGGCGCGGCCTTCTCCTCGGCCGGTTCGTCAGCGTTTTCGGTTTCCATGCTCGCAAAGTACGCGCGAACCACATCGCATACAGACGGCGCAAGGTCCTTATCGACCTGTGCATATTTAAGCGGGATGGTGCCCTGTCCGTATACGCGCTTCATATACAGGAATGCAGGCTGTGCGGTTTGCGTTAGGCCGTAAAACTCCTTGGCGGAAAGCTTATACGTATGAAAGAGCGGGCCAAATGCATCGACGTCAAACGTTGGACGCCCTGCCATAAGGGCATCGTATCGCTCGCGGATTTTCCAAGCAGACTTGCCAAGGTTATCCATCCAGCGAGCCGGCTTGTCATCGATGAGCATATAGCCCATCAGGATGCGGTCCTGGTATGCGAGATCCGTGAACCATCTATTGAACTTTACAATGTCCTGGCCCACGGCAAGCTTAAGCGCCTGTTCCAGCGTAAGATCTTGCACCGGCGGTTGCTCAGACTCGTGAGCGGACTGCGCTTCAAGCGCTTCCGTCTGAGCACCCACCTCGCCGCCCGGTTGAACCTCATCGACCGACGTAATAACGTCGTCTGCCGAATTTGCATTTTCGCAGGTAGATTCCGTATTGCTGGCCTCAATATCTTCTTGATCCTGAGGCAGCTCAAAGTTCAGACGCTCAAACGTTTTTACCGCTGCACTAAAGGCGGGATATTCACTTTTGAGACTCGCGAGCGCCGAATTGACAGCGTCCTCTTCGTTAGTGCCCGTCGCAAGCCTACCCGCCAGCCTGGTACAAAAGAGTAGACGGAACGAAGGCTCGTTTACAGCAAGGCCTTCGCGCTGCAGACGGTTAATGGTATCCCTGACAAGGCGGTTAACTGCCTCGACGCGCTCGAGCGGCGTGCCAGCAGCTGGATACCAGCCCCCTATTGCAGCCAGACGGGCAAGTTCCATTTCGTCTTTGGTTTTTCCCAGCTGCAAACGACCCGATGGCCACTCATTTAAAGCATCGATAATCGAACCAACCTCAGAAGATGTGAGGCCGCTTCTCCGTAACGCCGTAGCATTGTAGGTGAGCAGCGTAGGCAGGTCGTAGATTTTAAGGGTCCATTTTAATTTACGCTGAATTGCCGGAGTAATCGAAAGGTTCCACAGCGAAAGCGGCGCGCCGCCACTCGTATACACCGTGCTAAGTGTTTCGCTAATCGGTCCTTTAATGTTCGCGTAGGCACGGTAATCACGCCCAATGCTGCGCAGATTACCATAGATGTCAAATGTCAGCCTCGCATTGCCCGAGAGCCTGCCGAGCTCTGGCGCCTGCGCGCGATACTGCGGAGATAGCGGCAAAGCATAGGCGGTAAGATGCTTTTCGAAAGCAATGCGTAAGGTCTCGTCCTCAGCCTTGCCCAACTTGCGCACAAGGCAAAACACATCGTGAATCTCATGCTTGTCGAGAAAGGCAACCTGGGTCTCGGTATCAAACACACAGCGCGGGTCGTCCCAACCGCTCAGGTACTTGGGACGCTCGAGCTTTTTAACGGCGTCCTCGGAAGGCTCAAACTTAGATGCAGCCATGACGCCGGGCTCAAGTTCGAGCTCTGGTTCGGATTCAGAAATGGGCGCAATCTCGGCTTCGGGGTCCGCGACGGTCACGGTCTCTTTAATGGATTCGGGTTCAGACTCGAGCACAAGCGCGGGCTGCTCGAGCTCGGTGGCGGCCTCGGCCTCAAGGCTATCCGAGAAGGAAATAACCAGCTGCTGCGGCTCGGAAGACAGCGTGAGCCTGGGACACTCAGGCTGCACCGGCTCCTGCTGCTCGACTTGAGCCGGCTCCTGCTGCTCGTCCGCCACCTCTGCAGGCTCCGTCGGCGACTCGTATCCCATGAGAGACAGACCGTCGGCCGGCTTCTTGTCATACGAAACACCCACGGCAACAGGGATAGGCCAGCTGCGCCCATTAACCTTCAACTGCACAAGGGTCGAATCTGCACGCAACGAAATGGGACCAAAAGCCATAGGTGCAGGGCCCTCAGGAGGAACGGATTCAACGGCCTCGAGCTCTACAATATCGGCGTCGTCGGCCCACGGCGCCGCCGCCGCGCGCTCAAGTGTCTCAGGCTCTGTGGCTTCGGTCTCTTCGGCATCGCACTCAGCGGCCTCAGGCGCAGCCTCTTCAGACTCAACGTTTTCGTCATCAACAACGGTGCCGTCAACGTCCTCGTCCCCAGTGTTTTCGCCCTCGGCACCTTCGCTTTTAACAGCCTCAAGCTCAATGGCATCAGCAGCCACCGGCTCCTCTGCGAGTTCCGCCACCCCCTTGGCCGCACCGGGCGCCATGCTGTACTCGCCGTTGGCGTATAAAAGTTCGCCGCTTATAACTAGTTGGGCTAGTGCACGTTCGTATGAGTCATTGATGGTGCGATACACGCTCGAGCGCACCAGCGCTTCGTGCAGTGGGGCATCGGCCTGCGCGACCGCATCCAGAATGAGCGACTCGTAGTACGCGTTCACGTCCATTGAAATGTTTGTTGCACTCACAGCATTGTTGTCCATACAGAAACGACCTCCGATATTCCCCAAACAACCCACTAGCTGTATTGGAAAAAAGGAAGAATTATGCCAATGATTACTTCATACGCCACTTGCGAACGTTTTTGTTTAGCAACATTTTGTTGTGCAATAAATCAACTGTGCATATGCAGATGAGCGGTAGTTTTAATCGGTGAACGGCGATCGCGCACGCCTGAAGGCCCTTTCATTTTCCTTGGCACCAAGGCAATTAAAATGGACCTGTCGCGCGGACGCGCCGCGCGCCTCACGCGTCTCAACTTGTCCGCACATCTTCAGGAGTCCGTAATGGCAAGACCGTTTAGCCCCAGCGAAGCAAAAGCCGTCGTCTCGAAGGCCCAGGAGCTATTGGGCGATATCGAGGTTATTTCGAAGGCCACGATATACGGACCCGACAACTTTAGGAACGCGATCGCTCAAGCCAAAACGGACACGCTAAACAAGGAACTTCGACGGATTAAAATCGCCGACCTTCAAACACCGGCGAGCACGCAAAAGAAGTTGGCAGATCAGAAGATCAAGACGGCATACGACCTCTACTGTCGTGGCGAATTTGCAGAAGACGACCAACACGTTAAAAAGCTCGTACGCGTGGCGAATGAATGCGCCGACGCAATCCGCAAGCTCTATCGACCCAAACCGAAGAGTACCCATATGCGCGACGCGCTCTTTTTAGCCGCCCGCTACTATAAGTCCGCCTTACTTGCCGAACTCTACGAATCCGCAATACGTGACGCCCACGACATTCCGAATGCCTGCGGCCTTGTAGGCCAAAACAGTGGAAGGCTCCGCTGGCTTCTGCTGAATGCCACCGATAAGCAGACGACGGAAGCGGCGTATCGACGCCTCGTGCAATTTACAGACAACTCCAATAGCAAGTTTATAAAAGATGGACGTCTTCAGGCGAACAGTATCCTCGGCATGGACCCAAGCATCCCACTTGGACCGGAAACCAAACAAAGGGCCGTAAGGGTTATCGCCGAGGACGCCGGCGAGAACCTTTTCTCATCCGACGCTAAGCCCAACAGAAACGAAATTGAAGCAGCGGTCTATGGCGCCGAAGACAAAATTCCCGAGCGCGCGATTACCAAACTGGAAGAAAAGCGTAGGCGCAGCCAAAACCAAATCCGTAAACAAGTAGACAAGGTACGCCACGCCGACGCTCAGCGCTACGTTTCGGAGCAATCGGTCGACATGCTTAAAGATCTAGTTCCAGGCGTTCGCGTTAAGTGCCTTAAAGACGCCGGGTACACAACGCTCGGCAAGATTATGTACGGAAGATTGCGCGGGCGCGAAAGGCAGCCCTGGGACAACTATGACCAGCGTTGGGAACTAAGCAAGATTAACGGCATTAGCGAAAATGCTGCCGGCAGAATTGTCGATGCCATTGAACAGCAGGTCGACATGCTTGCCAAAAACGGCAAGATAAAACTGACCCCTGACAATAAAAAGCCAGAGGACACGGCACTTCTCCAGGAAGTCTATAAGTACTTTGAGCTCGAAGATCTGCTCAGCGAGGCCAAGGCTGCACTCGCGAGCATTACCGAAGAGCTTTCGGAGCTGCAAGGCCAGATTCTGCCGGCGCTCGATGCGTACACCTGGCTCTTTTACAAGGATCGCGACACGGTTTACGGCGCGTACGAAAAGCTCAACAATCTTATCAACGGCGCAGAGCTCGAGAAGGTCAATGGCTATGCGAGTCAGAGCCTAATCGAGCCGGACGAAAAGACCGTGTGGAAACTCTTCGGGGCCGATCCTATCCGCGTGTATAGCCTACTCGAAAAGCTGATGCCCAAGGCGTTTTCTTCGACTTCCAATGGCTATGGCCTGCCCGAGAAGCTCGCCAACCAGATTAAAACGACGTCGTTCGACACCACGGGCCTTAAGTGCGAGCTCCGTACATACCAGACATGGGGCGTCCGCTACATCTTGCACCAAGGCAACGCGCTGCTGGGCGATGAGATGGGTCTGGGCAAGACGGTCCAGGCTATCGCCGCGATGACTGCACTCAAAAACAAGGGTGCCAAGAAGTTCTTGGTCGTTTGCCCTGCTAGCGTTCTCGAAAACTGGGTGCGCGAGGTGCACAAGCACAGCGACCTTACATGCATTAAAATCCACGGGCCCGCGAAGGACCTCCATGCAAGGACATGGCTGGCGGGGCTGGATGTGGGCGTCACCAACTATGAGAGCACAAGCTATATTGAGCTGGACCCGTCAGTGAAACTCGACCTAGTCGTAGTCGACGAGGCCCATTACATTAAAAACCCGAGCGCAAAGCGAAGCATCAACACGCTCAACTTGTGCAAGCAGGCTAAGCACGTGTTATTTATGTCGGGCACGCCGCTCGAGAATAAGGTCGACGAGATGATCGGGCTTGTATCGCATCTCAACAAAAAGGCTGCGCGTGAAGCGGGCAAATACGCCAGCAGATTTAGTTCGGCGGGGTTTAGAGATGCCCTGGCACCGGTTTATTACCGCCGCAAGCGCGAGGACGTGCTCTCGGAGCTGCCCGACCTTATCGAAAACAGCGAGTGGTGCCAGATGGGATCTTCGGAACTCCAGCAGTACTACCTAACCCTGCGGATGCGAAACCCGATGCAGATCCGACGGCTGTCGTGGAACGCCCCAGACCCCAGCGACTCGTCCAAGCTCAAACGCCTGCGCGAGATTGTCGCCGATGCCAAGGACGAAAACCGCAAGGTCCTGGTGTTTTCGTTCTTCCTCGATACCATCAGAGTGGTGCAGGATGCCTTTGGCAGCGCGTGCTACGGCCCCATTAGCGGCTCTACCCCACTCAATAAACGCCAACAGATTATCGACTCGTTTGACGCGGCGCCCGCGGGCTCCGTCCTGGTGGCGCAGATTCAGTCGGGCGGCACGGGCCTCAACATTCAGTCGGCAAGCGTCGTCGTGCTGTGCGAGCCGCAGTACAAGCCCTCGATCGAAAACCAGGCCATTTCGCGCGCGTACCGCATGGGCCAGTCGCGCAATGTACTGGTCTATCGTCTGCTGTGCAAGGATACGATCGACGAGCGCATCATGTCGATCCTCGAGCGCAAGCAGGGTGACTTCAATGCCTTTGCAGACAAGTCCGCCGCCGCTGAAGCCGACATGCAAAACGAGCTCGAGGTCAAGCAAGAACAGCTCAACGCCATGTTCGACGAAGAAATCAAACGCCTGGAGAGCCTGATGCCATCGCTCGCAGACCTGGACTTGCCGGAGGAGTAGGCCCTCTCCCCCATGTAACCATCCTGTAAATCATAGCGGCGCAGTCGAGTTTTACCGTGATGCGGTCGCGCCGGGCGCTCCACTGTGCTAAAGTATCCCGAACGTTCAAACGACTACGAGGGGAACTAGAAGATGGCACGTGTGCACAACTTCTCAGCTGGCCCGGCCGCGCTGCCCACAAGCGTGCTCGCCGAGATCGCCGACGAGATGATGGACTACCGCGGTTGCGGCATGTCCGTGCTCGAGATGAGCCATCGATCTAGCATGTACCAGCAGATCATCGACGACGCCGAGGCAACCCTGCGCCGCCTGCTGAGCATCCCCGACAACTACCGTGTCCTGTTTTTGCAGGGCGGCGCCACGCTGCAGTTTGCGGGCATCCCCATGAACCTCATGCGCCGCGGCCGCGCCGGCTACGTCGTGACCGGCAACTTCGCCAACAAGGCGTACAAGGAGGCCGCCAAGTACGGCGAGGCCGTGCTGCTCGCGAGCTCCGAGGACACCAATTTCGACCGCATTCCCACCATGGCCAATATCAACGCGCGCATTGCCGCCGAGGCCGCGGGCGACGGGCTCGACTACGTCTACATCTGCCAGAACAACACCATCTTTGGCACCATGTACCACGAGCTGCCCGCTTGCGGCGATGTGCCGCTGGTCGCCGATGTCTCGAGCTGCTTTCTGTCGCAGCCGCTCGACGTTGAGCGCTACGGGCTCATTTACGCCGGCGCGCAGAAAAACGCCGGCGCCGCGGGCGTGACCGTGGTCATCATGCGCGACGACCTCATTGCAGACGGCCCAGCCTTTGCGCAGACGCCGCAGTACCTGGACCTTAAGACCCAGGCCGCCAAGGGCTCCATGCTCAACACGCCCAACACCTTTGGCATCTACGTGTGCGGCAAGGTATTCCGCTGGGTGGAGCAGACCGGCGGACTAGCCGCCATGGCCGAGCGCAACTGGGCCAAGGCCAACCTGCTCTATGACCTGCTCGAGCACAGCGAGCTGTTCCATGGCACCACGCAGGCCGGCAGCCGCTCCATCGCCAACGTCACTTTCCGCACCGGCGACGCCGAACTCGACGCGGCCTTTGTCGCAGGCGCGGCCGAGCACCAGATTCAAAACGTCAAGGGCCATCGCCTGGTGGGCGGCATGCGCGCGAGCGTCTACAACGCCGTAACCATGGAAGATGTGCAGGCACTGGCCTCGTACATGAAGGACTTCGAAGCGCAGCATAGTTTGAGTCCGCGATCTAACTAGCCCGCAACCCGCGGGCCGACCAGCCACTTCAAACCACTTGTTATAAACAAACCCGCTAAGGAGTTTTTCATGCGCAAGATCAAAACCATCGACGATATTACCAAAGACGGCAAGGTCGAGTTTGGCGAGGGCTACGAGTTTGTGGGCACCGCCGAGGAGGCCGACGCCATCCTGATGCGCTCCACCGACCTGCACGGCTACGAGCTGCCCGAGGGCATCCGCGCCATCGCCCGCTGCGGCGCCGGCGTCAACAACATCCCCATCGAGGAGTACGCCAAGAAGGGCGTCGTCGTCTTTAACTCCCCCGGTGCCAACAGCAACGCCGTCAAGGAGCTCGTCCTGGGCATGCTGGTGCTCTCGAGCCGCGGCGTGGTTCAGTCGATGAACTGGGTGCGCGACAACGCCGACGACCCCGAGATTCAGGTCGATGCCGAGAAGGCCAAGAAGGCCTTTGTGGGCCGCGAGCTCAAGGGCAAGCGCATCGGCGTCATCGGTCTGGGCAACGTGGGCTCCAAGGTCGCCAACGCCTGCGTCGATCTGGGCATGGACGTCTACGGCTACGATCCGTTCATTTCCGTCGAGCACGCATGGGTACTGAGCCGCGAGGTGCAGCGCGTGGGCACGCTCGAGGACCTCTGCCGCGGCTGCGACTACCTCACCGTGCACGTGCCCAGCAAGGCCGACACCATCGGCATGATCAGCACCGAGCAGATCGACCTGCTGGCCCCGGGCGCCGTGCTCATCAACTATGCGCGCGAGACCATCATTGACGAGGACGCCGTCGACGCCGCCCTGCGCGCGGGCAAGCTGAGCTGGTTTAGCTGCGACTTTGCCACGCCCAAGACCGTCAAGATGCCCAATACGTTTATCACCACGCACTCGGGCGCCGGCACCGGCGAGGCCGAGGCCAACTGCGCCGATATGGCCATCAGCGAGCTCAAGGATTACCTGGAGAACGGCAACATCGCGCACAGCGTCAACTACCCCGCCTGCAGCATGGGCAAGGCGCGCGCCGCAAGCCGCATTGCCTGCCTGCATGCCAACGTACCCAACATGATCGGCCAGATCACGGCAATCCTGGCCAAGGACAACGCCAACGTGCAGCGTATGACCAACGAGTCCGCCGGCGAGAACGCCTACACCATGTTCGACACGGACGAGCACCTGGACAGCAGCACCATCGAGGCGCTCAAGCAGATTCCGTCGATGTATCGCGTACGCGTGATCAAGTAGCGTCGGCGCCAAGCCTGCCAGACAGGCAATGAAGCTCATTCGGCCCCCGTTTTCGCGAAACGGGGGCCGATTTCGTTGCTCCGGCTGGTTTTGAAAATGCTACCCAGAATTAGTTTTTTCGGATAATCGACAGTACTACCCAAATCACTAAGCACACCTGCTTTGATAAACACCTTTATCAGTGGTTTTAGTAGGTAAAAATCGATCTCTATATGCCAAATTTAAGTTGACTGTCCATTTTCCGAAATAACTTGTTCTGGGTAGCGTTTTTAAAGCCTATTTCAAATAGCAACTGAAGCCTTTTCGTAACCAAACCCTAGCTCACGCGACCGTTTTCCACCCGCACGGCTACATTCCCGCCCAATCGATAAAAATCTCCTCACGTAGCCGCCGTTCGAGCTCCTGCTGCCGCGGCGTCTTGTCTTTCAACGGCACATCGAGATAGGACATGATGAGTTCCATCACCACGCGGAAGGCATCGGAGTCGACCAGCTGACCATAGGTCATCAGAACGACAGGATATCCCATCGCTTGAAGGGCCGTCGTTCGATCGGAGTCCGAGATCTTGGATTCTATGGATCCGTGAATGGCTTTACCTTGGCATTCAACCAGGCACTCTCTGCTGCCGTCCTTATTTGACAGCAGGATATCGGCGTAGCGCCTATCAAGCCCCGAAATCAGGCGGGCGCTGCGCGTCATGCGAATCTCGACGTTATTGGTAAGGCGCAGCCCTTCGCCGCCGCGCAACCTCGTAAGGCCAAACAGCATCGAAGCCTGGACCTCGAGCGGCGACGCCACAACCCCCGTAATACATTTCGCGGCACGCGTGAACGATTTAGCACCGCGGAGCCCCTGGATCTTATTGGCGAACTCTGTAAGTTCAGAGAGCTCAATCAAGGGCGGTCGCTTCCACAAGTCCGTTGGATTCCCCGAGGCATCCTTTACGTTTTCCCAGCCCGACCGTGCGTCACCCCACCGGCTCCCATATGCCTGCTCAAGCGCCGACTTTACCTGAGACGCAATCTTGCACACGGCAAAGGTGCCGCACATCTCATACATGCACATGATCAGGCGCTCGTTTGAGACCGAGGAAGCCAGGGTCAGCAGGGTAAAGAGCGGGGACGCGACATCAAGGCCAAACTCTGTCTGCCGCACGGAATCAAACGGCCTCTCCCCGTTCCAAACATGCCTGACAATGCGGCCGCCCTTGCGCCCGCAGACGCCCTGCGCCAACACGTGTAGCGGAGTGCCCAGGAAATGCTTGACGAGCGGGTGCTCACAAAGATGCTCCCTGCGCGGATCGTCCACAGAATCGGGCAGGTCCGGCATTATTGCCAAGACCTGTGGAGGTATCCGGTGATACCGAAAGGCAGATATGTCGCACAGCATGTCGTCCATAAAGGCTACGTACCCACTGCATCGTTTGTGAGCCTGCCCGGACGCCAAACGCGATGGCTCGGCCTGCGAACGGTTAATACTGCTACGCACACGTCGCGAATCTTCCAGGTGGCTTACAATCGGTTTTGGAAGCAAACTGATTGTGAGTCTTCATATGGTTGATGAGAACTTTGCCTGGGGGCTTACGCAGGAGCTCGTGAAGACTGATAGCTCGGACCCGGGCGCCTACGAAGGAGAGATCGAACACTTCATTAAGAGGCTCATTGAACAGCAGCTGGCGCAGCTTGATAGCCCTGCGCTCGATGCCGTGCAGATTGCAGAGCTCGAAGTACTCCCCGGGCGCCGCAACCTTATGGTCACCGTGCCGGGTGTGAGCGACGAGGCGCGACTCGTCTACATCTGCCATATGGATACCGTCACCCTAGGAGATGGCTGGAACGCGGACACACCGCCACTCCGGGCGACCGTGCGAGACGACAAACTCTATGGCCGGGGAGCCTGCGACATGAAGGGCGGCCTGGCCTGCGCCATTGCCGCACTGGTCCATACGCTCGAGCGCGTGGCGGCGGATGGCGAGCTGCCCCACCGCGGCTTCTCGCTTATTTGCTCGGTCGACGAAGAGGACTTTATGCGCGGCTCCGAGGCCGCCATCGATGCCGGCTGGGTCGGCTCGCGCGAATGGGTGCTGGACACCGAGCCCACCGACGGACAGATTCAGGTGGCGCACAAGGGTCGCACGTGGTTCGAGATCGAGATGACCGGCGTCACGGCGCATGCGAGCCAGCCCTGGAAGGGAGCGGATGCCGTCGCCGCCATGGCCGAGGCCGTCTGTGCGCTGCGCCATGCGTTCGCGGCGTTGCCCGCACATGAGGAGCTGGGGGCTTCGACCATCACGTTTGGACAGATCGAGGGCGGCTATCGCCCCTATGTCGTGCCCGACCGCGCCAAGGTCTGGGTCGATATGCGCCTGACGCCGCCGACCGATACGGCCGCCGCGACGCGCATGGTAGAGCAGGCCATCGCCGATGCCGAAGCCGCAGTCCCCGGTTGCCATGGAAGCTATACCGTGACAGGCGACCGCCCCGCCATCGAGCGCGATCCGGTCTCTCCCCTTCTAGCCGCGCTCAAGCGTGCCGCCGATGACGTGACAGGCGCGGACACGACCGTCGGCTTCTTTACCGGCTACACCGACACTGCCGTCATTGCCGGCAAGACGGGTAACCGCAACTGCATGAGCTATGGCCCAGGCTCGTTGGCGCTCGCGCATAAGCCAAACGAGCATGTGCCCCATGCCGATATCGTTCAATGCCAGCGGGTGCTGATCGCGCTCGCCGACAACACGCTCTGGGGCGCGAATAGCCAAGTTGGGGCATAATAAGCCGCAAACAAACCGACTCGCGCGTTAGGACTGTCCATGAAAGCTCTTCCGTTTCCCTGCATCCGCCCGGCTCAGGACCGTGCGCTCGAGGCGCTGCCGCAGATGGGCGACATCCTGAGCGGCAACGACGCCCTGCGCGGTGCGATTGCCGATGGGCTCATACTCAAGGATCCAGGTGCGGCATACTACGTGTACGAATGCTCCGGAGAGCCGGGACGCGTAACGGGTGTCGTGGCGATCTGCCCGGTTAACGTGCTGACGGGTAACGACGCAGCTTCCGCAGATGCGGCCGCAGCCGCCCGTACAATCACCGAGCTCAAGGTGCAGCCGCGCCCCGTGTCACTCGCCTACGAGGCGTCGCCCGTCATGGATATCATCCTGGGCGCTGCCAAAGAGGGTGCATCGCTCTACGCCGTCACCGACCCCGCCGGCATTACACATCGCGTATGGGAAGTCAAGCGCGAGGACGCCGTTGCCGCCATCCGAGCCATGCTCGATCAGGCACCGGAGCCGGCACTGGCCGACGACCCCGCCTACGCTGCCGCTCTGACCGAGGCGTCGCAGCTCCTGGCAGACGAGGCCCGCGCAGCCGGCACATACACGGGCAAAGAGCCGTTCAACTTTACCGTGGCCGTGCTGTTCCCCGCCGCGCAGGTCGCCGGCGGCGCGCCGCAGGTTCCGACGGGCCTGCTCACTCACCAGATCTCACGGTTCTAGCAAACTCAAACGCGAAGCAGGAAAACCCAGCATCCAAACAAACAAGCAAGGGGCGGGGATACATGCGCATGCATCCCCGCCCCTTTCGCATCAAACAATTACGCCGGCAAACCGCGCCGCAACGCCCGCGCTACCCACGCCGCGGGCCCGCTGCCGCCACGAGCGGCTCTAGCCCCAGCTCACGCGCGTAATCCTCCTGCGTAAAGACTTCGACCAGTTCAAACGCATCGGTTGCATCGTCAAACGCAAAATGCAGAACCGAGCAGTTGCCCGGCACGCGCTCGCGCTCGTCGGCCGCCGCTCCCCTAGAGTGGTCCAAAAACTCCTTGATGGCCGAGGCATGGCTCACCGCGAGCACGCACGAATGGTCCGGGCGTCGCATAAGATCGGTCAACGTCGTCACCATGCGCTCACGTACCTGCATCTGACCCTCACCGCCAAACTGACGATAAAAGTCACGCCACGGACGCTCGGGCATCAGCATCACGCGCTCGGCCTCAAAGTCGCCAAAGAACCACTCGCGCAGGCCATCCAGACGCTCGTAGGCAAGGCCCGGCCACAGGCTGGCGATAGTCTGCTCGGTGCGGTGCAGCGTCGAGGTGTAGGCGTGATCGGGCTCAACGCCACGCGCACGCAAGAACATACCGGCACGCGCCGCCTGCTCGCAGCCCAACTGCGTGAGCGGCGAATCGCTCCATCCCTGAATAATGCGTTTAAGGTTGAATATCGTCTGTCCATGACGGACCAGATACAAATCTTTGTTCATAGGGGTCCTTTCGTTCGTTACCAATCAAGGAGCGAAAACGCCCCGTCGCAATAGCCAAAATGAAGCACGGCACCGTTGTCGGGCTGCTCTCCCCCGCCGCTCACGCATTTAAGAAACTCCTGGCAGGCAGAGCCATGAGAGACCACAAGCACACGATCGTGCTGCGGTCGGGCCATAATACGGGACAGCGCCGCGACCATGCGCGCCCGAAGCTCGCCTTCCGACTCGCCACCAAAGGCCACCGGATAATCGCCCCAGGGCTGCGGCGGCATATCGCGATTTGATGTACCCTCCAGCGTACCCAGGCGCCACTCGCGCAAATCATCGACCGGCTCTATGGGAAGATCCTCGCCAACGATCAGCTCGGCCGTGTGGCGCGCCCGACCCAACGGAGACGAATACGCGTGGTCAAAGGAGATGCCGCGCGCTTCAAACGCCGCGCGCGTCGCCAGTGCCTGCTCGCGCCCGCGCTCCGTGAGCGGCGAGTCTTGCCAGCCCTGCAAAATGTTCTGCACGTTAAGCTCGGTCTGCCCATGCCGTACCAAATACAGATCGGACACACGCCCTCCCCTCGCACCACCACAAAGGGTCAGGCACCTTTGTGGTGGTTTGCCGCCGGATCGCGCCGCAACGACGCAACTACACCAGCACGTCGGCAAGCGGACGCTTGGGCACGTGATGCACCTGCGCCTCGTCGCGCCAGTAATTAATAGAACCGTCGGGGTTGGAATCGATCGCGTCGATAACCTGGGTCTCGGCCGGCACGCCAAAGGCCATGATCAGCTTGAGCTCGTACTTGTCGCCGTCGAGCCCCATCGCATCGATCGCGCGGGGCGTAAAGGCCTTGAACATGCAAGCCGCCACCTCGGGCGTTGCGCTGCGCGCGGCGAGCATCATCGTCTGAGCCGCGATGCCCGTGTCGACCTCGGTGATAGGCGCGGCGGGTTTGCCGGGAACGGTGCGCTCGGCAAGAATTGCAATGTAGCCGGTCGGACGCTCGCCCCCGGCAGGACCCGGCCAGTCCTTGAGCGCCCCGGCCCATGCAAGCTCGTCAAGCACGCGAGCGCAGTCCTCGGCACCGCTCACCACATGAAAACGCAAGCGCTGGGCATTGGCGCCACAGGGGACCAGGTGCGCCAGCTCTGCCAGCTCGAGCAAAAACTCGCGCGGCACGCGCATGGACTCGTCAAAACGGCGGCATGTGCGGGCGCGACGGACCAGCGCATCAAACGCATCCAGGCCAAGCTTTTCGCAACCCTGCTTTGCCATCGACTCGGCGCTCGACGGCACCACGGGAACTGCTTCGTTCATAGGGACCCCCAAAAAGCCAATTGTTCTTAGGAAAATCTAACCTAAAACGCAGGCAATAACGAACAGAGCTGCAATGTTCTACACCTGTTGAATAGAAAATCGCGACGTGGGGAACAACGAAAACAAATCGGGGCCTTTGAGTTGCGTTTCGCCCTCCCCGGCCCATACGCCAGCTCCTTTAGGCGATACTGGTTGTAACGATCACGGCTTACGCCGTACGGAAAGGAGGCCTCATGGGCATCTTTAAGAATGACGACCAACAATCGAGTCTGTTTGGATTTGACGAGAAAAGCATGGCAGGCAAGGCGATTAAAGCCGTGCGCTGGATCTACGCCGCCACGGGTGTCATCGCACTCATCGCCGGCATCGCGCTGCTGTTTGCACCCGCTAAGACCCTCGTCTTTTTGACGACCGTACTGGGCTTCTACTTTGTGATCACGGCTGGCGTCAGGCTGTTCACCGCCATTTTTGAGCCGCTGCTGCCCGCCGGCTGGCGCGTCACGAGCATCCTCGCCAACCTGCTCATCATCTTGGGCGGCGTGGTGATCCTGCGCAACCAGGCGCTTTCGACCGCGACGCTCAGCACGCTTGTGGTGGTCGTGGCCGGCTTTGGCTGGATTGTCGAGGGCATCATGTCGATTCTGGAGTCCGAGCTTTCTTCCAACCGCGCCCTCGCCATCCTGAGCGGCGCGCTCTCCATCATCGCCGGCGTGTTCGTGTTCATCTATCCGCTGTGGTCGGCAAAGATGCTCGTCATCTTTACCGGCGCTGCACTCCTGGTGTTTGGCGTGACGCTGGTTATTCGCGCTATCCGCTTTGGCAAGCTGGTGCACTAGATGCCGCGAACGCTGTTTATTGATGCCGACGCCTGCCCGGTCACGCGTGAGTCGATCGACTGCGCGCGACGGGCGGGCGTCGCCGTGGTTGTTGCCGGCAACAGCACGCAAAACCTGGAGCGGCACATTCGCCGTGACGACCCGCGCGATGCCGAGCACGCGCGACGTGGCTTTTGGGTCACAACGCTCGACGTGAGCGTAGGCGCCGATAGCGCCGACTTTGCCATTATCGAGCGTCTGCAGGCGGGCGACGTGGTCGTGACGCAGGACATTGGCCTGGCGAGCATGGTGCTCGGTCGCGATGCCGCCGCCATCGGCGTGCGCGGGCGCGTGTACGACAAAGCCACCATCGATATGCAGCTGTTTATTCGTCACGAAGAAAAGAAAGTGCGCCGCGCCGGCGGTCGCACCCGTGGACCGGCAGCCTTCACCAGCGAAGACCGCGCCCGCTTTAAGCGCAACCTCACCGACCTGCTCCGCTAACCAAGGTGGATTTTTGGGACATGCCTAAAAATCCACCTTTTTGTTTTGGCGATTGGCACGCATTCAACGCCGGTCATGGCGGTAGATGTTTGAGGCCTGCCCCAGTTTTTGCGGGATACCTCAAACATCTACTTAGAGGCCAAAGGCGGAAAGGATAAGGCCCCAGCCGGCGCCGATGACGTACATCATGACCAGGAACACGACGTTTTCGCGGGCGCTGCGGTTGGTGCGGAACAGTACCAGGTAACCCACGCCGGCAGAAATGAGCGTGCCGGCGAGCATCGGTGCCAGCTGCAGCGCGCCTTCCAGATACAGCTGCGTAATGACCACGCTCGCCGAGCAGTTGGGAATGAGGCCGACAAGCGCCGAACCCAGGACAGCGAGCGTCTCGTTGCCGCGCAGGAACTGCTCGATCGCGGACTCGCCAAAGGTCTCGAGCACGGCGACTAGGACCAGCGTCACCAGGAAAATGAATACCGAAACCTGTACGGTGTGCGAGATCGCGCTGCGGATAATCGACAGGACGGGCGCGCCTTTGTGTGAGTGGGAGTGACCGTGGTGGTGTTCGTGCTCGCCCTCGTGTCCGTGGTCGTGGCCATGTCCGTGGTCACGCTCGTCCTCGTCTTCATCACAACCGCAATGGTCGCGCTCGCACAGCTCATGGATGTGGTCGGCGCCCACGCCCGCCTCGGCCACCTCGTCGATGATGTCACCGCCGGTATGGTCGTCGTGCGCGCAGTTAACGTGCGCCGGATTGGCAGCGGTTCCCAACACGGTACGGCGGATCGCCGCATGAGCACGGGCGTTGCGACGCAGGCCGCGAATGGCGGCATCTACGATAAAGCCCGTGACCAGCGCGATCAGCGCCTTCGAAGCCAAAAGCATCGCCATGGTCTGCACGGGAACCTGCTCGGCAAGTAGCAGAGGCAGCATCTCGTCGGAGGTCGAGAGAAACACCGCCACCAGGGTGCCCAACGTCACGACGCGACCGGCGTACAGCGTTGCCGCCATCGCCGAAAAGCCACACTGCGGCACCATGCCCAGCAACGAGCCAACCACGGGGCCAGCGGCGCCGGCACGCTTGATGGCGCCGTTGACACGATCGCCTGCCACATGCTCTAACGTCTCGAGGGCCAGATATGTCACCAACAAGAACGGCACCAGCGAGAGCGTGTCCTTGCCGGCGTCGAGCAAAATATCAATCAGCAAATCCATGACGGATGGAACCTTTCGTGTCTTTCGGCAGCATTGTAAAAGTCCTAGCGGTCAACTAGGGTATTGTAGTTGTCCTAGGCGTGATGCCAATAGTTGCATGTGGTAAACTATCATCTCGCCACATCTCAATGACCCCGAGCCGCACGACGCGGCCCGTCCAAGGAGCAGTATATGAACGTTTCGCAAGCACTCGAATACGAGCGCCAGCCGTTTATCCCCATGTTCATCTATGGCGATCACGCCGCCATGGAATCCGAGCGTCAAAAAGGCGAAGAGGCCCTCAAGGTGCTCGAGACCGAGTACTTTACCGCCGAGGGCGACCCTGGCTTCGACTTTGCCACCGTGCGCGACCTGGCCGACCGCAACCGCGACCTATGCGACCAGATTGGCGAGGCGCGCCTGCGCAATGTGACGCCCGCGACGCTTTCGCGCGGCCTGTCCGACGCCGATACCTGCGCCGGCATCGGCAAGATGCAAAAGCGCACCGCCGCGTCCGTCATGCGCGAGATCCGCGGCGACCGCGATGCGCTCGGCGTGGCGTACGCCCGCAAGCCCATCCAGGGCACGGTGCTCGGCATCGACATCGAGACCACCGGCCGTGCACCCGAGCGCGGCTACATCATCAACGTGGGTTGGGAGATCATGGAGCTCACCAGCGACGCCGTCCCGCACGACGCCGAGGCACACTATTGCGGCCTGCCCGATATCTACCGCGGCGAAGATGTGCCGCTGTCGAATATCCATCACATCACCTGGGACGACATCGACGGCAAAACGCCCTTCCGCGAGAACAAGGAGCTGCAAAAGCAGCTGCTCAAGCTCATGAAGAAATACCCGTACATGGCGCACAACGCCGCCTTTGAGGACAGCTGGTTCAAGATCCATCTGGACGGCTATGCCGAGGCGCGCCGAGCCGGCAAGATTATCGTCATCGACTCGCGCCAGATCTGCCGCAGCCTGGACGCCGACGTGCGCTCGCTCCCCCGCGAGTCCGCGCCCGCCGCACTCGAGAACTGGGCCCGCCGTCGCGGCACCCTCGCGCCCGACGCCAACGAGCAGCACCTGGGCCTCGACGACACCGACCTCATGCTCCGCACGGTGCAGGCCGAGTTCAACCTCAAGAACCTGTTTGCCAAGTAGATTGCCAAGCAGAAGCGCCATTCGCGAGCAATACTTGCCGGACCATAGCGCCCCGCGCAAAAGCGATACGCCGAGGCGCCCCTCTCAAGCGACGCAATACGGGCCGATGTCCAAGCGGATATCGGCCTGTTTTTCGCGCCGTACAACGCGGCCCTCCAGCCCCCGATGCCTTGCCGCCGCATAACCAAGAACTTCATCTGCGCATGTTCAAGCCAAATTGCACATTTTTGTTGACGCCGCCTTTGCATCAAAACGATGCTGACCAGCATCAGTTGTGGAGGTCTGCGTAGCCAGCGAGCTGCGACAATGCTCCAAAAAGCATCTTTCTCCATCATTGACGTCAAGCGCTTGGACAGCTTTTGTTATGCCGCGACATTTTGCCTTGGCATTCATTGCGAGCCCCGCTGCCTGGTCTGCCATGCTATCTGTATGAGTATCGTACTTTCACATAACACGGCAAAAGCGGTCTACCAAGCCGCATACTCGGTATCCGCAATTGGCACCGAGCCCTGCAGCCCTGCCAAGATCTACGGGGCGCGCCCCAGCAAGGAGCTGCTCGACTCTGCCGCCGACTGGCTCGCCAGGCACAACGTCGCTCTGGATAACGATGCCCCGCTCGATACAACGGTGTTCGAGCGCGCAAACGTGCGCAGCATGGAGGGCTGCAAGTGCCACGTATCATCCAAGCGATTCGCGGGCTCGCGCTTTATCAAGCTTGCCGACGACATCTATATTGTCGGCGTCGAACTCTGTGCGCTTCAGGCCGCAACCTATCTTCCCTTTCGAGAACTTGTGGAGTACTACTTCGAACTGTGTGGAGCCTATTCCCTTGGGCATGATGCCTCGACATCCTATACCGAGCGCTTCGCGCTCACCTCGACTTCGAGCCTTAAACATTTCTTTAACTCCCTCATCGACTGCAAGGGCCTCGAACTTGCCCGAAAAGCCATCCAATGCGTGCGGGACGGATGCCGATCGCCGATGGAAACGGCGTTTGTCATGATGCTCACGCTACCCAGGCGCGAGGGCGGTCTTGGCATTAGCGAGATCGAGACCGACTACGAAGTAAAGGTCACAGCTGCTGCAAAGAATCTCACGCGGCGCGAAAAGTTCTATATGGATGCATATCTCAAGCGGTCCCGAACCGACATCGAATACAACGGATTTCAGCACGATGCCGAAGAAGACCGCGCCATTGACGAAGAGCGCAAGAACGCGCTGGCGTCCATGGGCTACGGAATCATTACCGTCAGTCGCTATTCCTTTATGCACGCCAGCGCCTTCGCCAGGGTTATGGAGGCAATCCAGCGAAAGGAGGGCATTCGCCCATCGCGCCTGCCCAAAGATTTCGCAATCAAGCAAGAAGAGCTGCGACAATTTGTGCTCAGGAGATTTATCGAGGAAAAGAAGCGTATTGAGGAGCTCCTCCGTCAAGACGCAGCGCAGGGTAATGCACTTGAGCTCGAGCGCGCAGTGCTCGAGGGCATCTCGCTGGACGACCCGACGATCAACGATGTCCCGGCCATCGACGACATGCAAGTCATCGAGCTGGATTGCCCGGAGTTCGCCCAAACAAGCACCTCCACACCCGAAGGCAGGGTGTACGGGGCCAGAACAGAGGCGGACTGACAGGGTGGGTAACCCGGCGACGTGCAAAAACGGGAGTTTTCAGCAGAGCGAGTATCCGAGGGCGGCCGAATTGCCCCATTTTGCACCGAAGCCGCTGTTTTCGATGTAATTTAGGCAACAGCTGGGGAATATCTATTGCCATTTGCACTCCAGTAAAGCCCTGTGGCGGCAAACGACGCCGTATCATGCAATAAATAACCCCTCGTCGATGCTGAAAACTCCCGTTTTTGCACGTCGCCGGGATACCCACGTTGGCATCGGCGGCCTTAACCGCGTCCACAATGCCCTTAGCCGCCTCTGGGGCCAATCGACAGCAATTAATTTCGCAAATTATATTGACATATGAACATGCGCTCATATACTCGGAAGTAAGTTATATGAGCACATGTTCATATGAAAGGATATTGCAATGAGCGAACACGCCGATGAAATAAGGACCGACATCGACACCACCATCGTGCCCGACATCCCCACCACTTGCTCGCCCGAGGACCTTCCCGACGAGGAGCTGCTGTACGACCTTGCCGACTTGTTCAAGGTTTTCAGCGACACCACGCGTATCAAGATCCTCTACGCTCTCATGGGCCGCGAACTCTGCGTGGCCGACATCGCCGAGGCGACCGCAACCTCGCAGTCCGCGGTGTCGCACCAGCTGCGCACGCTCAAACAGTCGCACCTGGTTAAATTCCGGCGCGACGGGCGCAATATCCTCTACTCGCTCGCCGACGATCATGTCTACACCATGCTCAACCAAGGCATGAGCCACATCTGCGAATAGCGACCAACCACGGTACCAGCGCGGTCTGCACCCAAGCCGCAAATACAGGGAAAGGAACCCATCATGAAAAAGCAGTTCAAGCTCGACGAGATCGACTGCGCCAACTGCGCGCGTAAGCTTCAGGACGAACTCGCCAAGCTCGAGGGAGTCAAGTCCGTTTCGGTCAACTTTATGACTCAGAAGCTGACGCTCGAAGCCGACGACGCTGAGTTCGACGAGGTCCTCGATCGCGTCGTGGAGTTCACCGCCGACGCTGAGCCGGACTGCGAGATCATTCTCTAGCCTGCGCATACGCTGATACGCAAGGTCGCGCTTGTCGCGGCCTTTGTCGCGATGTTATATGAGCGGGTGTTCATACATTCAAATGGGAGGATACGAGTCATGGCCACCGCCGACCCCAAGAAGAAAAAGAAGAAGCGCAAGAAAAAAGAGTCACTCGAGCATAAACGCAACCGCATCCTGGTAGCACTGGGTATTTTTGTCGTGGTGTACGCCCTCGATGAGCTCGGCACCCTCACCGCCGCATTCGGCACCCCAGGCAACATCTACGCCAACTTTGTGCTGTTCCTCGTGCCGTTTTTGATTGCCGGATACGACGTACTGCAAAAGGCATTCAATAACATCCGCCGCGGCAAGGCGTTCGACGAGAGCTTCCTCATGGCTGTCGCGACCATCGGCGCGTTTGCCATGGTGCTCTTCCCCGATACCGATCCGCACATGGCCGAAGGCGCCGCCGTTATGTTGTTCTACCAGGTCGGCGAGCTGTTCCAGGCCTATGCCGTGGGCAAGAGTCGCAAATCGATCAGCGCCATGATGGACATCGCGCCCGATTACGCCAACGTTGAGCAGGCTGACGGCACGCTCGAGCAGGTCTTTCCCGATGACATCGCCGTCGGCACCGTCATTGTTATCAAGCCCGGCGAGCGCGTGCCCATCGACGGCGTTATCGTCGAGGGCGTAACCCAGCTCGACACCGCTGCCCTCACCGGCGAGTCGGTCCCCCGTACCGCCAAGACCGGCGACGATATCATCAGCGGCTGCATCAACATGACGGGTCTTATCCGCGTGCGCACCACCAAACCCTTTGGCGAGTCCACCGTCGCGCGCGTCCTGGAGCTTGTGGAGAACGCCAGCGAGAAGAAAGCACGCACCGAAAACTTCATCACACGGTTCGCCCGTGTCTACACGCCCGCCGTCACCGGCGCGGCAGCGGTGCTCGCGCTCGGCGGCGGCCTGGTGACCGGTGCTTGGTCCGATTGGATCCTGCGCGGCCTGACCTTCCTCGTCGTCAGCTGCCCGTGCGCACTCGTAATTAGCGTGCCACTGAGCTTCTTTGGCGGCATCGGCGGTGCGTCCAAGCTGGGAGTTCTCATCAAAGGCTCCAACTACCTCGAGGCGCTCGCCGATGTGGATACCGTCGTCTTCGACAAAACCGGCACGCTCACCAACGGCACGTTCTCGGTCGTCGCGGTGCACCCCGAGGGCAGCTATACCGAGCAATCGCTGCTTGAAGTCGCAGCCCTCGCCGAGTCGTTCTCCGACCACCCCATCGCGCAGTCGGTGCGCGCCGCCTTCCAGGGCGAACTCGACCCCAAGCGTGTATGCGACTCCACCAACGACGCGGGCCATGGCGTGACGGCGAACATCGACGGCAGGCACGTCGTCGTCGGCAACGCCAAGATGCTCGCCGCGTCCGGCGTTGAAACACCGGACTGTGAGGTCGTCGGCACTATCCTCCATGTGCTGGTCGATGACGTCTATGCCGGTCACATCGTAATTGCCGACACCGTCAAAGCCGATGCCGAGCAAACGATTCGCGAGCTGCACGCCGCCGGCGTCAAGCGCACCGTCATGCTCACGGGAGACCGCGAGGAAGTGGCCGCCGCCGTGGCCAATCAGCTGGGAGTCGATGAGTTCCACGCGCAGCTTCTGCCAGGTGACAAGGTCGAGCGCGTCGAGGCATTGCTGGCGACCGAATCGGGCAAGGGCAAGCTCGCCTTTGTGGGCGACGGTATCAACGATGCGCCCGTGCTCACCCGTGCCGATGTGGGCATTGCCATGGGCGCCATGGGATCCGACGCCGCGATTGAGGCCGCCGACGTTGTGCTCATGGACGACAAGCCGTCCAACATTTCCCGCGCGATCCGCGTGGCTCGCAAGACCATGACGATTGTTTGGCAGAACATCATCTTTGCACTGGGTATTAAGTTGCTGATTCTGGTACTTGCGGCACTGGGCATTGCCAACATGTGGCTCGCCGTCTTTGGCGACGTAGGCGTGGCGATCATCGCCATCCTGAACGCCATGCGCGCGATGGGTGCCAAAAACCTGTAGCATGCGTGGCTGTCCGGCCGGGCGACGCGGCACACCACGCGCAAGGGGCGTCCCCAACTGCCGGCAGAAAAGGAACGTCCCCAAGTGCCGAGCCGCAGCTATAGCAGCCCAAAGTGCTTTGCGGCGTTGTAAATTCCGTCGTCGTCCACGGCGGTCGTCACGTAGCTCGCCGCAGCCTTTACCGTGTCTTGCGCGTTGCCCATGGCCACGCTCGTGCCCACGGCGGCAAACATCGACAGGTCGTTCTCGCCATCGCCAAAGGCGATCGCCTCGCTCGCGTCGATGCCCAGGCGCTCCAGCGTCGCCGCCACACCCAGGTCCTTGCCGCCGTTGGCCGGAATAATGTCGCAGAACAGGTCGCTCCAGCGCGTGGTAAGCGAATGCGACACGGCATCGGTCACGATATGCTCGTCGGCAGGATCCACAAAGGCGCAGAACTGGTAAACCGGCGCATCGAAGGCGTGCTCAAACGGCTCCTCGTGGTAGACGATTCCCGCGTTGCCGCCGGCCGTCACCACGCGCTCGGACAGGCGGTTCACAAACGAGTTCTCGCCCTGCATGCACAGTGAGTCATAGCGCCCCTGCGCCACCTGGTCCACAATCACCGCAACGTCGTCCGGATCAATCGGGCAGCTGCGGTAAACGCCCTCGGCATCAAAACAGTGCTGGCCCGAAAGCGTAATATACGCATCCCAACCAAGATCGAACAGCCAATCGGGCATCTGGTAGGTCGGGCGGCCCGTGGCGATCACGCACGCGATCCCCTGCTCGTGAAAGCTGTCGAGCACTTGCTGCGCCGACGCCGGAATCCGGTGCGTCTTAAAGCTCAGTAGCGTGCCGTCGATATCGAAAAACGCGGCTTTGATCATCCTCGTCTACTCCTCGCCCTCGAGCTTCTCGCTCGCCTCGAGCCACGCCATCTCCAGCTCGTCCATAGCGGCGTGAGCCTCGTCGATCTTTGCCTGCTGCTCGCCCAGCGCCGTGTAGTTGGTGGGGTCGACCTGAGCCATCGCGGCCTCGGCCTCCTCCACGCGAGCGCGCTGCGTCTCCATCTTGCGCTCGAGCGAGCTCACCTCGCGGCGGAGCCTCTGGCGCTCGGCATTGGAAAGGCCATTGGGCTGACCGCTCGCCTTGGGCTTTTCGGCCGCAGCTGCCGCGGCACCGGTGTCGAACGTTCCGGTCTTGGCGCTCGGCGCACCCACGGGCTCGCCCTCGGCGGTAGCATTGCACAGGCGCAGGTACTGGTCGACGCCGCCGGGCATGTGCGTCAGGTGGCCGTCGAGCAGCGCCCACTGCTGGTCGGTCACGCGCTCCATCAAAAAGCGGTCATGCGTTACCAGAATCAACGTGCCGGGCCAACCATCGAGCAGGTCCTCGACAATCGCCAGCATGTCGGTATCCAGGTCGTTGCCGGGCTCGTCCAAGATGAGCACATTGGGCTCGTCCAGGATTGTCAGCAGCAGCGACAGGCGACGGCGCTGTCCGCCCGAAAGATCGCCGATACGACTCCAGAGCTGCTGCGTCGTAAAGCCCAGACGCTCGCAGAGCTTCTCGGGCGAGGTCTCCTTGCCGTCGATGACGTAATACTTCTTATAGCTGCTGAGCACCTCGCGGATCGTGTCGCCCATGTAGGGCTCGAGCTCCTCGAGCTGCTGCGACAGCACGCCAAAGCGCACCGTCTGGCCAATCTTCACGCGGCCGCGCAGGGGCGCGATCTTGCCCTGAATCACATCGAGCAGTGTGGACTTGCCGGCGCCGTTCTCGCCCAAAAGACCATAGCGGTCGCCCGCACCAATGAGCCAGGTCACGTCGGAGAGCACTTGCTTGGGCGCGCCGTCGGTATCGGCATAGCCGGCGTCCACGTCGACCACGTCGATAACCTGCTTGCCCAGGCGACTCACCGCCAGGCGCTTGAGCTCCAGCTCGTCGCGCACGGGCGGCACGTCGGCGATGAGCTCGCGAGCGGCCTCCACACGAAACTTGGGCTTGGTGGAGCGCGCCTGTGCGCCGCGGCTCAGCCACGCGAGCTCCTTGCGCGCCATGTTGCGACGGCGCTCCTCGGTAACGGCGGCCATGCGGTCGCGCTCTACGCGCTGCAGGATATATGCGGAGTAGCCGCCCTCGAAGGGGTCGACCTGGCCGTCGTGGACCTCCCACATGCTGGTGCAGACCTCGTCCAAGAACCAACGGTCGTGCGTGACCACGAGCATGGCGCCCTGGCCGCGCTGCCAGCGGGCCTTTAAGTGGCGCGCGAGCCAGTTGATGGTGCGCATGTCCAGGTGGTTGGTGGGCTCGTCGAGCATGAGCACGTCGTAGTCGCCGATCAGCAGGCGCGCGAGGTCCACGCGGCGGCGCTGACCGCCCGAAAGCTCGCCCACCGTGCCCTCCCAGGGCACATCGCTAATAAGGCCGGCCAGGATCTGGCGCGTACGCGGGCTCGAGGCCCATTCGTACTCGGGCGTGTCGCCGACGACGGCATGATGCACGGTGTCGGTATCGACCAGGTTGTCCTTTTGGCCGAGCAATCCAATCGTGGTGTCGCGGCGATGCGTCACGCGGCCGTCGTCGGGCTCCAGCGTACCGGCGAGCACACTCAGCAGCGTCGACTTGCCGTCGCCGTTTTTGCCGACGATACCAATACGGTCGCCCTCGCCCACGCCGAGCGTCACGCTATCGAAAATATGCTTGGTGGGAAACTCTAGGCTGACGGAATCGCATCCCAAAAGAATCGCCATATGCCCTGCTCCTTCGTAGAAATTCAACGTTGTCCATGATAGCAGCGAGCCCCACCCCAAACCACCACGAAGGTGCCTGTCCCCTTTGTGGTGGTCGTTTCGGTCGCAGAGCAAAAAGGCGGGCCATCTCCCGCAAGAGATGACCCGCCTCTCCAATCAGTCCCGCGGCAAGCATGGCCGCCGCGGGCCTCAAGCATGTCCCGGACTAGGAGAACATGCCGGTGAGGTAATCATTCAGCCGCTTATCCTTGGGCCGTTGGAAAATCTCGTCGGTCTCGTCGTACTCGACCATATCGCCCATGTAGAAAAACGCCGTGCGGTTGGACACGCGCGCCGCCTGCTCCATGTTGTGCGTCACGATGACGATGGCGCGGTCGGCAACAATCGATGACATCAGGTCCTCGATCGCCAGTGTCGAGATGGGGTCGAGCGCCGAGCAGGGCTCGTCAAACAGAATCACATCGGGATTGAGCGCCAGCGTGCGCGCAATGCACAGGCGTTGCTGCTGGCCGCCCGAAAGCGCGTAGGCGCTCTTGTCGAGCTTGTCCTTGACCTCGTCCCACAGCGCCGCGCCGCGCAGGCTTTCCTCGACCATGCGATCGAGCTCGTCGCGGTCAGTAATTCCGTGGCGTTTGGGCGCAAACGTGATGTTGTCGCGAATGGACTTGCGGAAAGGGTTGGGCTGCTGAAACACCATGCCAATGGAGCGACGCAGCTCGTAGGTGTTCTCGGTCTTGGTGTTCACGTTGCGCCCGCGATAGTTAATCTCGCCTTCCACGCGGCAGCCGCGAATCTCACGATTCATAAGGTTGAGGCTGCGCAAAAAGGTCGACTTACCGCAGCCCGAAGGCCCGATGAGCGCCGTGATCTCGCCCTTGTGAAAGTCGAGCGACGTATCGTGCAGCGCATGGTGGTCGCCATAGTAAACGTTGACGTCCTTGGTGGAAAGCACGACCTCGTCGCTCACGGCTTTGCCGCTTACGCGCACGCGCTTCTCGCTCTCCCCCACGCTCGTCAAAAAGTCCTGGGTCTCGGACGCGGCCGCCTCGGTTGCGGGCGTTTCATTTATCTCGCTCATTCGGCCGTCATCCTCCTTGCCAGTTGCTTGCCCACGATACGGGCGACTACGTTAAACAGCAGCACGCAGATCATCAGCAGTGCCGCGGTGCCCCAAACAATCTGCTGTGCCTCGGGGCTGCCCTCGCCATAGATCTTATAGATGTGCACGGCGAGCGACTCACCGGGGCGGAACACGTTCCAGGCGCAAGTGGGACTCGACAGGTTAAAGCTCAAGAAGTTCAGACGCACCGGCAAGCTCATGCCCGAGGTAAAGAGCAGTGCTGCGGCCTCGCCAAACACGCGGCCGGCAGAAAGCACGATACCGGTCACGATGGCGGGCATGGCCTCGGGGATCAGGATATGCAGCGTGGCCTCCCAGCGGGTGAGGCCCATGGCCAGGCACGCATCGCGCTGGGCCTGCGGCACGTCCTCGAGCGCCTGCTGGATCACGCGCACCAGGATGGGAATGTTGAACATGGTGAGCGCGACGGCGCCGGAGATGATGGAGTACTTCCAGCCCAGCTGCACCGAGAATACCAGAAAGCCGAACATGCCGACGACGATGGAAGGCAGCGAGGACAGCGTCTCGATGGCGGTGGAGGCGATGTCGCGGATGGGTCCGTCCGGCGCGTACTCAACCAGGAAAACCGCGCCGCCCAAGCTGATGGGCACCGAGATACCTAGGGTGATCAGCAGCAGATAGAACGAGTCGAACAGCTGGTAGAGCACGCCGCCCTGGGTTCCGTTGGCGCGCGCGGGCTGCGTGAGAAATCCCGGCTGGAACAGCGTCGAGATGCCCTCGAACAGAATATAGGCCACCATGGAGACGACGATGAGCATGACGATGGCGACGATTGCCGTCAGCACGCCCGTGGCGATGCGGTCCTGCTTTTGGACGCGCCTGAGTCTCGCCTCGTCGATATGAATGCGCGTGCTAGCCACGAGCCTTCGCCCCCTTGCGGCCGATAAGGTGGATGATCAGGATAAAGATGAGGCTCATGCCCATCAGCAGCAGACCGAGCGCCCACAGGACGTCGTCTTGGGCCGAGCCCTCGGCATAGACCGCCATGGACGTGGTGAGCGTGGTGGTGATGGTGGACGCCGGCGACAGCAGCGACGTCGGCATGGCCTCGATGCCGCCGATAACCATGCGCACGGCGAGCGTCTCGCCAAAGGCACGGGTCATGCCAAGGATGACCGCGGTCATGAGCGACGGCATGGCGGATTTGAGTACCACGTGCCAGATGGTCTGCCAGCGGGTGTAGCCCAGCGCGAGCGAACCCTGACGGTAGCTATCGGGCACGGCACGCAGGCCATCGACCGAAAGGGTGGTCATCGTCGGCAAGATCATGACGGCCAGCACGATGGCGCCGGGCAAGATGCCCAGGCCCGTGCTCACGTGGAAAACGCTCTTCATAAGACCGACGACCACGTGAAAGCCGACCAGGCCAAAGACGACCGAGGGAATGCCGGTCAAAAGCTCAATAAGCGGCTGAAACACCTTGGAGCCAAACTTAGGGCTAATCTCGACCGCAAAGATAGCGGAGCCGATGGCGATGGGCAGCGCGATAAGCGTGGAGAGCACCATGACCGCAAACGAGGTGACGATCAGGGGCAGGGCGCCGGTATAGGGCAGGCCGTTTTCGGCCGTGTTGGCCAGGTCCCACTTGGTGCCGGTAAAGAACTCGACGACCGAAACGCCGTCCTTGAGAAAAGCCGAGAGGCCCTTTTGGGCGACCATAAAGATGAGCGCGGCAACGACAAGCGTCACGAGCGCTACGCACGCGCCCGTGACGCCCAGGCCCACGTTCTCAAGGTCGCGCTTTGGCAGCTGTTTTGCCATTGCAAACCTTTCCGGGGCGATTACTTATTTAGAGGAGACCTTGCCGCTGGCGTCCTTGACGACCTTCATGGCAGAGACAGGGATAAAGCCCTGCTCCTCGACGAGTTTGCCCTGGACGTCGTCGGAAAGCATGAACTCCAGGAAGGCCTTGGTGGCATCGTCGGCGTCCTTTGCGCAGTACATGTGCTCGGTCGCCCAGATCTTAAAGGAGTCGTCAGTGACGTTTGCGCTCTTGGGCTCCACGCCCTCGACCTTGATGGCGTTGAACTTGGAGTCGTCGAAGTGCGAGAAGTCGAGGTAGGAGATGGCGTTGTCGGTGCTGGCCATCTGAGTCTGGACGTCGCCGGACTTGTCGAGCTCGGCGTCGCCCTTAAAGTCGACGGCCTCGTCGCCAAAGACGGCGGCCTCGAAGGTGGCGCGGGTGCCGGAGCCGGCCTTGCGGTTGAGAACGACGATGGTGGCGTCGTCGCCGCCGACCTCCTTCCAGTTGGTGATCTGGCCGGAGAAGATGCCCTTGAGCTGCTCGAGGGACAAGTCGTCGACCTTCACGTTCTTGGAGACGACGGGACCCATGCCCACGACGGCGACCTCGTGGTCGACGAGGTTCTTGGCCTGGTCGGCCTCGAGCTTGGTCTCGGCGAAGACGTCGGAGTTACCGATGGTGACGGTACCGGCGGCAACGGCGGTCAGGCCCTTGCCCGAACCGTTGCCCGAGCCAGAGACGGAGACGTCCGGGTTGGCGTCCATGAACTTCTCGGCAGCGGCCTCGACGAGAGCCTGGAACGAGGAGGCGCCGTCGTAGGTCACCTCGCCGGAGACGGACTCGGCAGCGGCGCTGCCCTTGTCGGCGGCGTTGGAAGCGCCTGCGCCGCCGCAACCAACGAGGCCGAGGCCCACGAAGCTGGCAAGACCACCAGCGAGGCCGAGGAACTGACGACGAGAATAAGCCTGATCGAGCATAATCTTCCTTTCATACATGCGACTCGCGGGCACCCTGCCCGCTTTGCTGTTTGGAAAGATACGGCCTCGATCGGGCGGTGCCCGCGCCAACTGCGGATTCTTACGGGCATTTGATAGACCCTTACCGCAAGCGCGACTCGGCTTTACAAACGAATAACAAACCCGCCCCCAAGCATGGCCCGCCTTTTACACCAATAAAAACAAAGTTGCGGTGAAATAGTTCCTGCTTGGCCATCAAATGGCCCATTCTAGGAACTATTCCATCGCAACTTAGATTAGGAAACCGCGTAACCTTAAAGCTCTAATTCATTCAAACGGAGGATCGCAACAATATAGATCTTGAGCGCCTGCTTGAGCTGTTCCTCGTTGGCGCACTCGTTGGGGCCGTGCATCTGGCCGCCCCATGCGGGCAGCTCCAGGCCGGTTTCCTCGGGGCCAAACGACACGGCGCGGGCAAAGTTGCGCGCGTACGTGCCGCCGCCCATGGCAAAGGGCTCGGCATGCTTGCCCGTAAACTCGTTATAGGTATCAATAAGCGCCTTCACGGCCGGATCGTCGGCGGACACCGAGAACGGCACCTTTGCACGACCCACACGGCACGTCACGCCAAAGCGGCCCACGAGCGGCTCGAGCTGCTCGCAGATGGTATCGGCGCTCGTGCTGTCGGGGAAACGCACGTCGATGACCTGCTCAATATGGCCATCCATCACACGGATAACACCGGGGTTGCACGTGAGCGGGCCAAACGCCGGGCTCGTCGCGTCGATACCCAGGCCGTGGCCATAGGCATCCGCATGTACAAAGGTCAGAAACTTGACAAACTCGTGCTCGGCGGGCGTCAGCAGGCGCTCGTCGCGTGCACCAAACGCGTCCTCGGCCTCGCACAGATACGCCACGATGAGGCCGACGGCATTGATCGTTCCCTCGGGCATCGAAGCGTGACCGCCAATACCGTGGGCGAAAATCTGCGCATGCCCGTTATCGAGCGCCGTGATCTCCAGGCGGTCGGCGTTCTCAACGGGCGCCGGCAGCGCATCGGCGGCAATCGCGAGCTCGCAGATAGACTGCGACGGAATGGCGTTGCTCGCCTCGGCACCGCTCCACGATACGATGCGCCCGCCGTCGATCTTGGAGCTCACAAACGTCGCCCCAAACTGGCCCTTCTCGGCATTGCAGACCGGGAACTCGGCATCGGGCGTAAACAAAAAGTCGGGGTCTGCGTGGTTCTCCAGATAATGGTGAACGTCGGACATGCCCACTTCCTCATCGCAGCCCAGCAGCGCGCGGAAGGTATAGCGCGGCACAATGCCGTGCTTGATCAGGTAGGCACCGGCGTAGAGCGACAACACGGCCGGGCCCTTGTCGTCGATCACGCCACGACCGAGCAGCCAGCCCTCGCGGCGCTCCATCGCAAACGGGTCGGTGTTCCAACCGGGACCGGCGGGCACCACATCCACATGGCAGATGGTCGCAAGCTGCTTATCGCCGCGGCCGGGAATGTCGGCGATGCCCACATAGCCCTCGTCGTCGCTCGTCTGGTAGCCGAGCTTTTGCGCAATGCCGAGCGCGCAATCGAGCGCATCACGGACCGGGCGGCCAAACGGCGCACCGGGCTCCGCATGGGCAGCAACGGCCACGGACGGATAGCTCACCAGCTGCTCGATATCGGCAACGACATCTTCCCAGATCTCGTCGACATACTCGGTAACGCTCTGCTCCACCTGATTCATGGACGACCTCCTTACCAATGAGCGACGGCCACACCCGCCCCTCGCATAACGTCATTAGATGGCGAAAAGTTTAGCAAGCTCGGCCACCGAGTGCACCACTGCATCGGCACCCGCCGCCTCGTGCTCGCCCGGCACCGCCGCGCCCGAATAGATGCCAATGCACGGCACGCCCATTGCGTGCGCGCCCTCCACATCGTTAAAGCGATCGCCAATCATCACGGCATCGTCCGCCGTCGCGCCGAGCGCCGCCAGGGCATCGCGAACCGAATCGGCCTTGGTCTCGCGCCCCTGCGGCGGATTCATACCGACCACCGCCTCAAACTGCGAAAGCCCCAGCTCGCCCACCATGTCGATGCACTTTGCCTCCATGCGCGACGTCGCCACGGCCAAGTGATGCCCCTGGGCGGCCAGGCCATCGAGCAGTTCGGGGATTCCATCGAACACGGGGTACTCTTCCGGTCCCAGCTCATCAAAAAAGGCACGGTACTCGTCGGCCACCACAAGCGACTCCTCGCGCGAGAAGCCGTAAAAGTCGTGGAAGCTCTTCCACAACGGAGGCCCGATCATGCGGCGCAGGTCACCCATCTGCGCCTCAGAAAACCCGCGCGCAGCCAGCGTTTTACGCGTCGAGGTCATCACCGCCCGGCCCGTATCGGCCACCGTGCCGTCAAAATCAAACAGCACGACCGACCGCTTGCATATCTCCAGCGCCTCCATCGACATCCCTCTTCCCCAGTTGACGATTTCCACATCGACACTTCAAACTGTTGACTATTCAACAATTGAGCCTAGCAATGTGGAGCGACTCTACTATACTTGTCGCACTTTGCTCTCAGAAGGCGGCGCGCAAGCGCCCCAACGAAAGGTGCAATTATGTCTTTTGCCATCATAACCGACTCCACGTCGGACATCTCCCCCACCCGCGCCCAAGAGCTCGGCATTTACGTGATTCCGCTTCATGTGATTATCGAAGGCGAAGACCTGCTCGACCAGGTGCAGATTACCGCCGAGGAATACGTCGCCCGCATGGCCGGCTCCGGGCAGCTGCCGCACACCTCGCAGCCAAGCGCCGGCGAGTTCAAGGCACTCTTTGACCGCGTGCGCGCCGACGGCCACGATGGCGCCATTTTTATCTCGCTGTGCAGTGAGTGGTCCGCCTCCTATGCCAACGCCAACCTGACAGCCGAAGCGCACGAGCTCGACGTGCGCTGCGTCGATTCGCGCACCGGCTCGGGTGCCGAGGGCCTGCTGGTGGAGTACGCGCTGGCCATGCGTGAGGACGGCCGCAGCCTGGACGAGACCGAAGCGCAGATCCGCACGACGCTGCCCGACGCCCATCTGCTGCTGATTCCCCGCACGCTCGAGAACCTCGTTAAGAACGGCCGCGCGCCCAAGCTCGCCGGCCAGCTCACGCAGATGCTCAATATTCGCCTGGCTGTTTCGCCGGAGTGGAAATCGGGCGAGATCAAGGCGATCAAAAAGGGTCGTGGCGCCAAGCGCATCGTCACCAACACCATGGCAGATTGCCTCGCATTTTTGGCCGAGCACCCGGGCTCCAGCGTACGTGTGCTCACGACCGGCGCCGCCGAGGAGCAGGAGCTCGTCAACCAAGCGCTCGCAGGCCAGAACTACGTAGACGCCGGCACCGGCCCCATCGGCTGCACCATCGCCACCCACGTAGGCGTCGACGCCATCGCCATCAGCTACTGTCCCCGCTACCAGCCCATCCACTAGGGGCACCTTTACCACTTGCGGTGGAATAGGGACTGTTTTTGGCTTATCAACCGCAAACCAATCCCTATTCCACCGCAACTTGGAAGCAGTTCATTTGGGACGGGGCCAAAAAGACTGATATCAAACGTTTCAGACCAGTCTTTTTAGCCCCGTCCCATTTTACCTACCCTACATCAGCCCGCTCAGGACAATATCGACGGCCTCGTTGAGGTCATCGGTGATGTGGACGAGGTCTGGATCGAGTGGGC
>OLNL01000082.1_pt1 | contig 99724 bp, 87 predicted proteins | sample 1672181 | NCBI WGS metagenome assembly OLNL01 (sample SAMEA3136656, study PRJEB25190) | human gut metagenome | biome: human gut; feature: human-associated habitat; material: faeces | place: Austria | collected 2013
AAAGCAAAAAGATTCTACTGTTTCTGTTTCTAGTGTGCTGAAAAAATTAGATGTAAGCAGATCAGGATTCTATGATTATTTGAAAAGAGTTCCAAGTAAAACCAAATTAAGAAAAGAAAGAATTACAAAAGAAATCAAGAAAATCCATTGTTATCTGAAAAATATGAGGATTATCATGCAATTTATGCATTTGCACATATTCTTGAAAGATATTTGTGTAAAGAACAACTGTCAGAAAAAATATATTGTTTATCACAAAGAAATTTAGAATTATTAAAGAGAAATGAAAAAATATTTGATGAAATAGTTAAAAATTCATATAAAAATTGATAAGTCAAAAAGAGTTACTTAAGATAAAATAGAGGTCAAGCATAACAATGTTTTTTCTGATATTATCATTTTTTATTGCTTGAATAGAAAGATATAACATGAGATAATATTCATTGGAAAGAAATATCAATGGGAGGATAAATATCATGAATTTAATTTCGGAAAGTTATAGTATTGTTAAATTTTTATTTAATATTAATGACTTAAGAAATCTCAAAAGTATATTTCAACATGGAATATTATCTAAAAATGAAAAATTAATACGTGATATTTCTTCAACGGATTTATCAAATCCAGATGTTCAAAAAAGACGTGATGATAAAAGAATTCCAAATCATGGAATGCTCCATGATTATGCTAATTTATATTTTAATCCTAGAAATCCAATGATGTATTACTTAATAAATCATAAAAAAATAGATGATTTATGTATTGTTTGTGTTGATAAAAGAGTTCTTGATTTAGAAGGAACTGTTGTATCAGATCGTAATGCTGCATCAGAATTGGCAGCTTTTGAATCAGCTGATAAAGGCAAAAGATATATTAAATTTTCTAAAGTTTTTGCAAAATATTGGACGAGTGATAACCCATTAGAACAGTATGAAAATAAACAAATACAATGTGCAGAGGTTTTGGTTCTCAATAAAGTGCCCGTAGAATATTTGATAGGTGTTATTGTTTGTAATGAAAATGCAAAACAAAAAGTAGAGGATTTGAATTTAAATATTCAAGTGATTATTCGTAAAGAATTATTTTTTCAATAGAAAGGAGGCAGTCATATGATTAGAATTAAACTAGGAGATATTTTTGAATCAGAGATGAAAACCCTAGTTAATACTATTAACTGTGTTGGTGTCATGGGTAAAGGAATTGCTAAAATTTATAAAGACAGATATCCAAAAATGTTTGAAGAATATAAGGATATGTGTACTAAAAAGTTAATTCATACAGGTTATTTATATCCTTATTATGAAGATAATTCTGTAAAAATTTTAAACTTTCCAACAAAACAACATTGGCGTTCTCCTTCTAAGCTTGAATATATTCAAGAAGGATTAAATTGGTTTATTCAAAATTATGAAAGATTAAAAATCACATCTATTGCATTTCCTCCTTTAGGTTGTGGTAATGGTGGACTTGATTGGGAAACTGTTGGACCACTCATGTATCAATCTTTAAAAGATCTGCCAATAGATATTGAAATCTATGCACCTTTTGGAACAGAAAAAAGTAAATTACAGGTTGAGTTTTTATTGGTTAATGAAAATAAGGTGAATAAAACAGGTGTTATTTATGAGAAAATAAATAATAACTGGCTACTGGTATTACAGCTTATAAAGAAATTAGAAGAATCTGAATATAACATTAAAGTAGGAAGAACAATTTTTCAAAAAATATGTTATGTTTTATCAAGATATGGGACTGATATAGGTGTGGAATTTTCAAAAGGAACATATGGTCCATACAGTGCAGATATAAAGAAAATAATTACAATTCTTTCAAACAATAATTTAATTTATGAAAAAGAATATGGAAAAATGATGCTTATAACAGTGAGTAAGGATTTTAAGATAGATAAATCATTATATTCACAAAAAGATATAGAAAATGTAAATAAAACGTTTCAATTATTTAAAAGGGTGAAGGATACAAATCAAGCAGAATTGATTACGACTATTTTATTTTCATTTGATAGTTTAAAAGAAACTTATCATGAGGTGACTGAAAATATGATATATCAATATATTCTTGAATGGAAAAAAAGATTTAGTGGTTATCAAAGTGAATTAAAAATTAGAGAACTTATTAAGTCACTGACTGGAATGAATTTAATTGCTACTGATTATACTAAAGATTATGTAGACGATATGCTTTTTTAAAATAAGTTTGGAATTATAAGAACAGCTTTGTAGAGAGTTGTTCTTTTTTTATGAATAAAGAATGGAGTTGAATCAATTGATAAAGAAAAATATAAAAGAAATTCAAAAGTTAAAATCGCAAAAACAAATAAAACTCAATAAAAGAAATCAGTTAGATGAAGAAATTAATCTCATTAATTTACACCTCAAAGATTTAAATAATTTGAAGAATCAGTATGAAAAACTTGAAAAAATACTGATTATTTTTTTGATGGTTTAAATAATGGAGGATAATAAAAAGATGAAATTTAAAGTTGAAATTATAGAAATATTGCAATATCAGGAAGTGATTGAAGACAAAGATGAACAGAAAGCTTTACAGAAATTAAAAGAGAAATATCATGATCAGGGAATCATTCTTAATGAAGAAAATTATGTATAAACCGATTTTAAGGCCATAGAAAAAATGAAAAAGAAAGATGAATATGTTAGATAATGATCTTTCGTATGGTCAATTAAAATTCTTTATAAAAGAGATTTATTTCTATGTCCTGAATTGTAGCAAGCAAGGACTTTTGCCGTCAAAAGTCAGCCTGTTAGGGGAAATCCCCCTAATACCCCATGAAGGAGAAATGAATTATGGAGTATATAAAACTATTTGTTGTATTTGAATTAGGTGCCTTATGTGGTGCTGTTATCATGTGTATGCTACAAGGTGGTCGATATATAATGGCAACAACTTCTATATGGGCAGTTAAGTACAGTTTAAAAGATGTTCTTGATTATGCTTCTAATCCTATAGTGCTAGTATAAATTTAGTACCAGTTAAACAGAAATATTTCTAAAAAGGATGATGTAAATAATTTGATGATACAAAGAACGATAAAGAAAATATAGATTTAAAAGATGCCGTTGAAATATTAAAAAAAGCAATGAGCATAGTAAGCAGCCAGTAAATGTCCTCTATGAAGCTATTAAAGAATATATAGAAGAAAGTACTGGTATTAAAACTGTTTCTTTAAGAGCTGTAACTCAAATACTTGGTGTTTCAAGAAGTGGATTTAAAAGTTGGATAAATAGAGGGATTCTAGTCTATGCGTTCTTCGTTTTTCTTCCTAGGGAGAAAATATGAAAATACATTTAAAAGATAATAAAATTATTTTATATAATATAGAAAGAATTATAGACAGTATTTATTTTATTATGATTTTAGAGTGAATTTAAAATCGGGTAGAAGACTTGTATAAATTATTGTGGGAAGAGAAGATTATACATATTTCATACTATTAACTTCAAAGCCTTAAGAAAAAATAGAGAAAGAAGAAATCCGAGAATAAACAGCTAAAATAGATATTGTACATTTTAGCTATTTCATTTATTATATTATTACTATGTATTTGGAGGTCTTATATGAAGATAACATTACTGTCAAAACCAGGTTTTTCAGGAAATATGCTGGTTCGTAAAATAGAAGAAGTAGCTAAAAGTCAATTAATGGATATTGAAGTGTTTTTAAATGAACATTTACAAGAGGCTGATGTGGTTTTACTTACGCCACAAAGAAGTGAAGATTTAAAGGAAATTAAAAAGGTGGTTAAAGTGCCAGTAGCCGTAATTTCTTTAAAAGATTATGGTTTGTTAGATGGAAGTAGTATTATAAAATATGCAAAACAGTTGATTCAAAAATAATGATAATGTATTAAAGGACCATGAGATGTTTTTTTTAGAAGAAATCTCATGGTCTTTATTTTGTAAAATCAAATAAATATAAAACAGATATATTTTTAAGTTAAAATAAAATATTTTCTATTAGCTATTTTGACTAGACAAGAGTATAATAAATCCTATGAATATATGTTTGTTTGTATTTTTTAGTGATATAAAAAGTACTTAAAAAGGAGGTAGCTATGAAATATATACAGCGATTAGGTAAATCATTAATGCTACCTGTTTCAATTATGCCCATTGCAGCACTTCTTAAAGGAATAGGATATTGGATTGATCCTACTGGATGGGGTGTACATAGTCCGCTAGCGGCTTTATTAATTACTTCTGGTGGGACAATTATTGATAATCTTCCTATTCTATTTGCATTAGCTGTTGCTATGGAAATGTCTAAAAAAAGAGATACATTTATTGCATTGAGTACACTTGCTTGCTATATGACAATGACAACTATTTTATCACCTAAATGTATTTCTTTAATGATGCAAATTCCAGAATATGATGTGGATTTGGCATTTCATAATATCCAAAGTGCTTTTATAGGAATATTGATAGGACTTATTGTTTTTATTTCTTTTCAAAAATTTGATCAAAAGCGTTTACCGCAATTTTTATCTTTTTTTGATGGCAAAAGATTTGCGTCAATTATCGCAATAGGTATCACGCTCATTACTTCTTTGCTTTTTATTTATATTTGGCCTACTTGTTATCATTTCTTTATTTATTTTGGAAGAGAAATATCAAAATTAGGACCATTAAGTGCAGGAATTTATGGTGTGTTAAATCGTTTATTGATTCCTACCGGTTTGCATCATGCTTTAAATTCTGTATTCTGGTTTGACGTTGCAGGTATTAATGATATTGGAAAGTTTTGGGGAACGATTTCAGGTGGGGTTAAAGGTACGACAGGAATGTATCAAGCTGGATTTTTCCCAGTAATGATGTTTGGTTTACCTGGAGCTGCTTTAGCAATGTATCATTGTTCTAAAAAAGAAAATAAAAAAAAAGTAGGTTCCATTTTATTTTCAGCAGCGTTGGCTTCGTTTTTTACAGGTGTTACGGAACCTTTAGAGTTTGCTTTTATGTTTGTTGCACCTATTCTTTATTTAATTCATGCCTTCCTTACAGGAATGATGCTTTTTATTGCTGCAAGTCTTAAATGGATGGCTGGTTTTGGTTTTTCAGCTGGATTAATTGATTATATATTGAGTTTTAAATCGCCGTTTGCGAATAACATATTATTTTTAATCCCTTTAGGAGTTATTTGCGGTGTCATTTATTATGTTATTTTTAGAATGTTGATTTTACGATATGATCTTATGACACCTGGAAGAGAAAAAATACAACCAAAAGAAGAAAAAACAAAAGCATTTACTTATGATGATATGTCAATTGAATTATTAGATGCACTAGGTGGAAAAACTAATGTTTTATGTGTTGACCACTGTATTACACGATTACGTGTGGAAGTAAAAAATATATCAATAATAGATAAACAGGCTCTATCAAATATGAATTTCTCTCACATTGTTGAAACAAGCGAGCACGAAATACAAATTATTATAGGAACTGAAGTTCAATTTATTGCTGAGATATTAAATGAAATATTAATGTAGGGAGAAATAAAATTGAAAATTATAAAAATATTTAATAATAATAGTATTGCAGCATTATCTGATGAATTAGGAGATATTATTTTGACAGGGTCAGGTATTGGCTTTCAAAAGAAAATAGGTGATTTAGTAGATGAGTCACATATTGAAAAAACATATATTTTTAAAGATAAAAGCGAAAAACGGTTACGTAGAGCAATTGATGATATTGAACCTATTTACTATGAAATTACAAGCTTGTTAGTTAATAAAGCAACAAATGAATTAAGTACACAATTTTATGGAGAAATCTTTTTAGCAATTAGTGATCACATTGCCTTTGCTATTAAACGTAAAAAAGAAAAGATAGATTTACCTAATGTTGTTTTATCAGAGACGAAAGCGATATATAAAAAGGAATACCAACTGGGATTATGGGCTATAAAACTTATTAAAGAAAAGATTGGAATTCAATTAGAAGAAGCAGAAGCAGGATATATTGCTTTGCATTTAGTAAATTTTTCAACAAAAAATAGTTCACAAAATACATCTAAAATAGTAAATTTTGTAAAAGATGTTTTTGAAGTAATTGAGCAAACTATGAATATAAAATTAGAATTAGATTCAATCAATTATGCAAGGTTATCAACACATCTTAAATTTTTAGCGGAAAGAGTTTTTCGTAATGATATTGAAAATACGATGGATACAACAGAAAATATAAGAGATATGTTAAAAGAAAATATTCGATTATCATTATGCATTAATCGAATAAAAAAAATGATTAAAAGTAAATATAATTATACACTTGCGCCAGATGAACAAACTTATTTATGTATTCATATAAAAAAGAATTGTCACATTTAAAATGTAAGCGCTCGACAACAACTGTATATTCTCGTTATTGTATAGACAATGATTGTTACTTTAATTAGGCAAGACCAAATATATAGACGACATTTTTTATGTTGTTTTTATGTTTGGTTTTTTTTAAAAGAAAGGGAATAAGAATATGAAATTGAAAAAGAAAAGTATTACGCTGTCCTTACATTATCTATGTCGATGAGTTCAGTTCTAGCGATTGTGCCAGTTTATGCAGAGGTGGCCAACAAAATTTAGCGTTAAACAAAACGGCTTATGTTTCAAATGAATATGAAAGTATGCCAAGAAAAAATTTAACAGATAAAATTATTTTAAATCAGATTTATAACGCAAGATATGTACGCTTATATATTGACTTATATACTTCAAATGATCTTGTTTTTGATGAACAAACAACAGTACATGTTGGCGCAATGAATACAATGCAGATAAAGAAGCTTATCGTCGATTCTCTGATGATAAGTTGAAATATGTACAAGATACGGGAAGAACAGCGCGTATTTTGGGAAGTTAAACACAATGTTTGGGGAATACAGCGGTAAGAAGCAAAGATGTTCAAATGAACTTATGGAACTTTGGTTATGCAACTATGGAACAAATGTATGAACAAGATTATGATTTAATCGATTGTAATGATGGTCATTACTACATTGTTCCTAATGCCGGATATTACTATGATTATTTAAAAGATGGTATTTTATATAATCAAGAAATTAATTCTATTGGGAATGTAACAATTCTTGTTGGGAATGAACAAATGCTTGGAGGGCTATTGCTGTATGGAACGGCATGACAGATTGTTTAGAAAATGGTATTGGTGAATATGATGTTTATGATCGTTTACAAAATTTAATTCCATTATTTGGTGCTAAATTATGGGGTAAAGATGATAAAACTTTAAGTCAAGAGAATAATTTAAGAGTTACACTTGGAGATGCTTCAGGTACAAATTTTGGTTATGAAACGATAAAGATGAAAACGTTATTGCTCATTATGATTTAGGTAATTTAGGTTAATTAAAAGATTATGAAAATATTGAACTTGCTTTATTAGATAGTCATGATACTTTACATTTATTAGGTGATAAGAGTTATGTTTCTACATCATTTAATATAGTTGGTTTAAATAATGATTTACATGTTAAAGTTAAACATGATTCTTCAAGCAAAGATGAACAGATTTTATTTGAAAGTAGTTATGGAGCCATTAAAGCTGTTCAAAAAGAGACTGGTAAAGCAGGATTAAGTAGAGAAAATCATGATTATTCATTTGATTATGAATTACCAGTTAATCAATGGGTTGAATTAGAATTTAAAAATAGAAAAGAAGTCATTGAATTATATGTAAATGGGCAATTAGTAGATATACTTGATGATGAACAAGTAAATGGTAAATTATTAAAAGCAACAATGATGATTCCTTTTGAAAGAATTGGAAGTAAAGAACATGCTTTTGTAGGATATGTAGATGATATTCGATTAGGTTCACAAAAACATTTGTTTCAACAATGGAATTAGACTATTTAGTAACAAGTGCAAGTATTATTGCTTAAGAATCAGAAAATAAACAATTATAAGATATTATTAAAGAAGCCCAAAATGTTGTAGATAATCATGATGCTTCAAAAGAAAAAATAGATGAAGCTGTGATAAATTTAGAAAAAGCAATGAATAATCTAAAGAAAGTAGAAACTTCTACTAAAAATGATGATTCATCATCTAAAAAAGACGAAGAATCAAATTATAGTATCTACAAACAAAGACAATAGAAAACAAAAGAATACATCAACTGCTAAAACGGGTGATGAAGCAAATGTTATTTTATTTGTATGGATGGCATTTATATCATGGTTGGGTATTAAAAAAAGAAGATTTATAGTCAATAAATACCACTACAAGTAAGTAGTGGTATTTAATTTGTCTAGACAAAATTATTGTAACCGCTTGCATAGACAAACAAGACATGTTACAATACAAGACGTAAATACGGATTGTTACTTTAAGTAGGCAAGACCAAATAACTTACACTTTTTTAGCGTGGTTTATTTGGTCTTTATTTTTTGCTCTTGTATTTGCAAATTAAAATTACATTATTCATTTAAGGGAGCAGTAATGTAAATAAGGAAGGAAGAAGAATATGAAAGAGAAGGTAAAAAAAATCATTGCAGTGGTACTTACATTTTTAATGTCTATTGGATGTGTTCAATCTTATCCAATGGTAAGTGCCTTGGAAAGTGATTATGAGGTTTATCCTAATCCTCATATGATGGAATATCAAGATGGTTCATTTGATATAACATCAAATGTCAATATAGTCTATGAAGATGGTATTGATGAATATACAAGGGATAGACTCAATGAAGTGCTAGCTATTAAAAAGATTAATGCTACAACTTCAACAGAAGTTAAAGAAGATCAAACAAATATTTTAGTAGGTATAAAAGGCTCTAATCAATATGTTGATCAATATGCTGGTGAACATTATACAGTAAAAACAAGTAATTTATTTGATCAATTAGATTCTTACTTATTAAAAGTTGATAATGGAAAAATTACTGTTTTAGGTAAAGATACAGATGCAGCTTTTTATGGTCTTACAAGTTTGTATCATATTTTTAAACAATTAGACGGAACAAATATCCGCAACTTTACAATGGAAGATTATGCTAATGTTGCAAGTCGTGGATTTATTGAAGGTTACTATGGGAATCCATGGTCTACAACGGATCGTATAAAATTAATGGAATGGGGAGGATACTACAAGTTGAATTCTTATTTCTATGCTCCTAAAGATGATCCAAAACATAATTCTAAATGGCGAGAACTTTATACAAACGAAGAAATTGAAACAAAAATCAAACCTCTTGCAGAAGCAGGAAATAAATCAAAATGTCGTTTTGTCTTCGCTTTACATCCTTATATGTATGATGCAATTAGATATAATAGTGAAGAAAACTATCAAAATGATTTAAAAGTTTTACAAGCTAAATTTGAACAAGTAATACAAGCAGGAGTACGTCAAATTGCTATTTTAGCTGATGATGCAGGTAATGTCGGTGGTGAAAATTATACAAGAACATTAACAGATATGACAGCATGGTTAAAAGAAATGCAAAAAACATATCCAGATTTAAAATTAACATTACCATTCTGCACACAAGAATATATGTATAATGGACAAGGTTATTATCGAAATTTCCCGGAAAATATTCAAATTGTCATGACAGGTGGTAGAGTTTGGGGAGAAGTAACAAATGATTTCACAACGACATTTACTAATAATGTGGGACGTGGACCTTATATGTGGATCAACTGGCCATGTACAGATAACTCTAAAAAACATTTGATCATGGGTGGTTATACAACATTCTTACATCCAGGTGTAGATCCAAACAAGATTCAAGGAATTGTTTTAAATCCAATGCAACAATCTGAACCAAGCAAAGTTGCAATTTTTGGTAATGCATGTTATTCATGGAATATCTGGCAAAGTGAAGAAGAAGCACAAAGATGTTGGAACGCTTCCTTTAAATATGTTGATCATAATAGTGCTCTTGAAACGAAAGCATCAGCTGCTTTAAGAGAACTTTCAAAACATATGATCAATCAAAATATGGATGGTCGTGTTACAGCCTTACAAGAATCAGTTGACTTAAAAGATCGTTTAGCTAGTTTTAAAGAAGCTATCTCTAATGGGACAACAATCAGTGATGAACAATTTGAAGATTTACTCAATGAATTTACAATTTTAAAAAATGCGAGTGCTACTTATAGAGCACAAGCAGGTGATACAAGAGTAAAAGATCAAATTGTCTATTGGTTAAATTGTTGGGATGATACAACAGATGCAGCAATTAATTATATTAAAGCCATTAAAGCAGCGCAAGATGGTGATGCAAATGATAAAATTTGGGATCTTTATGCAGCAGGACAAGCTGCTTTTGAAAAATCAAAAACTTATGGATTTAATTATGTTGATCATTTAGAATATGCCGAAGTAGGTGTTCAACACATTGTACCATTTATTAAAACAATGGATTCTTATTTAGGTGATATTGCTTCAACAATTGTTGATCCAAATAAACAAGTAATTAAATTCATTACAAATCGTAACGATATGCCAACAGGTAATACAGATTATGTATTTGATAATAAAGTGAATACGGAAATTGTTTATAAAACGCCAAATTCGATTAGTAAAGGAACTTATGTAGGAGTTACTTATACAAAAGCAATTGATATTGATAAAGTAACATTTAAATTAGGGACAAACGCGAATCCTAATGATACTTTTTCTAAAGCTAAAGTGCAATATACAACAGATGGTAAAAAATGGGTTGATTTAAATGATCAAGAATATACTTTACCAAAAGATGTTGTATTAACTGATTTGAGATTAAAATCAGTTAGAGGAATAAGAATGATTGCTACTGAAGATAAATCTAATACATGGTTGGGTGTTAGAGATATTGTAATTAATGCCCAAGAAAAAGATGCAGGTACATTATCAACTGATAAATTAACACTTAAATCAGGGTCATTAAATGATTTATTAGATGATAGTGAAGATACATACGCACATTTTGCAGAAAGTCCTTATAAAGGTGGAGAAATTAAAGACTATTTACCAATTGATGCAAGTATCACATTAACTTTCAACAAAGAAAAAACATTAAGAACAATTCATTTTGCACAAGATGCAGGAAATGATAAATCAACAAAATATGTGATTGAATATACAACAGATGGACAAAACTGGACAGCTATACAAGAATATAATGGAGATGCATCTGTTGAATTAGATGTAACAAGCCAAAATATTAAAGCGAAAGCAATTCGTATTAGAAACTTAGAATTACATTTACAAGATAGTGCATCTGGATATTGGTGGAAAGTTAAAACATTTAAAATGGATGATTCAGGACAAATCAATGCAACATTTATGTATACAGATGTATGGGGAATTTATCAAGGAACAGTTGCTAACTTAACAGATGATGATGATTCAACAGATGTGGAATTTCGGACATCAGGAGATATAACAAGAAAAGGTGATTATATTGGTTGGGATTTAGGTAAAGAAACGGCTATTGGTAAAATTCATGCAGCAATTGGTGGAAAACGTGAAGCAGGAAATAAGTGGAAAAAATATAGCTTACAATATTCTAATGACAATAAAAATTGGACAACATACAAAACTTATCAAGGTGTTTCTAGCGGAAAAGATACAATAGATGAAAATTTCAATGGTTTAAAAGCACGTTATGTACGTTTAGTTAATGAAGAAGAAAAACCTGTATGGGTTATTTTCTCCGAATTCTCTGTAAAACCTTATAATCCAGATGAAAATTTTGATAATACAAATGTTTATACAAATACGGATTATAAATTAGCTTCACAAAGTGAAGAAGCTCTTACAGAATTAATTTATAATCAAGAAATTAGTTTAGAAAAAGGTCAATACGTTGGTGTTGATTTATTAAGAATTAAAGATTTAAGTACTTTCAATATTGATTATGAAAATGGCGAAGGATTAACTTTACAAGTTTCTAAAAATGGTGTTGAATGGACAACAATTACTAATCAAGATGGTGAGCTTCCAGATGGAAGATATGTAAGATTGATAAATAAAACAGATCATGCAATCAAATTAACAATCAATCATTTTAAAGTGCATTCAAATGAAGTTACAGCTCCATATTTATATGAAACAACTATGAATATTAATTCATCATGGGGTGTTGCAGAAGATACTAGAAATAATGGTGCTGCTTTTGATGGTAATATTGATACAACAACAGAATTCGGAGACTTCCCACAAAAAGGACAATATATTATTTATGATTTAGGACAAGAAAGAATAATTTCTAAAATTCAAATGTATTGCCAAGATAGTGCGGTCAATTATATTAGGGATGCTGATATTTTAGTATCGGATGATTTAAAAAATTGGACAAAAGTAGTAACTATTGGAGATGGTAATGAAAATACAAATGATGGAGACGTTAAATGCATTGATTCAGATGCAGGTTATAAAGCCTCAAGTACTTATCCAAATAAAGTATATGTAGAAGGAACTGCAAACCAAGTTAAAGCACGTTATTTGAAAATTTTAATGACAGCTTCAAATAATAAAAGAGCGGTTCTCTTCAATGAAATCGATATAAATGATGGAGAATATGTACCAGTAACAAATGATCCAGCATATACTTCTACAACTGTAGAAGCAAAAGGATATATTCCACAATATTTATTTGATGGTGATTTATCAACAGCTTATAAACCAGGAACAAAAGAAGCAGGAAGTATTACATATACATTATCAAGTAATCTAGATGTCAAGAAAATGCATATTATTCAAAAAGGTGAAATTTCAAATGCAAGAGTATCTGTTCTTGTTGATGATTTAGATGCAAAAACACGTACAACTCATAAAAAATGGGTTCAAGTAGGAACTTTGAGAAAATCACTTAATGAATTCTATATGCCAGATGGTAATATCTATGAATTAAAAATTGAATGGGATGAAAATCATATTCCAACAATTTCAGAAACCATTATGTTAAATGAAGATGAATATGTATCAACAGCAACAAAAGATTTACAAGATTATATTGATACTTTAGATGTGAAAGAATCAACATTTACAGCTAATTCATACAAAGAATTTAAAACAAAATTAAAACAAGCAAATAAAGTAATCGATGAAAACTATGGTGAACTTGATTTGGTAGTTCAAGCCAAATCAAAATTAGAAATTGCTTATGCAAGTTTAGTTAAACGTGGAGATATTCAAAGCGTTAAGGATGAACTTGATGCAATTGATCAATTAAAAGAAAATGATTATACGAGTGAAACTTGGGCAACATTACAACAACAAGTTCAAACAGTAAATGATACACTTGCTAAGGGTGAAGCAAATATTACTGAAAAAGATGTAGAAGATATGGTTGAAGCTTTACAAAAAGCGAAAGCACAATTAGTTACAAAAGTCACAGTAAGCAAAGAAGTTTTAAAAAATTATATTGAATCAAATGAATTAGACAAATTAGATACAGATCAATATTTAACTTCAACAGTAAGCACATATAAACAAGCATTGAAGAATGCACAAGCATTACTTGCTCAAGAAGCTACTAAAGAACAATTAGATGAAGCATTAAAACAACTACAAAATGCAAGGGCGCAATTAGTTTTAAAGGCAACAGATAATGAAATCAATGTATTGAAGACTATAATGGCTCAATATCAAGAAAAAAATTATACAGCATCAACATGGAAAGAATTTGAAAAAGCATATAATGATATTAAAAAATCATTAGAGAATGAAAACTCAAGTGATGACATTAATTTATTAACTGTTGCATTAGAAAAAGCTTCTCAAAAATTAGTTAAACGTGGAGATTTAAATGGAATTCATGATTTATTAGATAAAATCAAACAATTAGATAGTAAAAAATATACAGATGCATCTTATTCTAAATTACTAAATGCTGTAACAGAAATATCTAAGAAATTAGAAAATTCTTCAGAAATGACACAAGAAGAAGCAGATGTTCTTGTAAATGAATTACAAAATGCAATAGATTCATTAGAAAAAGCACCAACAGTATCAACTGATACAAAAAATGAACCTATTCAAAAACCACAAGTTATTACTACTAAAGAAACAAATAAAGTAAAAACAGGTGACCAAACACCAATTTGGACATTTATGACAATTGCATTTATTTCAGTAATAGCTTATATTGTGTTAAACAAAAAAATAAAAGAAAATAATTAAATAACTATTATAAAATAGTAGTAAAAAACCATGGGGAAATATGCAAAATAAGTACTCATGGTTTTATATTATTTGAATAAAAATCAAAAAGGCAAGAATGTCTTAAATCAATTAATTATACTTTTATGACATTTGTCATATTTACTTATGTGACAAAAATCATTAAAATTAAATAAAGGGAGAATAGGAGGAAAAAGCATGTCTTTTTATAAAAATAAAGCTTTAAAAATAACATGTATTGTAAGCCTTATTATGATTTGTTTTGTCTATCACCATTATTTAAACACTGATACTAAACAAATAAAATTTGGAGCAACTTATATGACAATGAATAATACCTTCTATAAAGCTGTAAATAATGAAATAGAAAATGTTGTTAATAATCATGGGGATGTTTTATATACTAGAGATCCAGCTTTGGATCCTAAAAAACAAAATGAACAAATCAAAGACCTTGTTTCTTTAGAAATCGATGTTTTAATTATTAATCCTGTTGAATCTTCGAGTATTAATAAAACATTAAAAGAAGTCAAAAAAGCAGGAATTAAAATTATTGTAGTAGATGCTCCTATTAGTGATGATCAAATTGCAGATTGTACAGTTGTTTCAGATAATTATGATGCAGGAGTACAGTGTGCTAAAGATATGATGCAACGCTTTGATCATGCACGTATTGCTTTACTTGAACATTCTAAAGCCTTATCAGCGGTTGATCGTATCAACGGCTTTAAAGATACAGTTGCTTTAAATGAGAATTATCAAATAGTAGGAAGTGAAGATTGTTTAGGACAAACGGAACTTGCTTTACCTGCTTTAAATAAAATTATTCAACAAGGAATTGATTTTGATGTTGTCTTTTGTTTGAATGATCCAACGGCTTTAGGAGCACTAGCTTCTATAAAAGAAAATGATTTAGAGCATGATGTTTTTATTTATGGAGTTGATGGTTCACCAAATATAAAGAAATTGTTGGCAGAAACGAAAGCAATTTTGGGGACATCTTCACAATCACCTACTTCTTTAGGAAAAGAAACAATCAAGGTGGCTTATAAGATGTTACACCATAAAAAGTATAAACGCTCAATTATTGTTCCAACAAAATTGATTACCAAAGAAAATATAGAAGAATATGATATAACGGGGTGGCAGTAATGAATCATCTTACAAAAGAATATGTTACAAAGTTAAAAGATTCATTATTGTTTATTAATGCGGTTGTTATTATCTATAATGCTTCTTTATTTTTACTTTCTACCAAATATATTTCAGTGCATTATTATGCACGTGATTTCTTAAATAAAGTATCTTATATTACTAGAACACCACAAAATATCTTTTTTGAATCGCTTTTTCTTTTTATCATTATTGTTTTATTAATGAAATTAAGAGAAAAAGATAATTTAAAAATGGCGAATGGTCTTGTTTATATCGAAATTATTCTTTCATTTTTATTAATTATTCGTTTAAATGGTTCTTATAATGGAATTTTACTCTTTGTTTTTGCTGATTTACTTTATAATATGAGAAATATTAAACATATGGCTTTACTTTTATTAATTGCCTTTGGTTTATTATTGATTTCAGATTTTAATATTTTATCAAATATTATACATATGCCAAGTATTGAATCTTATTTATCATTTTATCCAAATTCAAGTCGAACATTTATGTTATTTGCTAAAAATATTTTAGCTTCATTAAATGTTGTTGTTTTTATTCTTTATCTTATTTGCCAAGTTTTAGTTCAACAAGAAGAAACAAAGAAAATCAGTAAAGAACTTCAACTTGCTTCAAAAGTCAATGATGAATTAAAAACGTATTCTGCTTTATCTGAAAAAATGGCAGAAGATAAAGAAAGAAAAAGAATTTCAAGAGAGATACATGATACTTTAGGACATGCCTTAACAGGTATTTCGGCGGGAATTGATGCTTGTATTGCTTTGATTGATATTGATCCACAAAAGTCAAAAGAACAACTTTTGGTAATTAGTAATGTTGTTCGTGAAAGTATTAAAGATGTTCGACGTTCTTTATATAAGTTAAGACCGGGAGCACTTGATCAAAGAACTTTAAAAGATGGTTTGATTAAAATGATTGAGGAATTTCAAAGTGTTTCTCATTTAAATGTTGATTTGTATTATGAATGGGAAAATGTTGATTTTGAAAATACGAAAGAAGATATTATTTTTAGAATTATTCAAGAAACGATGACAAACGCTTTAAGACATGGACATGCTTCTCATATTGAAATTCATCTTTTTGACGAAGAGGAAAAATATATGATTATTATGCAAGATAATGGAAGTGGCTGTAAGGAAATTCATTATGGATATGGCTTGAAACAAATGCATGAACGTGTTGCTATATTAAATGGAACGATACATTTTTATAGTGAAGAAGGATTTAGAACAGTTGTAGAAATACCAAAAATAGGAGGAAAAAAAGATGATTAAAGTGATGATTGCAGATGATCAAGAACTTATTAGACAGTCTTTACAAATTGTTTTATCAACACATGAAGATTTGAAAGTCGTAGATGCTGTTGAAAACGGTTTTGCAGTTCTTGAGAGTATAAAAAAAGAAAGGCCAGATGTCATTTTAATGGATATTCGTATGCCAGAAATGGACGGTGTTTATTGTACAAAGACGGTCAAAGAAAAATATCCAGATATTAAAATCATTATTCTTACCACTTTTGATGATGATGAATTTGTCTTTAGTGCTTTAAAATATGGAGCAAGCGGTTATTTATTAAAAGGTGTCAGCATGGATGAACTTTATCATGCCATTTGTACAGTTTATAATGGTGGAGCGATGATCAATCCTGATATTGCGACAAAAGTATTTAAACTTTTTTCCAAGATGTCTATGAGTAATTATGCTATCCAAGTCGATGATTCTTTATCAAAAGATTTGACACAGGCTGAATTGAAAGTCATTCAACAAGTTGGTTTTGGTTTATCTAATAAAGAAATTGCTCAAAAACTTTATTTATCAGAAGGAACTGTGCGTAATTATGTTAGCATTGTTTTGTCAAAATTAGAATTACGTGATCGTACGCAACTTGCCATTTGGGCTGTTCAAACAGGGGTCACAATGCAAGAATTTGGTGACGATAATGACTAGAATAAAAAAGGGTATTCTTACATTAGTAAGTCTTTCTTTAGTTCTTATTTATTGCTTGATCAATGATCCAAGTCGTGATATTACTCTTACTTTAGGACTTTATGTCGGAAGCAGTTGGGATGTGCCTAATGGGGAAAGTTATCAAGTTATTGATCAAGCAATCAAGAAATTTGAAAAGAAATACCCCAATGTTCATTTTGAATATAAAAGTGGAATTATAAAAGATGATTATTCTTCATGGCTTGCTAATGAAATTACCAAAGGAACAACACCTGATGTGTTTATGGTACTTCCTGATGATTTTAATACGTTATCTTCTATTGGTATTTTAAAGAATTTAGATCGACTTATTAAAGAAGAACGAATAGATACTTCTCTTTTTTATCAAAGTGCTTTATTTGCTGGAAATAATGGAAGTCAATATGCACTTCCTTATGAAATCAATCCAACAATTATGTGTATCAATCATGATTTACTTACCAAAGAAGGTATTGCTATTCCTTCAAGTAATTGGACCATTGATGATTTTTATAATATTAGTAATCAAGTTACAAAGGATACAAATAATGATGGTGTCATCGATCAATATGGCTATTATGGCTTTGATTGGCAAGATGTTCTTGATTGTTATGGGTTACAAGTTTTTAAAGAAGATAATTGTCATCTTGATAAAAAAGAAGTCAAAGAAGCGTTTTTATATTTGACAAAACTTAAAGCTTTATCAAATGGCTATCAAGTTTCATCAGAAGATTTTGATCAAGGGAAAGTTGCCTTTTGTCCTTTGACCTTTGCTCAATATCGTACCTACCAACCTTATCCTTATCGTATTAGTAAATATACATCTTTTAAATGGAGCTGTATTTCAATGCCGGGGACAAAATCAAATACGATTACAACACATTTAGACACTTCGTTAATAGGAATGTCTTCACAAACAAAGCATCAAGAAATAGCGTGGGAATTTTTAAAAATGTTGACGATGGATGGAGATATTCAACAATCCCTACTTGATAATTCGAAGGGAGCCTCTCCTTTAAAGAAGGTCATGTTATCAAAGAAAACAAAGGAAATCTTAGTAAAAGATACAGTCTCCTATGCTTCTTTAGATTCAGATGTTTTAAATAGAATTTTAGAAAATACGTTAGTAGAACCAAAGTTTAAAGAGTATGAAAATATTCTAGAAAAAGCAGATTATTTGATTAATCAAAGTATTGATCAAGGAACAATTGATAATGATCTTAATAAGATACAAAAGAAATTAGAAAATGAATTGAAATAGATAGCTTTTGGCTATCTTTTTTATTTATGACAAATGTCATAGTAGGAATGATATTTGTCAATTTTTTTATGATTTTTGTCACTTAAAAGTCGTGATTGAAGACACGTTGCAAGTGCTTTCATATTTGGTATTCTATAGGTGCAAGGAGGGAAGAACATGAAATATTTAGTATTAGTAAGTCATGGTGAATTTGCAGCTGGTTTAAAAACATCATTAATGATGTTGGCAGGACAAAGGGATGATGTGATTGCTTCAGGTTTACCTGATGGAAAGACAGCAGATGAATTTGCGGAAATATTTAAAGAAAGTGTTAAGGACATTCATGAAGATGATGAAATTGTTTTATTAGCGGATATTGTAGGAGGATCACCACTTACAACTGCTTTAAATGTTTTAGCTGAAAAAGGTTTAATGGAAAAGACAACAACAATTGGTGGGATGAATTTACCATTAGCCCTTACTTCAGTATTAATGAAAGATACTTTACAAGGGGATTCCTTTGTACAAGCTGTCTTAAGTGAAGCAACAACAGCTTTACAAGAATTTAAAGTCGTAGAAGACGACGAAGATGATATTTAAGGAGGAAGAAAGATGTCAGTATCATTTATTAGAATTGATGATCGTATGATTCACGGTCAAACATGTACACGTTGGGCAAGAGAATACCCATGCGATGGTTTGGTGGCTGTAAACGATAAAGCAGCAAATAATTCAGTATTAAAAGCAGCTTACAAATCAGCCAGTGGAAAGAAAACATTTGTATGGACAATGGAAGCTTGGCAAAAGAAAAGTCAAAAGGTTTTAGATAGTCAAGATCAATATTTCTTAATTACTAAAAATCCTATTGATATGAAAAAAATTCTTGTTGATCAAGGATTTGATTGTGGTATTAAAACAGTTATTGTTGGACCTTGTAATGATCGTGAAGGAGCAACAAAACTAGGAAACAATCAATCCATTACACAAGAAGAAGCCGAAGCTTTTGAAGCTTTAGCTAAAGCAGGTTATACAATCAAATTTGCTTTATTACCAGATGTTTCAATTGGAACATGGGATGATTTTAAAGGAAAATTTGGTTTTTAACAAATATATAAATAAAGGGGAAGAAAAATTATGACAATTAGTTGGTTACAAGCGGCATTACTTGGTTTATTTGCTTGTTTATCAAGTATGCCAGGATTAGGTGGTACTTCCTTTGGTAACTACACATTAGGTCGTCCTTTAATTGGGGGACTTGTTTGTGGGATTATCTTAGGAGATATCAAAACAGGTATTTTAGTAGGGGCAGCAATGCAAGTTGTCTACATTGCATTAGTTACTCCAGGTGGAACCGTTTCAGCAGACGTTCGTGCTGTAAGTTACATTGGGATTCCACTTGCAATGGTAGCGTTAAATAGTTATGGTTTATCTGCTGCCACAAAAGATGGAGCAGCTCTTGCAACTTCATTTGGGACAATGGTTGGTACTTTAGGTACAGTATTGTTCTACGGAACAGCAACAATCAACTTAGCATGGCAACATGTTGGATGGAAAGCTGTTGAAAAAGGGGATTATCATAAATTATATCTTGTAGATATGGTATTACCTTGGATTTCACATATTTTATGTTCATTTATTCCAGCCTTAATTATGTGTAAATTAGGAGCAGATGTTGTTGAACTTATTAAAACAACATTACCTATGGATGGTTTAGCTATGAAAACTTTATTTACAGTTGGATCATTATTACCATGTGTCGGAATTGCAATCTTATTAAAACAAATTGTTACAAAAGCAGTTGATTTCATTCCATTTTTCTTTGGATTTACTCTTGCTGCTTCAATGGGAATCAATTTAGTTGCGGCAACAGTGATTGCTGGTATGTTTGCTTTAATTAACTACAAATTAAAAATGTTACAAAATCAAAGAGTAGCTGCACCTGCAGGAGACTTTGATGATGAAGATGAGGAGGATATTTAAGATGGAAAAGAAACTATCTAAAAAAACATTAACTAAATCCTTCCACAATTGGTATTATGGAAACTTAACATGCTTCTCTCAAGAACATATGCAAACTTTTGGTTATCTATGCTCTATGTTACCAGTAGTAGAAGAACTTTATGATAAAAAAGAAGATCAAGCAAGATCAATGAAAACATACACTGCTTTCTTTAATACAGAACCTCAACTTGGTACTGTTATTGTTGGGATGACAGCTGGGTTAGAAGAAGCACGTGCAAACGGAACAGAAGATGTTGATGATGAAACAATCAATGGTTTAAGAGCTGGTTTAATGGGACCAATCGCCGGTATTGGGGATTCCCTAGTTGTAGGAACAGTTATTCCTATTTTACTTGGTATTGCTTTAGGTATGTCTACAGGAGGTTCTCCTCTTGGAGCTATCATGTACATCATTGTATGGAACTTATTTGCTTACTTTGGAATGAAATTCTTATATTTCAAAGGATATGAATTAGGTGGAAAAGCGGTAGATTTCTTAGTTGGTCCTCAAGGAGAAGCTTTAAGAGAATCAGTTACGATGTTAGGTGGTATTGTTATCGGTGCTGTATCAGCAACATGGATTTCAGTAACAACTTCATTTACGATGACCGCAGCTGGAGCTAAAAAACCTTTCATAGATTTACAAAAAACATTAGATGGTGTTTATCCAGGATTATTAACAGCAGTCTTTGTTGTTGGATGTTGGTATTTATTATCTAAAAAGAAAATGTCACCAATTAAAGTAATGTTATTATTAGTTGTTGTTGCCTTTATTGGTGTATTTGTTGGATTCTTCAATCCAGGATTATCTTATTAAAAGGAGAAAAAAAGATGAATAGTCAAGAAAAACAAGGATATATAGATGAAATTAATTATCAAAAGAAAATGATTCATAATCTTATAAAATGGTTACGCAATTTGTTCTTCCTTTCCTCTCTGGGAGTCTTATTGATGTATTATTTTTCAAATATCCTATTTGTAAAAATCTTTGCAATCATATTAATAATAATATCTATATTAGCGATTATCCTTGTTGGAAAGGCTATTTACAGTGGTAAGAAAAACATAAATAAAATTGTTGATCAGTTTTCCTTCAAATATAAAAACTCTCTATAACTCATACAAAAAACCGCTTAGGCGGTTTTTATGTTATACTTTATTTGGTGATATTATGATAACAAATAAAATCAATACAATTTTAAATAACTGTCAACAAGGTGATATCGATTATACGATCTGTAACTATATTAAAATGAATTTAAAAGAAGTTGCTTTTATGTCCATTGAAGAACTTGCAAGAAAAAGCTATGTTTCAAAAGCGAAGATCTCTAAATTTATCAAAAAATTAGGTTATGATAATTATATTGCCTTTAAAGATGATTGTTTATTAGAATTAGAAATTAGAAAACAAGTAACAAATACCAACTATTTTCTTACAAAGAAGCATCTTCATGATTCATTATCTTGGATTGAAAAGAATTTAATGAAGATTGAACAAAGTCAAATCGATTACTTTGTAAGAAAAATAAAAGAAGCTAAGCATATTTATCTTTATGGAGTTGCTTATTCACATTTACTTTGTCAATATGTTCAATACGAAGGAGATCTTTTTCAAAAAGATATTCTTGTTTTAGATGAAAATGAGGTAGCTATTGATTTGTTAAAAGAGAATGATTTATTGATTGTTATTGGTGTAGAAGAAGATGCTTTAAGTAAACAATCTTCACGTTGTTTACGAAAGCTTTTAAGAAATCAAGGAAATAAACTTTTGCTTTCAACTCAATTGATCGATCAAACAATGTTGAAATCTTTTGAAGGGACTTTGCTTGTATCTATCGATCATTTAGAAATGAAAGAAAGAAGACTTCTTTTTCGTTATTTAATAGATATGTTGGTATCACGCTACTTTGAATTAGAATGTGCTTAATGCACATTTTTTTCATCTTGTCAAGAAAGTTTATGAAATATAAAAAAGAAAAGAAATTTATTTATTTTAAAGTAAAGTAACCCATAAGGAGGGCTTATGGAAGAAAAATTAACTATTAAACAATTATTCGCTATTTTAGCCGCAGGTTTGTTTTCTTTTTGTGGTGTTTTGATTGAAACAGCGACAAATATTACTTTTCCTACATTGATGAATGAGTTTCATATTTCAACATCACTTGTTCAATGGATGACAACAGGAAATTTATTGATGATGGGTATTATGATTCCTATTTCATCTTATTTAAAAAGAAGATTTCAGACAAAAAAATTATTTTTGACAGCAGGGTTCTTATTTTCAATAGGATTGATTGTTGATGTCTTTGCACAACAGTTTACTTTATTGCTTATAGGAAGATTTATACAAGGAGCAGGAGTAGGAATTGCACTTCCTATGATGTATAACATCATTTTAGAAGAATCACCGAAAAGATTTCTTGGCTTAATGATGGGATGTGGTTCTTTTGTGACGGCTGCAGCACCCGCTATTGGACCAACTTTTGGGGGAATTATGACACAATATTTTACTTGGCGCTATATTTTTATTTGTGTTTTACCAGTTATTATTCTGGCAAGTTTTATAGGTTATTTTTGTATGAGTGAACAAATAATTAATAAACATGAAAAATTTGATCTTTTAAGTTTTATAGCGGTAGCGTTAGCTTTTGTTTCTTTAATTATGGGGTTTTCTAATTTAAATCAGATAGTTGATGATTTAGTATGTGTTTTGGGTTGCTTTATTATTGGAATAATCAGTTTATATTATTTTACTAAAAGACAACTGCATATTAAAAATTCTTTAATTCGTATAGAAATATTCAATCATAAAGGTTTTACGTTTCATACTTTAGCTATTATGTTTCTACAAATGACAACACTTGGATATGGTTTATTATTACCGACATTTGTCCAAATTGGTTTAAAACAATCAGCAACAGATGCAGGGGTCGTTTTACTTCCAGGAGCCATTGTTGGTGCTGTGTTTGCACCAATAGGTGGATTGATACTTGATCGTCTTGGTGCTAAAAAGCCAATTATTCTAGGGTTATGCGGTAGCTTTATTGCCACATTTTGTTTCTTATTCTTTTTTGAAAATCTTACATATCAATCATGTATCTTATTCTATTTTATTTATAGTCTAGGCATTGGTTTAATTGTTGGTAATACCATGACATCTGCGATGTCTTATTTACCAAAAAATCTACAGGCAGATGGGAATGCTACGTTACAAACATTGATGCAACTTTCAGGGGGAATAGGAACGTCCATTACAGCAACTATTTTAGCGTTTGTACAACAAGAAACAAACTTATATGATGGGACAAATAGAGGTGCATTGTTTGTTTTGATTTTTTTAATGTTTAATATTAATATTGTTATTTTAAGTCAATATTTTGCTTTTAAAGGAGGAAAGAAAAATGAATTTTAAAGGTAAAGTGGTTATAATTACCGGAGGAACAAGTGGTATTGGAAAGCAAGCAGCGATTGCTTTTTCAAAGCAAGGTGCAAAAGTTGTGACTTTAACTGTTGATCGAGAAGAAGTGTGCAAGCAAGCAATAAAAGAAATAGGAAATGAAGCTTTTTATATTCACTGTGATGTTTCTAAAGAAGAAGATGTAAAAAAAGCTATTGAAGAAGTTGTTTTAAAATATGGACGTCTTGATTGTGCATTTAATAATGCGGGTATTGGACCAGATGGGGTACGTATGCCTTATGAATCATTAACAGAAATTTCTGAAAAAACATGGGATTTAGTAGTTGATGTGGATATGAAAGGTGTTTTTCTTTGTTTAAAATATGAATTATTACAAATGCAAAAACAAGGTTTTGGCGCAATTGTTAATACGGCTTCTATTGGTGGATATAAAATGGCACCTGGATTTGCTGCTTATGGTCCAGCTAAAGCAGCAGTTATTGCTTTAACAGAAATGGCGGCTTTAGAAAATGCAACATTTGGTATTCGTGTCAATGCTATTTGTCCAGGTCCAACCATGGGAACAGAACTGACCAAAAATTCACTTTCAACTAATCCTCATGAAGAAGAAATGTTGAAAGAACATGTGATTCCTATGAAAAAACTAGCGATGACTCAAGAAGTCGTGAACGCTGTCTTATGGTTAAGTAGTGAAGAAGCAAGTCATACAACAGGACAAAAAATATTTATAGATGGTGGAATGCATATTGCATAGAAGGGAGAGAAAGATGATTAAACATGTATCGGTATTTACTTTAAAAGATAAAAATGAAATTAAACATTTTGTTGAAATGTTAGAAGAAGTTGGTAAAAAATGTCCTTTGATTATTAAAAGTGAAATAGGAGTAAATATGAGTGAACAACAATCTGTGGGACCTCATTTCGGTGATGTGATTCAAATTGTTGAATTTTCTAATAGGATAGACTTACAAAAATATCCTCAATCAAAGGAACATCAAAAGCTGTTAATGGATGGCCCAGAAATGGAAACTGTTACCGCAATAGATTATATAATTTAAGCATTCATTCATATATTAAAGAGCATTCATTCAAAATGGTGCTCTTTTTTTCATTTTACATTCATTTTTATGATTGAACAATCAAAATATAATTGACTTTATGATTGAACGGTCATATAATGAACGCGTAAGAGGTGATCAGTATGGATAATCAACGCCATCAAATTATTTTAAATGAATTAGATAAAAAAGGAAATGTGACTGTGGCTTCCCTTGTTGAACTTACAGGAGCGAGTGAATCAAGTATACGACGAGATTTAGTAGAACTTGATCATCAAGGATTCTTAAAAAGAGTTCATGGGGGTGCAACCCTTATTCCTAAGGTAACACATACGATTGAAGATCCATTAGGAAAAAGACAATTATTAAATGCTGATGAAAAGAAAAAAATTGCAAAGTATGCAGCAGGAATGATTGAAGCCAATGATGTGGTTTATTTAGATGCAGGTTCATCAACTTTAGAGTTGATTGAATATTTAGATCAAAAAGAAGCACACTATATTACTAATGGTTTAATGCAAGCTCAACAATTGACCCTTAAAGGATTTCATGTAGTATGTCTTGGTGGAGAAGTGAGAAATATTACAGGAGCATGTGTGGGTGCTAGTACGATGAAGTTATTAAGTCGTTATCATTTTTCTAAAGGTTTCTTTGGAACAAATGGAATTGATTTAATGAATGGTTTTACGACACCAGATAGTGAAGAAGCTGTTATTAAGGAATTGGCTATGGAACGTTGTCAAATGAGTTATGTTTTATCGGATCATAGTAAATTTAATAAGGTGTATCATGTGACCTTTGGTCAAATAAATGATGCGGTGATTATTACAGATCATTGTGAAAAAGAAATTAAAGAACAAGCGACAGTTGTGGAGGTTAGAGATTAATGATTTATACAATTACTTTTAATCCATCTTTGGATTATATTATGCATGTTGATTGTTTTGAAGAAGGGGAAACAAACCGTTCAAAGCAAGAAGAAATTTATCCTGGAGGAAAAGGATTTAATGTTTCAACAATTTTAAGTCGTTTGAATCTTGAAACAACAGCTTTAGGGTTTGTTGCAGGATTTACAGGTGAAGAAATTGTTAAAGAATTAAAAGAAAGAGGATTTGACTGCGATTTATGTCAGTTAGAAAGTGGTCTTTCAAGAATTAATGTGAAGATGAAAGGGGCTAAAGAAACTGAAATTAATGGAAGTGGTCCAGATATTCCTCAAGAAAAATTAGATGAGTTATTTGAAAAATTAGATCATTTAAAAGAAAACGACACATTAGTTCTTGCAGGAAGTATTCCTTCTTCTTTACCTGATGATATTTATGAACAAATTATGAAAAAACTCGATCAACAAGGAATTAAAATCATTGTTGACGCAACTAATGATTTATTAAAGAAAGTATTACCTTATCATCCTTTCTTAATTAAACCAAATCATCGTGAATTAGAAGAATTATTCAATGTTAAAATTGAAAATAAAGAAGATCTAATTCACTATGCTCGAAAACTTCAAGAACAAGGAGCTATTAATGTTCTTGTTTCCCTTGGAAAAGATGGTGCTATTTTAGTAAGTGAAGACACACATGTTTATTATTGTGCAGGGGCTAAAGGAAAACTTTTAAATAGTGTTGGTAGTGGAGATAGTATGGTTGCTGGATTCATTGCTGGATATTTAAAGGATAAAAAATATGATGAAGCTTTAAAATTAGGAAGTGCTTGTGGCGGAGCAACAGCATTTAGTGAAGATCTTGCCGAAGTTTCCATGATTCAAGAAGTCTATAAACAATTACAAGTGGAGGAACTATAAATGAAAATCTTAGATTTATTAAAAAATGTTTCGATTGATGTTAATGCTACATGTTCAAATAAAGATGAAGCCATTGATACATTAGTTTCATTAATGGCAAAGCAAGGAAACTTAAATGATCAAGATGTTTATAAACAAGGAATTTATGCACGTGAAGAATTAAGTACAACAGGAATTGGGGAAGGAATTGCTATTCCTCATGCTCAAAGTGAAGCTGTAAATGCCCCAGGACTTGCAGCAATGGTTGTTAAAGACGGTGTCGATTATCAATCTTTAGATAATCAACCAGCAAAACTTTTCTTTATGATTGCAGTTCCTAAAACAGGTGGAAACGAACATCTACAAATTCTTGCTATGTTATCACAAATGTTGATGGATACAGACTTTAAAGATTCTTTAATTAACGCACAAAGTGTAGAAGAATTTATGGATTTAATCAATCAAAAAGAAGCAGCACAAAAAGCAAAAGAAGAAGAAAAAGAAGAAGCACAAAAAGAATTTACAGGAACTTATCGTTTGCTGGCAGTAACTGCTTGTCCTACAGGTATTGCTCATACGTATATGGCGGCTGAAGCTTTAGAAGAAAAAGCAAAACAAATGGGAATTACCATTAAAGTTGAAACAGATGGTAGTGGTGGTACGAAAAATGCCCCAACTACAAAAGAAATTGAAGAATGTGAAGCGATTATTGTTGCAGCGGATAAAAATGTTGAAATGGCTCGTTTTAATGGAAAACCAGTGATTCAAGTTAAAGTGGCAGATGGGATCAATAAAGCAGAAGAGTTAATCAATGAAGCCTTAAGTGGAAATGCCCCAATTTATCATGCAGATCACATATCAACAACTGTTGAAAGTGAAAATGATGAAAGTGTTGGTCGTCAAATTTATAAACACTTAATGAATGGTGTTAGTCATATGTTACCGTTTGTTATTGGTGGAGGTATTTTAATTGCTTTAGCTTTCTTATTTGATGATTATACAATTGATCCAAGCAACTTTGGTAAAAATACCCCATTAGCGGCTTTCTTTAAAACAACAGGAGATACAGCTTTTGGTTTCATGTTACCAATTCTTGCTGGATATATTTCGATGTCAATTTCTGATCGTCCAGGTCTTGCTGTCGGATTTGTTGGTGGAGCATTAGCTAACCAAGGAAATTCAGGATTTTTAGGAGCACTTGTTGCTGGGTTTGCAGCTGGATATTTAATGAAGGGGTTACGTAAATTATTTGATTATTTACCAGATGCTTTTGAAGGTTTAAAACCAGTTCTTTTATATCCGTTCTTTGGATTGTTATTAATGGCACTACTAATGACATTTATTATCAATCCACCTGTTGCTGCTATTAACACAGCTCTTACAAATGCTTTAAATTCAATGGGTGGTTCAAGTAAAGTAATTTTAGGAATGTTACTTGGTGGTATGATGGCTATTGATATGGGTGGTCCAATCAATAAAGCAGCTTATGTTTTTGGGACTGCATCGATTGCTTCAGGAAACTATGATATCATGGCTGCGGTTATGATTGGTGGTATGGTTCCACCGCTTGCGATTGCTTTTGCAACATTCTTCTTTAAAAATCGTTTTACTAAAAAAGAACAACAAACAACACTTACAAATGTAATTATGGGATTGTCATTCATTACTGAAGGTGCTATTCCATTTGCAGCCTCAGATCCACTTCATATTTTACCTGCTTGTGTTGCTGGGTCAGCTGTTGCGGGTGCTTTATCAATGTTCTTTAATTGTACATTGATGGCTCCTCATGGTGGTATCTTTGTTATTGGTGTTATTTCAAATCCTTTAGGATATTTATTTGCCTTAGCTATTGGTTCAGTTGTAGGAATGTTTGGTTTAGCGTTATTAAAGAAACCATTAAAATAATATATGAGATTCTAGGTATTTCTATCTAGAATCTTTTTGTATGTTTTTTCTTTTTTTATCAATACTTTAAAAGAAAGGAAGATATTATGAAAAAAGAAGAAACAATGTTATTATTACAAGAATGTGATGCTGGTTTAAAAATGGCCATTTCTTCAATTGATGAGGTATTAGATACGATTCAAAATCAAGAATTTAAACAATTAAGCATTGATATTAAAAATCGTCATCAAAAACTAAAAGAAGAAGTTGATTATTTACTTAAAAAATACGAAATAAAAGAAAAGGAAGCTTCTTTAATGGCTAAAAGTATGTCTTGGATGAAGATGAATTTTAAAATTGCAATGGATCATGAAGATTCAACAGTAGCCTCTTTGCTTTTTCAAGGATGTGCTATGGGTGTAGAATCTTTGTATCATTATCTTCATGTTTATCAAGAAGCACATTCTAAAATAAAAGATATTGCTTTAAAATTAATAAAAATTGAAGAAGATTATAGTGAACAATTAAAGAACTATTTATGAAGCCCAAAAGAGGCTTCTTTTTACATTAAAGATTTACAAAATAGAATAATTTTAATACAATTTAATGTATATCAAATAAAATTTCTAAAAAATGCAATTGATGTAAATACATTTTAATCTTTAACTTAATTGACCATTTGAAATAAATAATGATTAAGCGTCAAGTTTTGTATAAATTCAAATCTTATTTAATAAGATTTGACAGATGATTAATTAAGATTTTTAAAATAAAATTAACTAAAATGTATTATTTTTTATAATTGAAAGAATATTGCATTCAAGATATATACATAGTATTATATAATAAAATCTAATATGCGAGATAGCATTTTTGATAAATTAAAGCGACTTTCCTTAATGAGTAATTCTTATTATTTTGTTTAAAATGAGTTGAAAATTGAGGGGGGGGGTACTAATATATAATGTAGGGGAGGAAGTGCTATGAATAAATTAAACAATGAAATACAATCCTATAGAAGAATGATTGATGTTTTAGATCAATGCATTGATGATTATCTTTTTGTTTTAGATATTGAAAATGATTCTTGTTATATTTCTCCTCATGCGGAAGTACGTTTTAAAATGGAAAATCATGAATTTAAAAATCCTATAGAAAAATTTAAAGAATTTATTTATTACAAGGATTATGATCTTGTTAAGGAAGATCTTGATTTGATTTTTACTGGAAAAAAAGAATTTCATAATTTGCAATATCGTTGGTTGAGTAAAGCAGGAAAAGCGATTTGGATCAATTGTCGTGGGAGTGCTATTTATGATGAAAATCATCAGATTAAATATTTAGTAGGATGTATTAACGAAATTGGAAAGAAACAAATTGCGGATAATGTGAGTGGATTGTTAGGTGAAACAAGTTTTAAAAACTTAATTATTTCTATTCAAGATGATATGCATAGAGGTTTTGTTTTAAGATTAGGAATTGATAATTTTAAAAATATTAATGAAAATTATGGATTAAAATATGGTGATGAAATTTTAAAACAAACAGGTAATTGTATTAAAGAACATCTATTAAATCATCAAAAGCTTTATCGTATTGTTTCAGATGAATTTATTATTTTAGATTTATTCGGAGATAAAAGAGACGCTAAAAACTTATATAATTGTATTCGTGATAGTATTACAGCTTATGTTGAATCAATCAACTATGAAGTTTATCATACTTTGTCGGCGGGTGCTTTATGCTTTGAAGAAAATCCAACTGCAAGTTATACAGAAATCATGAAATGGACGGAATTTGGTTTAAGTAAAGCTAAAAAAGATGGAAAAAACATGTGTTATGTTTTTAAAACAGAGGATTATAGAAAATTCCAACGTAAGAGTGAATTGATTAAATGTTTACATCAAGCTGTTGATCATGATTTTGTTGGATTTGAAGTTCATTTCCAACCGATTGTCCAAGTGGATAAAAATAGAATTACAAGTTTAGAGGCACTTTTAAGATTTGAATGTGATACGTTTGGAAAAGTGACACCTTATGAATTTATTCCTTTATTAGAAGAAAGTAATTTAATTATTCCAGTAGGGAAATGGGTTTTGGAACAATCTATACAGGCTGTTTGTTCGTTAAAACCATTTATTCCTGATTTAAAGGTTCATGTTAATATCTCTTATGTACAAGTATTAAAAACACCTATATTAAAAGATATTTTAAATATTATAAATCGCTACGATATTGAAAAAAATCAATTAGTAGTTGAACTTACAGAAAGTGGCTTTATTGAATCAGATGCAAGTTTCACCAATTTCTGTAAGAATTTAAAAGAAAATAATATTCAATTAGTCTTAGATGATTTTGGAACAGGATATTCTAATTTTCATTATTTATATAATCTAAAACCAAATTGTATTAAGATCGATAGAGGATTAATGCAAAATGCTTTATCAAATGATTATGAAAATCTTTTATTAAAACATATGATTGATATGTCACATAGTGTTGGGGTTAAAATGTGTATAGAAGGTGTTGAAACAGAAATAGAATTACATAAAATAATGAATATGGAAACAGACTATATTCAAGGATATTATTATAGTAGACCTTGTTCATTAGATGAATTAAAATATAAACTTGAAAATCATTTGATTATTAAAGAAGCTTAAGGGCTTCTTTTTATATATAAAAAGAGCTTCGTTTGAAGCTCTATCTGATTTGATTATATTTAGCGATACTTGTTTGACGGTGAATATCAAAGCACATTCCCATGGCAATCATATAGGAAAGTAAAGAAGATCCACCATATGATAAAAACGGTAAGGTGATACCAGTAATTGGTAATAATCCTAAAATCATGGCGATATTCCAAAATTGTTGGAAAATCATACAGCCAAAAATACCGGCAATAAAATATTTATCACTTTGATGGGTTGCTTTTAACCCAACATAAAGAATAATAACATCAAGTGCTAAAACAGAAACTAGCGTAATAGCAGCTCCGACAAAGCCAAATCCTAAAGTTATAACAGAGAAAATAAAGTCTGTATGTGCTTCTTGTAAGGAAATAATGACTGTCTCAAAGCCATGACCAAATAAACCAGCAGTTCCATAAGCCATCATCGCGTTGTAAAGCTGATAACCTTGACTTTGATAGGTTCCTTCAGGGTCGACCCAACCATAGAAACGATCAAGTTTATGTCCTGTAATAATAGAAGAAAAGATATCTTGCCTAAAAATAAAGAGATATGTGAAAATAATCAAGACGACCGCTACAACTGCAAAACCAACAATATACCATTTTCTGTTAATACCAGAAGCAAATAAAATAACGACAACGGCAAAAGCCATAATTAAAGTAACTCCGGCATCATTTTGAAGATAAGTTAAAATCATTGGTGGTAAGGCAATTTTCGCAACTTTCCAGATAAGTTGTAAATCTGATTCAAAAGTATGAATAAGATATCTTTCATTATGTAATGAGATGGTTTTAGACATACATATAATCATGACAACTTTCATAAATTCAGAAGGCTGGAAAGAAAATCCTGGGAAGTTATACCAAGATGTTGCTCCGTTTAAATCTTTCGCAAAAGGAATGATATGCATTCCTAATTTGTAGATCGCAAATCTTTGAATGACAAGTCCTACGAGAAAAACAATAAGGATACCGTAGAAAATCCACATTCCTGAATAAATACGATCATTTCCAAAACGACTAATAAGGTAAATAAGACCGACACCAATACCATAATAAAGAAGCTGCTTTGTCCAATATCCTGTTGGATTTGGATAGGTGATATATCCTGCAGCACATTTAATTGTATAACAACTGATTAAACAAAGTATAAATAAAATCGTAGCCAATGGCCAACAAATTGTTGAATCAAAATATTTTTTCATTTTGTCACCCCTTGTGTTTTATAGTATACTATAAATATATCATAAAAGAAATTTTTTTTAGAAAGGAAATGAATATGTCAGATTATTTTATTTATATTCTTATAGCCGTAGTGCTTATTGTTTTAGTATGGTTTATTTTTGCGAAGGTGTTAAAGAATAAAAAGCCAAAAGAAGTGGCTTTAAAGGATATTCCTATCGATTTAGAAGCATTGATCAATGCTTTTGGTGGAATAGATAATATTAGAGAAACAGAAGCACAAGGAAGCAAGATACGAGTCTTTGTAGAAAATGATGATTTAGTTAAAGTGAATGTTTTAAAAGAATTAGGGGCTAGTGGAATCATTCAATCTACGGGGAAAGTAACTGTGATTCTTGGTAAATTCTCAAGTGAAATCAGTGGAATTATAAATGATAAAAAATAGAAAATATAAGGAGGAATAAGCATGAAAGAGAGAATACAGATGTATGAACCCTTTTTTCATCATTATTATATAGACGAAGTCTTGAATAATTATGAATTAGAGACATTGATTCGTGTAAAAAAAGATGATTATGAACAAAGTATTGCTTATGTTAAACTTGTTTCGGTGTATTCTCATCATGCAGACCTTGAAGAAATACAACAACAAGTAGACTCCATTCGCTTCATGATGGAAACTTATGAAGATTATGAAGAGTTTGAACAATATCTTATTGAAAATGAAGATCATAAAGTCATTGGTATTGATTTATGTGCGCTTACTTATAATCATCATTTTGATGAGTTGGAATTAGAGGAGTTAACACCCGATCAATATTATCAAGTAGGACTTTATTACTATGATCAAAGAAAATATGATGAAGCTCTTGAATGTTTTCGTTTAGGAGAAGAATGTGAAGATGTTGATTGTTTATGTGTTTTAGGCTATATGTATGAAAAAGGACAAGGTGTTAAACAAAATAATCAAGTAGCAATGACTTATTATAAACTCGCGAGTGATTTAGGAAGTGTTGTTGCTTCATGCAATCTTGCTTATTTTTATGAATACGGTATTGATGTTGAACAAGATTATGAAAAAGCATATGAATTATATTCGTTAGGCTTGGATGAAAAATTTCCTCGCTCATTGTTTTCAACTGCTTTTTTCTTGCAACATGGTTTAGGTGTGGAACAAGATTTGGAAGAAGCATTTTATCTCTTTGAAGAAGCTGCGGCTTTAGGACATAATGATGCCATTTGTGCCCTTGGTGAATGTTATGAATTTGGTCAAGGGGTTAGTCAAGATTATCAAAGAGCTTTTCATTATTATGAAAAAGCTTCTTATGAAGAAAGCAGTCTCGCTAAGTATAAGTTAGGACGTTTTTACGATCTAGGTTTAGGTTGCAATGAAAATCATCAAAAAGCTTTTTATTGGTATCAAGAAGCCGCTAAAGATGATTTAGATGTTGCGATAACTGCACTTGCAACGTGTTATGAATTTGGTCGTGGTATTGAAAAAGATAGTCAAAAAGCTTTGGAATATTATTTAAAAGCAGCGCATATGGGCTATGTGAATGCTCAATATTGTTTGGGCTATTTTTATGAAATGCATAGTGAAATAGAAAATTCATTAAATGAAAGTTTTTATTGGTATTTAAAAGCAAGTAAACAAGGAGATAGCCAAGCGATGTTGGCTGTAGCTTATTACTATGGCCATGGTTTAGGAACAACAAAAAATGAAGAAAAGGCTTTTGAATTTTATCAAAAGGCTTTACAGTTTGGTGAAAAAGAAGCTTATTATCATCTTGGAATTTGTTATTTAGAAGGAAAAGGAGTCAAACAAGATAAAGGCAAAGCAATTGCATTACTTGCTCTTGTTGAAGATCAATATAATTTGGCTGCTTATTTAATAGGTCAATATTTTAAAGAAATGCATGATACTCATGAAGCAATTCATCATTTTAAAATCGCTATTCAAAAAGAAGATGAAGAACAATCTCTTTATCAACTTGCACTCTATGGTGAACAAGGTATTGAAATAAGTGAAGATGAGATGATGGATTATCTTTTAAGAAGTGCTAAAAAAGGATATTCACCAGCACTTGTCAAATATGCTTATTATTTAGAAAATGGGATTTATGTTGAAAAAGATTATCAAATGGCTTATGAATATTATTTGTCTGCTTGTCAAAAACAAAATAGAGAAGGTTTCTATCATTTAGGAAGATGGTTTTTCTATGGAATAGGTCAAAAAGAAGATAAACAAAAAGCCATGCAATATTATAAACAAGCCAGTGATTATCATTATTCAAAAGCAAGTTTTATGCTTGGTTATATGTATCATTATGGTGATGGAACATCTAAAGATTTAAAAAAAGCAAAAGAATATTATCAACTTGCACTTCAAGATGGTTGTCTTGAAGCACAAAAGGAATTAGATAAATTAGAGGTAGAAAAATGAGTTTTAAAACAAAATTAGAAAAATACGCAAAATTAATAGTTCAATCTGGATTAAATGTACAGGAAAAACAAACTGTTGTCATTAGTGCGTCTATTGAAAGTTATCAACTTGTTCGCGAAGTGACAAGACAAGCTTATCTTGTGGGAGCTAAAGAAGTTGTTGTTCATTACAGTGATGAAGAAGTGACACGTATGAAATATGAAAATATGGCAGAGGATGATTTCTTACAAGTACCGACATGGTTTTCAACTTTTAGAAATGATTATGCTTTAATGAATGCATGTTTTTTATACATTGATGATGAAAATCCAGAAATGCTTGCAGGGATTGATCCTAAAAAGATTTCAAATTGGCAAAGAGCGGTTAAAAAAGCATGTAAAACCTATTTTGATTTGTCAGATAATATGACAAATGCTTGGTGTATTGTTGGTGGTGCTACCCAAAAATGGGCAAATAAAGTTTACCCAGATATGTCAAATCAAGAAGCTCTTGATAGTTTATGGAATGCAATTTTTAAAGCAGCTAAAATTGATGAAGAACATGATCCCGTTGAATTATGGAATCAACATCGCCAATCTTTTGAAAAAAGAGTAAATCATTTAAATAGTCTTAATTTAAAGAAACTTTATTATAAAAATAGTAAAGGAACAGAAATTACGATTGGATTAAATGAGGATTATTTATTTGCTGGTGGAGGAAGTTATTTAAAAAATGGTGTTTATAATTTTCCAAATATTCCAACCGAAGAAATCTTTACATCACCTAATAAAGATGATGTAGAAGGAATTGTCTTTAGTTCTTTACCTTTAAGTTATGGTGGAAATATTGTTGATGAATTTTATTTACGCTTTAAAGATGGACAAGTGATTGATTTTGGTGCAAAAAATGGTTATGAAGTTTTAAAAGGAATTATCGATAGTGATGAAGGTAGTAAACGCTTAGGAGAAATTGCTTTAATTCCTTATCATTCACCGATCAATGAATTAAAAACGCTATTCTATAATACGCTTTATGATGAAAATGCTTCTTGTCATATGGCTCTTGGTATTGGGTTTTCAGAGTGTATTAAAGGTGGTATTGATATGAATAAAGAAGAATTATTTAAAAAGGGTATTAATGATTCTTTAGTTCATGTTGATTTTATGATGGGAACAGAAGATTTAATGATTGATGGTATTTTAGAAGATGGTAGTCATGTAAAAATCTTTGAGAATGGAAATTTTGTATTTTAACGAAAGTGGGTAAAACCCACTTTTTGTGATTTAAAGGAAGAATTTTTTCATAAATAAGTAGCAATTCTACCTATTTTGTGGTAATAATTGTAATGTTGAAATTAAAGAATAAAAATGTATATAGATTGAGGGAGGACGCAATGGAAGATTTAAGACAACAAATTGAAAAAAGAAGAACATTTGCGATTATTTCCCATCCAGATGCTGGTAAAACAACATTAACTGAAAAGTTCTTACTTTATGGAGGAGCAATCCAACAAGCAGGAACAGTTAAAGGAAAGAAAAACAGTAAACATGCGACAAGTGACTGGATGGAAATTGAAAAACAAAGAGGGATTTCAGTAACATCTTCTGTATTACAATTTAATTATCAAGGATATTGTATCAATATTTTGGATACTCCAGGACATCAAGACTTCTCGGAAGATACTTATCGTACTTTAATGGCAGCAGATTGTGCTGTTATGGTTATCGATGCAAGTAAAGGGGTCGAAGATCAAACACGTAAATTATTTAAAGTTTGTACAATGCGTCATATTCCTATTTTCACTTTTATTAATAAGATGGATAGAGAAGCAAGAGATCCTTATGAATTAATGGAAGAAATTGAACAAGAATTAGGAATTGAAACATGTCCAGTGAACTGGCCAATTGGTTCAGGAAAACGTTTTGCAGGAGTTTATGAAAGAGATGACAAAGAAGTTATTCGCTTTATTCCTGTAGATGGTGGAAAAAAAGAAGTTGAAACAGAAATTTTAAAAGCGGATGATCCTAAATTAAAAGAATACGTTGAAGATGAACTATATGATAAGTTACAAGAAGATATTGAATTGCTCGATATGGCAGGAAATGAATTTAGCTTGGAAGCAGTACGTGCTGGTAAGTTATCACCTGTATGTTTTGGTTCAGCTCTTACAAACTTTGGAATTGAACCATTCTTAAAACATTTCTTAAATATGACAACACCTCCAACACCAAGAATGGCAGATGGTGAAGTCATTGATCCTTATCAAGAAAATTTCTCAGCCTTTGTTTTCAAAATTCAAGCAAATATGAATTTAAGACATCGTGATAGAATGGCATTCTTTAGAATTTGTTCAGGTAAATTTGAAAAAGGAATGGAAGTTTATCATTATCAAGGAAAGAAAAAAATTAAATTAAATCAATCAAAACAATTAATGGCAGATGAACGTAGTGAAGTAAATGAAGCCTATGCAGGAGATGTCATTGGTGTCTTTGATCCGGGTATTTTCTCTATTGGTGATACCATTACAACAGGTAAAAAACATTTTGCTTTTGAAGGGATTCCTACATTTGCGCCAGAACATTTTGCGATGATTCGTAATAAAGATACCATGAAAAGAAAACAATTTGTAAAGGGTGTAGAACAAATTGCTAAAGAAGGAGCTATCCAAATCTTTACGGAGCTTGGTGGCGGTATGGAAGAAATTATTGTTGGGGTTGTTGGGGTACTTCAATTTGAAGTTCTCGAACATCGTTTAAAAAATGAATATAATGTAGAAATTCATAAATCACCACTTCCTTATCAATATATTCGTTGGGTAAAAGAAGGTACTGATTTAAAATCATTAAATCTTTCTTCTGATACAAGAAAAGTTCAAGATTTAAAAGGTCAACCATTATTACTTTTCACAAATGATTGGGGTGTTCGTTGGGCACAAGATAAAAATAAAGACCTTGAATTATTAGAATTTTCTAAAAACTAAAATTATAATTAAAAATGACAAGTTTCATATATGACATTTGTCATTTTTTGTTAAAAAAATAAAAAAGATTAGTTCTTATTAAAATAAGGTGATATGGATGGAAAATAAATTTCTTTTTTTCATATTTCTCTCCTTTGCGTATCCTCATTATATCATAGAAATTTGTCATATATAATCTTGTGTTGTACAATAATAGGGAAATGGGGTGATCATAATCGCTAATACAGGTAAAAGATGCCTTTGTAGATGTATTGTGTCTATGGAGGTTATTATTGGTAAAGAAAAGAATACGTTATTTGAACAAGGAGCGGTTTATGATTGTGTCATGAAGGATCGAGGTAATGAAATTCTTCATTATAAGGTTTATGGAGATGAATTTTCTTTGTCATGTACGGATAAGGAGTTTAAACAAAACTTTGTTCTTATTCAACATAAAAAAACAAGCCGATAGAGTAGGCTATTTTGATTTTTTAAGAAAATATGTTACAATGAAATGCGTTAAAAAAAGGAGAAAAGCAGATGGAACGTATATATTATATAGATCATATTAAAACCGAAGATATCAATGCTTTATCTTTAAAGTTAAACAGTATGCAAGAGGTTTCACGTATTAAAATAAATAAGGATTCGATTTCTTTTAATTGCGCAAGACCTGATAATATTCAAAACTATTTAGATGAATCAAATATGGATTATATTTTAAAAGAAATGGTCAATCGAAAAAAAAGGGAATATATTTCTAATCAAAATAAAGTTGAAAAAATATTTATGTTTACTAATTTAGAAAGTGAAGAAGAAGCAAATGAAATCAAAGATATTCTTTCTAAATACAGTGTTTTTGAAAATGTACAACTTGATTTTCAAAATAAGATGTTAACACTGACATCTTCTGCTTACGCTTTAAATCGTATTAAGCGTATTGTTGAAAATGTCAATCCAAATATTCAAGTAGAACAATGGAAAAAACCATTTAAGTCACAAGATTTATTTAATGAAAAATATTTTCAAAAATATGCACGCATTGCCTTGTTTTGTGTAGGTGTTGCCTTAGGACTCGTTACTTTTGGAGATACAACATTTTTAACTTATGTAGGTTGGTTTATTGCTTTAGTTATATGTAATGAAAAAGTATTACAAGATGCCAAAAGAGATTTACAATTAAAGAATTACTTAAGTGAAAATGCAATCTTTTTACTTGCCTGTTTAGGTGGATGGGTTTATGGCGCTTTTATAGAAGCACTTGTTGTCTCTGTTCTTTATCAATTTGGTAAACAATTGATTATGCAGGTAACACAATGGTCAATGCAAAAACTAGATGAGCTCGTTTCTCATCAAAATTTAGGAAGACGCTTAGTTAAAGAAAATGAAGAAATGGTTCCTTTAACAGAATTTGATATTGGAGATGTTCTTGTTGTTAAAGAAGGAGAAACAATTCCTTTAGGTGGAAAGATTATCAAAGGGAAAGCAAAATTAGATGTTTATGCAATCGATGGAAGTGATGTATATCAAACATCTAAAGTTGGTAACGAAGTATTCAGTGGAACTGTCGTTACAGAAGGGTATCTTCATATAAAAACAACAGCTTTATATGATGTTTCAGCGATGTCAAAAATTGTTGATATTGCGACAAATGCTCCAATATCTTCTTCAAGTACAGAAAAAATTATTAATAAAGTTTCTGATATTTATACAAAGGCTTTAATTATTGTCGGTTTGATTTGTTGTGTGATTTTACCAATTTTAAATTTGCATGATAATTTAAAATATATGTATTTAGGAATTATTATGTTGACTGTATCGGGTAGTTTTGCTTATGTACAAGGAGCATCATTTACTTTGCTTGCGGGTGTTGCCAAAGCCTTTTCTAAAAAGATTGCAATCAAAGAAAATAGTGGATTAGATGATTTAAATACATGTACAACAATTATTTATGATCGTTTTGATGGGATTGAAACAACAGAAGATGAAATGGATTTATTTGAAAAAATCAAAGGGTTACATAAATCATTGATTATTTTCAATGATGGACCAGTAGATTTGGAAAATGATGAGTATACAATCTACAACAATTATTCTGTTGAACAAAAATTAGCAGTTATGGATAAGGCTCTTGTAGCGGGACCAGTTGCTTACATTGGTGATTGTGATAAGGATATTGCTTTACTTCAAAAAGCTTCTGTAGCGATTTCACGTGGTGGTGTTCATAACGAAAATGTGACAAAGAATAGTGATATTATGTTAACGGATTCTAACTTTGATACAATTATTGATTTATTAAAAATTGCTCGTAAACAAAAAGCAGTAAATATTCAAAATACATTTATTGGTATTTTAATTAGTTTATTGGTTGTTTTATTAGGTGTTTTAGGTCTCATGCCTTGGTGGGTTGCTTGTATAATCTATATTTTAGAATCAGTTTTGGTTTTATTCAATTCACAATTAATCATAAGAATGTAAAATGCAAAGTTTTCTTTGCATTTTTTTAGGAGAAAAAAATGAAAGTAAAAAAAGAAATGAAATTAATTGATTTTTTATCATTATCGTATAATCGTAAGAATGTTAAAAATCTATTAAAATATAAAGAAGTATATGTTAATGGTAAACAAGTTAGCCAATTTGATTCTTTATTAAAAGAAGATGATCTTGTAGAAATAAAAAAAGAAAATAATTCGCTTCTTGAAATTCTTTACGAAGATCAAGATTTTGTCGTTATTAATAAACCATCGGGTTTGTTAAGCATGTCAGATGGAAAAGAAAAAGAAAAAACAGCTTATCATTATGTAAGTGAATATTTAAAAAAACAAAACAAAAATCAAAAAGTATTTATCGTTCATCGACTTGATCGAGAAACATCAGGAGTATTAATGTTTTGTAAAAATGAAAAAGTAAGGGATCTTTTACAAAAAGATTGGAATAAAATTGTATATTTAAGAGGCTATATGGCTTTAGTAGAAGGAAAAGGACTAAAAAAACAAGGAACTTTAAAAAATTATCTAGCTGAAAGCAAAACACAACAAGTCTATATTTCTAACAAAGAAAAAGGGAAACTGGCGATTACACACTATAAAGTCATTAAAGAAATGAAGAATCAAACACTTTTGGAAATTAATTTAGATACAGGTAGAAAAAATCAAATTAGAGTTCAACTCTCTAATATTAATCATCCAATTGTTGGTGATAAAAAATATGGAGCAACATCGAATCCAATAAGACGTTTAGGTTTACATGCCCATGCTTTTGGTTTTGTTCATCCTAAAACAAAGAAAAAATATGAATTTAAAACAGATTGTCCAAAAGAATTTTATGGAAGATAAATATTAGACAGTATAAGAAAATATGTTGTTTTGATCCAATAGGTAATGAAAGAAAAATAATTATTCTTCTGCTATTTTATTAATATAGTGATTTTTTATTTAAAAGAACAACACCTTGTGGAAGATTTTCGTTAATTGCACCAATAATTGGATAAGAAACATACAATTCTTCAAGATAAGTAATATCATCATTTGAAAGTTTAATATTGAAAGCATCTATGCAACATCAATATATTTCATTTTAATAGCAACGAAATTGGTGAAGAAACACCTTTTGTTCATAGCCAAGCAAGCGACATTTGTGCCATTTTATAATTATATTTTTTAGCTAATTCATTATAATTTCTATATCTTGTTTTCCATTTGATCATATTTGTTTTTATTTTGGTTTGTTTTTTATATAGCATAGACATGGGTTAGCCATATTGTAACTTTTAGATATTTTTTATAGCTTCTTCCCAAACTCTATGAAAGTTAAGGGCCTTTCATAGAGTTTTTGCTTTTTCATCTTTTTTTTTGATATATTTGTATCGGAAAAGAGATGAAACCAAATGAAAGCGGAACAAAGAAAAAATAGAAATAGAATGATTGAAAGATTTATTCAAGGGCTCTTGATGATTGTTTTAATCGTTCTAACGATTTTTATGATGATTGATGTTAATAAAATACAAGGAAATGCAAGAGTTATTAATTATGCAGGGATTATACGTGGAGCAACACAACGTGAAATAAAATTAGAAATATCAGGAAATGCGAATAATAGCTTAATTCGTTATTTAGATGATATTTTTGATGGGTTGATGCATGGCGGTGGGAAGTATCAACTTACAAAAATAGATGATCAAAAATATCAAAATAAATTAGCAAAACTTAATAAGGCATGGGTTTCATTAAAAGAAGAAATTCAAAAAGTAAGAGAAAATGGTTATGAAAATACCAATATTATTAATATGAGTGAAGACTATTTTTATCTTGCTGATGAAACAGTAACAGCAGCTGAAAATTATTCTCAACATTGTGCTTCACAACTTAATTCCATTGAAAAAGGTCTTATTGTCACAAGTACTCTTATTGTTTGTGTCATTATTAGAGAAACGATTTTAGCTATTGTCTTGATGAAAAGGAATAAAGAATTAAATAAACTTGCTTATATTGATTTACATACAGGACTTCCAAATAGAAGCCGTGTTGAAGAATTAGTTGGTGAATACAATCATTTTGATCAACCATCTGCAATGATTGTATTTGATTTAAATGATTTAAAAGAAGTCAATGATTCGTTAGGGCATGTTGCAGGAGATACGCTCATTATGAACTTTGCTGATATTATTAGAACTTCTATACCAGATAAGCATTTTGTAGGAAGATATGGTGGTGATGAATTCATTGCTTTACTTACAAATGTAACAAAGGATGAGGTAGAAGAAATTATTGCTAGTGTTCAAAATGAAGCAAAACGTTATAATGAATTCAGCAAACAAATACACCTTGATTTCGCTTATGGTTATGATCTTTCTACAAGCTATCAAGAAGCAAATTTAAAAGTATTATTAAATCAAGCAGATAAAAATATGTATGACTGTAAAACACGTATGAAACAAGCAAGAAAAGGATAAGAAAAACAAGCCAGTTCATTTTAAACTGACTTGTTTTTTATAGATGATATTTTGTACCTCGTCCACGGCCTGTTTTTCTTATAATATTTTCTTCTTTTAATTTATTTAAAATATCTTTTACTTTTGAACGACTATAAGGTACTAATGATAGAATTTCACTAATTGATAGTTCATTATATTGTTTAAATAGATTATAAATGATTTCATTGTCTGTTTTTAAATCTGATTTTGAACGAGTAACAGGTAAAGTGATTTGAATTGTATTAGTACTTGTATTAAAAATAGGTTTGTTAATACTTTCATTGTAAGAATGTATAATTCTAAGAATTCCAGTTCCAAAGATTTCGACAATACCTAAACGGAAAAATACATTACTGATAATTGGATTTCTTAAAGAAGAAATCATACCAGAGATATATTCATCTTTTGTGATTCCATTTATAAGACCACCAGGTGATACAATTTCAATTCGATCTTCAAACATAGAAATTCTTATTTTTGCGTTCAAATCCCATGCCCTATGAATGAGAGCATTAGTGATAGATTCACGAAAAGCTTCTTCGGGAATAAGTTCTATTTTTTTTCTATAACTTCCATCAATTTCTTCATATTGATAATAATCGATATATGTTTGAATTGCTAAATCATACATTTTTAAAATAGACATATTTTCTAGAAGAAGTCTCTTTTTTATAATATTTATGCTTTTTCCAAATATCGCAATATCAATCCCTGGAAAGGAATTGTTATCAGAAAGAAGTTCAGCAGCATTATTAAAATGATTATTATTAAATAAATTAAGTGTTTTTAATGTATCTTTATTAAATGTATTAATAGAAATAGCTTCTTTCAATTTTTGTTCAAGATACTTAAAATCTAAACGAATATTACTTGTTGGTAAGTCTTCATAATTTATTTTTTTCCCTTCTAAAATAAGACGAGTTAATTCAAAAGAATCTACTTCGATTGTTGAAGTATCATTTCTTTTAAATGCTTTAGAGTTATATAGATAAGGTTTATTTTCTCCAGGGTTTACGATAAGTGATATTGTTTTATTAAGATCATCTACTTCTAAACGATAATTTGGTTGTGGAAAGATATTATCATTAATTCTATTTTCTATATCAAGACAACGTTTGTTAGGATTTTCTATACCTTTGATTTTTCCATCATCATCAATACCAAATAGGATTGTTCCACCATTGTAATTTGAAAAAGCACTTACTGTTTTTAAAAAGGACTTTGAAATTTCTTCTTTGAATTCTAAAATATTTGTTTCTTTCATATATTTTATTCACCTCTTTATAATATGACCAATTATATAATAATTATACAGAAAAAGTCCATAAATTCAACCATATTTATTTTATGGCTTTTTTTTATGGCCGGAAATGGCCATAAAATAAAAAACAATCATTTTTAGATAAACTTAATACATTTTTAAAATGAAGATTCTAAAGTATATAATAGAAAATGGAGGTTATGATGAAAAGAAAAATATATCATTTTATATTTGTTGTTGTTTGTGTTTTATCACTTTGTGGTTGCAACAATACTTCAAAGATCAAAGGGAATACAAGAAAAGTAGTCATTCCTTATTCTTTTTCACTTCTTTGTGGACAAACGAGTGAAAAAGATTTAAATAAAATGGTTAAAACATATAATAAAGATAAAAATTACTGTTCTAAAGCCTATAAGAAAAATAAAGATGTGATCTTAATTTCTACAGATTCACAAATAGAAAAGTATATTAAAGATAATAAAAAAATCATCGATACTGCTATGAAGAAATTCATTAAAAGCAACAAGCTTTATAAATATAAAATTAAAGAGGATTATTCATCTATTCAATTATATTTTGATGAAAACATACTAGAAGATACTTATCAACAATTGTTAGCAGTAAGTATTAATTTTACAAGTTTAAATTCTATTTTATTAAATGGAAAAGATTGGCATATAAAATGGCAAGTCATTAATTGCCATACCAATAAAACAGTTGTTACTTGGAATTTACCAAATGATGAAGAAAATAGTTTTACGTCAGATGATTTGAAACAAAGCTACGAGTAAGATGATGAATCTTTCTAGATTTATTGTTTTTTGAAACAAAACTTGATATTATTGTAGTGGAGAAGTTTATCTTCAACAATCAGGTGATTCTCTACCAAATAGTGAGAGCTAAAAAGGATACGAAGAGTAAAATCTTCGTATTTTTTATTTAAAGGAGAAAATTTATGAAATTGTATGAAATTGATCGAGATTATATGGATTATCTTCATAAGATAGATTCAAAAGTATTAACACATAATGTAGATAAACATCAAAGAAAGTTTATAGCGATAAAAGTTAAACTAAATGGTTATCAGTATTTTGTACCCTTATCATCCCCTGATTTTAGAGATTATTATGATGATCATGGTATCAAGAAAGTACAGTTTACTCGAGTACCTACTATTAAGAGGATTTTTAATGGAAATCCTACAGTTGAATCTTATTTAGGAAAATTATTATTTAATAATATGATTCCTGTTCCTAAAGGATCTTATTATGAATTTAATATTTTTTAGAAAAAGATCAAAAGTATAAAGGATTACTTATTGATCAATTACGTGTTTTAAGAAGTAAGAAGAATCAAGAAGATATTTTAAAAAGAGCACAAGTTGTTTATAAACTTAAAAGTAGAAATTCTTCTTATAGTTATATCCAATATGCAACCGTAGATTTTTCTAAATTAGAACAAGCTTGTGATAAATACATTGAAAAATAGGGATGTTAATGAATTGTTCAAAAAAATATATTATAATAGAGAAAGAGTGAAAGGAGAAGACTATGAAAGAATATTTAGCTTTTGATGTTGGGGGAACATCTGTAAAATATGCATTATGTAATGAAGAAGGGGAAGTTTCTTCAGCAAGTAAATTTAAAACACCAGATACATTGGATCAAATGTATCTTGAAATGGAAAAAGTCGTTCATAATTATCCAAATGTAGAAGGAATTGCTTTATCAATGCCAGGAGCAGTTGATAGTAATGGGGGCATTATTTATGGTTCAAGTGCAATTAATTATATCCATGGGCCAAATATCAAAGAAGACTTACAAAATCGTTTTCATAAACCTGTAGAATTGGAAAATGATGCTAACTGTGCAGCCTTAGCAGAAGTGTGGAAAGGGGTCGCTAAAGAAGAAAGTGATTGTTGCTTTATTGTTAGTGGTACAGGAATTGGTGGTGCTGTTATTAAAGATAAACATGTTCATCATGGAAATGCTTTACATGGTGGTGAATTTGGTTATATGATCATGCGCTATGAACCAAGTGAAGGAAAATATTATACATGGTCTGATGATGGTTCTACCGTAGCTGTTACTAAAAGAGTAGCAAAAGAATTAGGAAAAGATTATCATGATTTAGATGGAAAAGAAATTTTTGATCATGCAAATGACAATGAAGTGTATAAAAAATATGTTGATGAATATTATCGTACACTTGCTATGGGAATTTATAACTTACAATACGCTTATGATCCAAGTATGATCGTTATTGGAGGAGCTATTTCAACAAGAGAAGAACTATTAGATAAAGTCAATGAACAATTAGATATCATCTTTGGTCAACTAACACACGCTCATGTAAGACCAAACATTAAAGTATGTAAGTTTGGTAACGATGCAAATCTTATAGGAGCAACCTATCATTATATTCAAAGACATGAATAGGAGGATCATATGAATAAACAAATACCTAAAATAAATACACAACTTAGAAGCCATACTATTTTAGTACCAGAAGTTTATCGTGAAGCAACAGGTGTTTTAATCAATGGAAAACGTATCAAATCATTGGTGTTTTCTACAGATGTGGCAGTTATTGCCAACTGTAATGCTGATGCAGTCATTGCTGTTTATCCTTTTACACCAACTATTCAAATTACTCAAGCAATTATTTCAGTCGCACAAAGACCTGTCTTTGTGGGTGTTGGTGGCGGAACAACAGCAGGTAAACGAGTAGAATCGATTGCTTTAGATGCTGAACTTCATGGTGCTACAGCCGTGGTTTTAAATGCTCCAACGACCACAAAATTCGTTCAAAACCTCGCACAAGATATTGATATTCCAGTTGTTTTAACGATTGTTTCTTTAAATGAAGATTTAGAACAAAGAATGTTACATACAGGAGCTAATATCATTAACGTTTCTGGAGGAAAAGATACTGTAAAGATTGTTAAAAAATTAAGAGAAATCAGTCCTGATTTCCCAATTATTGCTACAGGTGGACCAACAGAAGAAACAGTAAGAGAAGTGATCCAAGCAGGTGCTAATGCGGTTACCTTTACACCTCCTACTAATGGTGAAATCTTTAAAGGTATGATGGAAGAATATAGACATAGATATGATTAAAAGTTCCTCGGTTGAGGAACCTTTATAGTAAGGTGTTTGTCTATAAGCTGTTACCAAATGATTCATCAAGAAAAACAAGTGATGAGGAAAAAAATATCATAAAATATGACAGAATATTTCATAAAGAAAATGAAATATGAGAAAAAGCCAACAAACAAAATCTAAAAGGCGAAAAAAGAAAAGAATATATCTATAAAAGACGTCAAAAAGAGGAAAAATCACTGTTTGATGAGTTTTTAGTGTGGCTAAAAACAATCAGGGAAAAAAATATCGGAAGATATTTGATGAGAAAAGCTATAGATTATACGTTAAACAATGAAAAAGAACTGACAGAATTCTTAAATCATGGGGATGTACCAGACAGAAATCAAAATTGTGAGCAGGTAATCAGACCATTTGTCAATATAAGGAACCGATGCAAATTTTATGTATCACCAAAAGGGGGCAGAAGTAAGTGTCATGATCTATTCATTAGTTATTACGGCAATAGAAAACAAGGTAAATCCATATATGTATTTCTTATATACATTAGAAAAAATGAAAGATATGGATATTGGTGATGAAAAAGCATTAAGAGAATTATTGCCATACAGTAAAAGCTTGCCTGAATATACAAAGATATTATCAAAACGAGAAATCAAGAAAATATTAAAACAGAATGATATGGATTAACATCCTCACATTCTGTTTTTTTAATAACCGAGTTTTTATTTGACGCTTACATATTATTTGATATGATTTTTTTAAAGTACTATTTTATTCTTTTTAGTCATGAAAAACGACCGTTAAGTATAGACTTATAGAAAAAAGATAATGTCAATTATATAATAGAGATGTTATCTTTTTTATTTTGCTTATAAATGTAAACGATAACAAAAAATAGAAGGAGGAAGTACTTTGAAAAAAATTGATTTACATATTCATACTGTACAATCTGTAAGTGATCATCCATTTGATTTTTCAATAGATTCATTAGAATCGTATGTCATAAATAGAAAAATAGATTGTATTGCTATAACTAATCATAACTTATTTGACAAAAAACAATTTGATATGATTAAAGAAAAAATAAATATTATTGTATATCCAGGAATTGAAATAGATTTAGAATCAGGACATCTATTAATGATATTTCCACATGAACGTATAAATGATTTGATTATAGCTAGCAATAAGTTGAAGAGTTTAATAGTTTCAGAAAATGATTCATTAACATTAGAACAATTTAAAAAAATATTTCCAGATACTAAAGATTGTTTGATGATTCCACATTATAAGAAAAAACCTATTTTAAAAGAAGAAATAATTGAAGAATTTGGAAATGAAATTACAGCTGGAGAAGTAAAAGGAACTCGTGATTTTACAATGTTAAAAAAAGATATTCACGATAAGATAGTTCCAGTGTTATTTAGTGATACAAGATTAGATGAAGAAGAATTTTCAGTAAGACAAACTTATATAGATACAGAAGAGCTAGAACTCAACGATATAAAAATGTGTTTAAGAGATAAGAATAAGGTTTCTTTAAATAGAGAAAAGAATGATAAAATATTTGAAGTTTTACCTAATGGATTTATAGCATCAACAGGGTTGAACATTATTTTAGGAGAACGATCTTCTGGCAAATCAAATACTCTCAATAAAATTTATGAAATGCATGAGAATGTTAAATATATTAAACAATTTTCTTTGATAGAAAAAGATGAAGCTAAAGAAGAAAAAAATTTTAAAAATAATGTAAAGATAAACCAAGGTAAAATAGGTGAAGAATATTTAAAAGAATTTAGAGATGTTATAGATGATGTTTTGGAAGTGGATTTATTTGATGATGGTAAAAATTTAGAGAAATACTTAGAGTCTTTAAAGGGCTATGCACAAGCAAAAGATAAGTTAGATTCATTTTCCAAAGCAAAACTGTATACTGAAGAGGAATTTGAAATATTAAGTGTAGAATCAATAACAAAGGTAATTAGTGCTGTATTGACATTATTAGATAATAATGATTACAAAGAATTAATTGAAAAATATATTGATAAAAATCAATTGAAGTTACTATTGAAAGAATTAATAATAGAATATAAAAAAATATATTTGAAAAATAAATTAAGAGAAGACGTTAATAGTACGATTAGAACAATAAAATCTCTATTAAGCATGAAAACAAGTGTCCCCAAATTAGAAACATGTAATTTTAAAGAATTATATATACATAAAAGAAAAATTGATAAATTTAATGAACTAGTAGAAGTACTTAAAGAACCAAAAAAAATTGAAAGTAAAGAACTATATGGTTTTACTATACAAGTATCTTCTTCTGCAATGAAAAATGCTACAGAAATAAAAGATATATATGGTAAAAAAATGAGTTTTGTAGAAGCTTTTAAGTATTATAAATATGGATATAATTATCTAATGAATTTAAAGAAAAATTCAAGCTTACCAAATGTAGAAATATATAAACTTTTTATTAAAATGGATTATCAAATATTAAATCAATATCACTTAAATGTTTCTGGAGGAGAACGAGCAGAATTTAATTTATTAAATGAATTAGCTGATGCACAAAATTATGATATGTTATTATTAGACGAACCAGAATCATCTTTTGATAATATTTTTCTTAATAAAAGTGTAAATGATATGATAAAAAATATATCAAAAATAATGCCTGTTTTTATTGTAACACATAATAGTACAGTTGGTGAATCGATAAAACCAGATTATATAATTTATACAAAGAGGATAGTTGATGATTCTAATGTATCTTTTAATATATACGGTGGATATCCAGCATCAAAAAAACTAACAAGTGCTACTGGAGATAAGGTTGACAATTTTACAATTTTATTAGATAGCCTTGAAGGTGGCGAAGAAATATATGAAGAAAGGAAGACAAGTTATGAAATACTTAGAAATAAACAATAATAAAGTTTTCTTTTTTAATGAATCTGAAGAGAAAAAGCCAATAGATCTTATTAGTAAAGAAGACGTTATGTATATACTAGAAAAATCATTAGAAGATGATTTTGAATTTGATCCATATGATGATGAAAAAATTGGAAATCAAGCACATAATATTATTTATAAAGAAATAAGTAAAAAAATACAAAATATGATTAAAAGCAAAGGTGCTTTAAAAGATGAAGTCGATTCATTATATAAAGATGCTTGGTTAAAATACTGTAAAGATTAATAATGTAAAAAATAGAATGCCTTATAGTTAGATAAAAAATAAATGAGGGAAATATAGAAGTGTGAGAAATCATACTCATTTTTATATGATGGCATGTCATGCATTTAAGGTAAAAGTCCTTCATGTGTGTAGTTATCTACGAGTCATATAATGACTTTCAAGTTTCATGTCGTGAAATATTGAAGAGAGGAAAGCAATATAAAAACAAATACGGGCCAACAATGGATTAGTCAGTTGTTTTGAGTATTGTTTAATAAGATATAAATTGAAATTTAATTTGATTTATTGATAAAATCACACAAAATAAAATAACAATATTTTGTAAAAAATTGAAATGTCATATCAAATGTGCTATTCTTTGAAAGAAGAAATGAGGGAAATAGATATGAAAGTATTAAAAAAGGTAATATCATGGCCTGTAGTACTAACAATTCAAGTTATTGCTTCAGTTGCTTTGTTATTCTTATTATTTAAATTAGGTGTTGTACCAACTAAATACATGATTATTTTAGTTGCAGTATTAGCTGTACTTGCATTACTCATGTATTTCTTTATGAAACCAGCAAAAGGAAAACATGCAGTCAATGCAAGACAGTCTATTGGAAAGATTATTTCATTAGCATTAAGTATTGTTTTATTAATTGGCTCTGTTTATGTAGCTAAAGGAAGTTCTACATTAAATAAAATTTCTGGTGCTGATACAAAAACAGTGCATTATGCTATTTTAGTATTAAAAGATAGTAAAATTAATAGTTTATCAGATATCAAAAATGAATCTATCGAATACAACTTACAATATGATGATAAAAAAGATATGAATCAAATCATCGCTAAAGCAAAACAAGAACAATCAAGTATTTCATATGATGAAACAAATGATGATTATTCTAAACTTGCTGATGATCTTTATAACAATACCGTACATGCCATCTTAGTAAATACAGCATATAACGGTATGTTTGAAGAAACACATGAAAACTTTGCAAATGAAACAAAAGAAATTTGGAGTTATGAAGTTGATACAGAAGTAAAAAGCTTTGCTAAAGATGTAGATGTAACATCAAAACCATTTACAATCTATATTTCAGGTATTGATACATATGGTAAAGTATCTACTGTTTCAAGATCAGATGTTAATATGATCGTAACAGTAAATCCTAAAACAAAACAAATCTTAATGTCATCAATTCCTAGAGATTACTATGTTACATTAGCTAATAAAGGTAAAAAAGATAAATTAACGCACTCAGGATTAGCTGGACCTGAAAATACAGTTAAAACAATGGATAATTTCTTAGGTATTGATATTAACTATTATGCACGTGTTAACTTTACTTCATTAATTACTATGGTTGATGCTTTAGGTGGAATTGATTTAGATTCTGATAGTTCATTTACGGCAGCAAGTGGTGATTCGTTTAGAAAAGGTGTTCAACATGTAAATGGAAAAAAAGCACTAGCTTTTGCCAGAGAAAGACATGCCTTTGGTGGAGGAGATAATATGCGTGTTAAACATCAACAAGATGTATTAATGTCTATGTTGAAAAAAATGATGTCACCGGCTATTATTACAAATTATACAGGTGTTTTAAATTCGATTGCTGGATGTTTTGAAACAAATATGTCATCAGATAACATTACTGATTTAATCCAAATGCAAGTCAATGATATGGCACAATGGACATTTACACAAAAACAATTTACAGGACACGGAGTAATGCAAACAGGTGGAGCTTATATGCCTAATACTAAATTATATTATATGATTCCTGATGACAGTAGTGTATCTGAAAATATTGCTGCAATTAAAGCGGTATTAAATGGACAAACAGTAGAATAAATTTAAAAGAGGTATTGACATGAAAGAAAGAGTTGCAGAAAATGCGTATAGCAAGTAAGCAAGCGTAGTTTTCTACACTCTTTTTGACTTTCAATATTCCACAAAAAAGCTATGAAATTTATTTAAAAGTTTCATAGCTTTTTTGTAGTAAAAATTTGACATAAAGTGGCAAATATGGTAGATATATGCTATTATTGATGTAAGTTGTATTAGAGTGTAAAAAAATAAAAGTATATATAAGTTTGGGAGATGTTATAAAAATGGATAAACAGAAAGCACTGCGTGTCTTTGGGTTGTTTATTGCGGATATATTCACTATAATTTTAAGTGTTTATGGTGCGCTAGTTTTAAGATTTAATGGCCCGATTGAAACCATGTATCTTCAACGTGCTAATTCTATTATTATACCAATTTTGATTGTATGTTATGGGATTTTGTATGCATTTGAAATGTATAAAGGAATATGGAAATATGCTTCTATTGCAGAATTGTGGAATATAATATTTTCATCAATTACTTCAACATTAGCTATCATTGTTATCAGCTATATAACAGGAAATACATTACCAGCTTCATGTTATCTAATGATTTTAGCTATCTTTTTACTTGGGTTATGTGGATCTAGATATTCATACCGTTTGATTAGAATGTTTAGAAGAGAATATATGGGTAATAAAACAAGAGAAAAAGAAAGAGTTCTTATCTATGGAGCTGGAAGTGCAGGAGAAAAGATTTTAAGAGAAATTACAAATAGTACTGGTTTACATAAAGAAGTCGTTTGTTTTATTGATGATGATGACAATAAATGGGCAAGAAAAATCCATAATGTAAGAATTAAAGGTGGACGCGATATTTTAAAATTAGTATGCAAAGAAGAAAAAATCGATGAAATCATCGTAGCAATGCCAGCTGCCAATCATAAAAAACTAGCTGAAGTATTAAATGCTTGTAAAGAAACAAAATGCCGATTAAAGAGAGTTCCAGGGTATTATCAAATTCTAAACGGGGATGTTCATTTATCTGATTTAAAAGATGTTGAAGTTCAAGATTTACTTGGAAGAGATCAAATTGAAGTTAATCTTTCAGAAATCATGGGATATGTTAAAGATAAAGTGGTTATGGTTACTGGTGGTGGAGGATCTATTGGATCTGAATTATGCAGACAAATTGCTGCAAGTAATCCCAAACAATTAATTATTGTAGATATTTACGAAAATAATGCTTATGATATTCAATTAGAATTAAAAGATAAGTATCCACACTTAAATTTAGAAACATTAATTGCATCTGTAAGAAATACAGACAAAGTTAATCATTTATTTGAACAATATCATCCGGATATTGTATATCATGCAGCAGCGCATAAGCATGTTCCATTAATGGAAGATTCACCATGTGAAGCTGTAAAAAATAATGTATTTGGAACGCTAAATGTTGTACGTGCTGCTGATAAGTATGGAACTAAAAGATTTATCTTAATTTCCACAGATAAAGCAGTTAACCCAACAAATGTTATGGGTGCTACAAAACGTATGTGTGAAATGATTGTTCAATCATACAATAAAAAATCAAATACAGAATATGTAGCGGTACGTTTTGGAAACGTACTTGGTTCAAATGGATCTGTAATTCCATTATTTAAAAAACAAATCAAAGCAGGAGGTCCGGTTACTGTAACTCACCCCGATATCATAAGATACTTTATGACAATACCTGAAGCCGTTTCACTTGTATTACAAGCAGGGGCTTATGCTAAAGGCGGAGAAATCTTTGTCTTGGATATGGGAGAACCTGTTAAGATTGATGATATGGCAAGAAACTTAATTAAGTTATCAGGATATGAACCTGATATCGATATTAAGATTGAATACACTGGTTTAAGACCTGGTGAAAAGCTATATGAAGAATTATTGATGAAAGAAGAAGGAATGCAAGATACTCCTAATAAACTCATTCATATTGGTAAACCAATTGAATTAGATGAAGAAAAATTCTTTAATCAATTAGTTCATTTAAAAGAAGTTGCTTATCAAGATAGTACAGATATCAGAAAAAATATCAAAGAAATTGTTGATACTTATCAACCTCAAAACTTATAAAAAAGATAAATAGCAGTAATCGTCGCAGGGTCGCGTTATGAAAATTTATCTGTCATACCTTCACTAGTCGAATAACGTTCGTTATTCGATGGGCGAAGCGTATCTAAAAGGAGGTTTATATGTTTGACAATTGGTATGTAGTTCAAGTAAGAACAGGAAAAGAAGAAGCAATTGCGAAGAAATTACAATTTCATATAGATCATGATGTTTTATTAGAATGCTTTATTCCTTGTTGCAAAAGACAAAAGAAATTTAGAGGGAAATGGCAAATAGTAGAAGAAGTATTATTTAAAGGATATATCTTTGTTATTACTGATAAAATAGATGATTTATATACGCAATTAAAGGAAATACCTGATCTTACAAAACTGTTAGGAAATGATGGAGAAGATATTTATCCAATATATCCTCAAGAGGCACTATTTCTAGCGAGATTTAGTACAGAAGACCATATAGTAGATGTATCTAAAGGTTATATTAAAGGTGATACAATTATGATTATTGAAGGACCACTTATGGGTTTAGAAGGATATATTACAAAGATAGATCGACATAAACGTATTGCCTACGTTGATGTCAATCTACTTGGACAAGTGTCGAGTGTTCAAGTAGGACTAGAAATTATTAGTAAAGACTAAAAAAAGCATAACACTGTTATGCCTTTTTTTGCATATAGAGAAGGGAAGAAAAATGGACTTAATTATTGTCGGCGCTGGTGGACATGGCAGATGTTGTTTGGATATTGCTAGAGAAGTTTACGATGATATTGTTTTTTTTGGATGATGGTTTAGTTGAAAAAACAATTAATGATTGTAAAGTAATTGGTGGTATGAAGGATATTCAAGTCTTACGTGAAAAATATTCAAATATCTTTATTGCTATTGGCAACAACAGGCTTCGAGAAGAACTCATAACACAAGCACAAGAAATAGGATTTAATGTTGTGAATCTTATAAGTAATAAATCTATTGTTTCAAACTATGCAAAAATAGGTCAAGGATGTGTTATTTTTTCAAATGTAGTTATTGAACCTAATTCAACTATAGGAAATGGTTGCGTTATTTGTGCAAATAGTGTTATTAATCGTGATGCATTTATTGCTGACTATTCTTTTGTAAATAGTTCAAGTGTCGATAGACCAACAGTTTTAGTGGAAAGAAAATAGAAGAATTTTCTTCTATTGAAGATGGAAAGGTGGTTATTTAATGTATAGAAATGGATTAAAGAGAGGGATAGATTTTATCTTAGCGTTATGTGGATTAATTGTATTAAGCCCAATATTTTTAATTTTATGTATTTGGATTAAATTAGATAGTAAAGGACCAATTCTTTTTAAACAAAAAAGAATTGGTATTAATAAATCATATTTTAATATTTACAAATTTAGAACAATGTATGTTGATACACCAAAAGATATGCCAACACATATGTTATCAAATCCAGATCAATACATAACAAAATCAGGTAAATTTCTAAGAAAAACTTCTTTAGATGAATTACCACAAATTATTAATATATTAAAAGGGGAAATGGCTGTTATTGGTCCTAGACCAGCATTATGGAATCAAAATGATCTAATTGCTGAAAGAGATAAATATCATGCTAATGATGTAAGACCTGGCCTTACAGGTTGGGCACAAATTAACGGGCGTGATGAATTAGAAATTCCTGTGAAAGCAAAACTTGATGGTGAATATATAGAAAAAATCTCATTCTTATTTGATTTAAAATGTTTCTTTGGAACAATTACATCTGTATTAAAACATGATGGTGTAGTTGAAGGAGGAACAGGCGAATTACATAAGGAGGAAAAATAGTGAAAAGAGTATTAATTACAGGAAAAGGTAGTTACATAGGTAGTCATTTTAGAGATTATTTGAAGGAATTTCCTAATGATTATTATGTAGAGGAATTAGATGTAAGAGATGATTCGTGGAAACAATTTGATTTTTCAAAGTTTGATGTTGTTTATCATGTGGCAGGAATTGCACATATTAAAGAAACAAAAGAAAATGCAAGTTTATATTATAAAGTGAATCGAGATTTAGCAGTTGAGATTGCTAAGTTATCAAAATCTTACGGAGTAAAACATTTTATATTTATGAGTTCGATGAGTGTTTATGGACTTATTTATAGTAACGATTTAATTACTGTAAATACAAAAACTAATCCAAGTACCAATTATGGTAAAAGTAAACTACAAGCGGAAAATGAGATTTTAAAACTAGCTGATGATACTTTTAAAGTTTCAGTATTAAGACCACCTATGGTATATGGTAAAAATAGTCCAGGTAATATGACTAAATTGATAAATGCAGTAAAAAAGGTTCACATTTTTCCAACTCTAAAAAATGAAAGAAGTTCTATTACTATAGATAAATTGTGTGAGAGTATTTTAGATACTATTAATGAGGAAAAGGAAGGCATCCTTTTACCACAAAATGATCAATATATGTGTACATATGACACAGTAAGAAGTCAAATGAGAGAAGATAATATTAAAGTTGTTTATATTTCTTTATTTAATCCTATTTTAAGATTGTTGATTGGAAAAGTAGGAGTAATTACAAAAATGTTTGGAGATTTAAAATATGAAAGATAAAAAGGTATTATTTGTAGCACACGTGGATGGGCATATTCAAGCATTTCATATTCCTTATTTAAAATTATTTAAAGAAGAGGGTTATGTAGTGGGTGTTGCATCTAATGGAGACAAAATATTTGATTACTGTGATCATAAATATAATATTTGTTTTCAAAGAAATCCATTAAGTCCAAAAAATATAAAAGCTTATAAAATGTTAAAAAAAGTACTTGATGACAATGAATATGATATTATTCATTGTCATACACCAGTAGGTGGTTTTGTTGCACGACTAGCAAATAAAAATTCTATACATTATAAAACAACAAAAATGATTTATACTGCACATGGTTTTCATTTCTTTAAAGGAAACAATCCAGTTAAAAATTTTATTTTTAGAACTATTGAAAAATATGCAGCAAAATATACAGATATTTTAATTACCATTAATAAAGAGGATTATGAAAATGCTTTAAAATTTAAACTAAAAGAAAATGGAAAAGTTGAATATGTACCAGGTGTAGGAATTGATACTGATGTTATCAAAAAAACAAAATACGATAGAAACAAATTTCTTGATGATACAAGAATTGATAATAATGAAACTACTTTGTTATTGTCAGTTGGTGAAATAAATCGTAATAAAAATCAAGAAGTTGTTATTAAAGCTCTAGCAAAACTTCCTGAGACTTATCACTATATACTTTGTGGTATAGGAGAGAATAAAGAAAATCTTGAAAAAATAGCAAAAGAAAAAAATGTTTTTAACAGAGTACATTTTTTAGGTTTTAGAAACGATATTTTTTCTATTATGAAATGTTGTGATATTTTTGTTTTTCCTTCTAAAAGAGAGGGATTGCCTGTTTCGGTGATGGAGGCAATGGCTTGTGGACTGCCTTGTATAGTAAGTGATATAAGAGGAAATCACGATTTAGTTGATCAAAAAGGAGGATACGTTATAAAATTAGACAATTTTGAAAATGATTTATCTGACATATTAATAAATAAAAAAAATCATTTTGATGATATGAAAAAATATAATCGCGAAAAAAGCGAAATGTTTTCTTTGAAAGCTATTTTAAGTAAAATGAAAAGTATTTATGGATTGGAGTGATAGTGTGAAGCCAGAAATTTCTGTTATAATGAGTGTTTATAATGATGAAAAGTATATTGCTAAAGCTATTGATTCTATTTTAGCTCAAAGTTTTTCAAACTTTGAGTTAATAATTTGCGATGATTATTCAACTGATAGAAGCAGTAATATTATTGAAAAATATGTTAAACAAGATAATAGAATTGTTTTTTTTAAAAATGAAAAAAATCTTGGCTTGGCGACATCTTTAAATAGGTGTATTGAACGTGCAAAAGGCAAATATATCGCAAGAATGGATAGTGATGATATTAGTTTGCCTAATAGATTTGAAGTTGAATATAATTATTTAGAAGATAATTCAGACATAGTAGTTGTTGGTTGTAAGTGTCAATGTATTGATGAAAATGATGAAATTTATAAGGATTTTCAAATTCATTCAGGAAGTGTTTCTTTCTACGATGCAATCAAAAAGGTTCAAATTGTTCATCCAACTGTAATGATGAGAAAAGAAGCATTATTGTCTGTTGATGGTTATACAGTAAATAATTTAACTTTGAGAGCTGAAGATTATGATTTATGGTGTAAGATGACAAAAAAAGGTTATAAAATCTTTAATCTAGATACTATTTTGCTTTTGTATAGAGAAGGATTACAAGGAATGAAAAAAAGAAAATATAAATTTAGAATACAAGAAGCTAAATTAAAATATATGTGGATGAAAAAGGAAAAAGTTCCATTTAGTATATATTTATATTCTGTAAAACCGTTGATTGTGGGATTGATTCCAAGTTCGTTAATGAAAATTTATAAAGGAGTTAGATAATGATTCGGATTTTTAATAGAAAATATAGCAAAAAAACTATGTTATTAATAAGTGAGATAATTATATCTTTTTTAGGATTACTTACTTTTCCTATTAAAGGAGAACAAGCATGGTTCATTGCTTTTTTTATTATTTCGCTGCTACAGTTAATTTTACATATTTTTTATTTATATAACTTTGAAAAGAAAATAATCTCTTTTCCTATTTTCTTTATTTTACTAAGTTATGTTTTTAATTTTGGGCATTTGCCAATAAAAGCTTTTGGTAAAGATTTTGGGAAAAATGTATTATTTCCGCTGTGGTATATAAAATTTGATATATATAAAAAGGCGGCTTTTTTTACATTACTTTCACAAATGATGCTTGTTTTAGGAATTATATTTATTTATCGTTTTTTAGAAAAGAAAGGAAATATTACTTTATTCAATAAAGGAAAGAATATCTCTTTGAAAAAAATCAAGATTATTGGTCTTGTATGTGTGGGTATTGGAATTTTACCAACATTATATATTGATGTATCAAAATTCTTATTATTTATGCAAGGTGGATATTTAAATACATTCAATTTACAAGTTCATGATTTTGTTGAAACAGTTGCAGATTTCTTCAATTTTGGAATTTTTGCCTTAGTAATTGGTTTTTCAAATGAAAAAAGAAAAGCAAATATTATATTTTTTGTAACAGTAGTTTATAAAGTTGTAATGATGTCTTGTGGTGGAAGAGGAGAAGCTATTGTTTTTTTATTAGGTCTATTTATTGTTTGGGAAAAATATGTGGTACATCTTTCAAAAAAACAAATTATTGTATTATGTTTTATTGGATATGCAGGACTTGTTTTATTAAACTTTATAGCTAGTGCTCGAAATATTACTTCTTTTAATATGAAAGAAATATTTGATATTTTTGTATATTCATTGAGTAATAACCAATTAATTGCAACCCTATCAGAATTTGGATCAACCTTTGCAACAGTTTGCTTCACAATTAAATCAAATCCATCACAAGCCTATGGTTTAAACTATATTCTACCGATTTTATTAGTTATTCCAAATATTGGTGGATTTAATAGTGGTGTTGTAGATAAAATGATTTTTACAAAACATATTTATACATATAAACAACCTATTGGGGGATCATACATTGCAGAACTATTTTATTCATATCATTGGTTTGGATGGCTATTTGCCTTTGTTTTAGGTATTTTGATTGGGTTTATAGCATATCAACTTGTTTATCAAAATAAACATAAAAATTATTTCTTATACTTATTATTTGCATATACAATGCCTTTACTATTCTTCTGGATAAGAGGATATTTTGGTGCTGTATATAGAACTTATATTTGGCATTGTGGATTTACTTTAATAATTGTTTTCTTTATGAAATATTATCAAACAAAGAAGAAAGGACTGGTTAAATGAAACGATTAAGTATTATTGTTCCAATATATAATACTGAAAAGTATTTAAGAAAATGCGTGGATTCTTTATTAGAACAAGATTTGGATGATTATGAAATTCTTCTAATAAACGATTCTTCTCCAGATTCTTCAATAGATATAATGAAAGAATATGAAGAAAAATTTCCAAATATTATTCGTATTTTTTCAAAAGAAAATGGTGGATTAGGAGATACGCGTAATTTTGGAATCCCATATGCAAAAGGAAAATATGTCACATTTGTTGATAGTGATGATTATATAAAAGAAAATTCATTAAATAGATTATGTACAAAAATGGATAATGAAGATTTAGATATTCTTGTATATGATTTTGTAAAGGAATACGACAATGTTGATTTTATTCATGAACAAGCAATGGAAATTATAGATGATAAACATTATGTTTTATCAACACCAAATGCTTGTAATAAAATGTTTAAAACAAGTATATTTCAAGAAAACGGTGTACGCTTTCCAACAAAGATATGGTATGAAGATTTAGCGGTAATACCTGGTTTAGTTAAATATACAAAAAAAATTGGATATATTCATGAAGGAATATATTATTATCAATTTAGAAGTCAATCTATTATGAATCAAGTTAAATATAACCCTAAAATGTTAGAAATGATCAACTCTATCAATAATTTATCACCATATTTGGATGAATATCCACTTGAATTAGAATTTTTATCTTTGCATCATTTATTTTATGGAAGTAGTTTAAGATTATTACCATTTAAAAAATATGATGAGTTAGAAACTTGTTTAAAAACTCATGAAAATAATTTTCCTAATTGGGATAAAAATCCATACTATAATGCGAAACCAAAATTATATAAATTATTTTGTATGTGTTTGAAAAAAAGGAGATTTTTATGTTGTAGATTATTAATGTGGACTAGAAAAATAATTTCAAGGAGAAAAAGTTAATGTTTTCTATAATAATACCAATATATAATGTTTCAAAATATTTACCGGATTGTTTAGATTCCATTGTTAATCAAACTTATAAAGGTAATTTAGAAGTGTTTTTAGTTAATGATGGATCAACTGATGATTCGGGTGAAATTGCTCAACAATATGAAAAAAAATATCCACATATATTTAAATATTTAGTAAAAGAAAATGGTGGCTTAAGCGATGCAAGAAACTTTGCAATTCCATACGTTCATAATGATTATGTTTTCTTTATTGATAGTGATGATTATATTCAACCAAATACACTTGAAACTATTGCAAATGTAATTAATAACTATTCACCAGATTTGATTATTTTTGATTATATTAAACAATGGGAAGATAAAGGAATTTTAGATAAAATACTAGAAGGTAATAGTAGACTAATTACTAATAAAGAGTATTTACTAGCCAATCCGGCAGCATGGAATAAAATTATTAAGACAACAATTTTAAAAGAAAATAAAATACTTTATCCAAAAGGATTATGGTATGAAGATAGAGCAACGACAGGACAATATATTAATTTCTGTAAAAAGATTTATTACGTGAGTGAAGGATTTTATACCTATAGACAAAGAGATAATTCGATTATGAAGCAAAATAGTTATAATCCAAAAATGTTAGATATTTGTCAGGCTATGAAAATGTTTGATCGTCAAGTAGATGATCATGAATATAAAAGTGAAAAAGAATATTTATTTATTAGCAATTTGTTATTCCAAAATTCATTACGTCTTTTACCATTAAAAAAGAATAAAGAAATGAAGGAATGTTATGATATTTTAGAAAAAAAATATCCTAATTGGAAACAAAATGTATATTATCAAAAGCAATCAAAAGGATATAAGATTTTATGTCTTTTGATTAGTAAGAGATTGTACTTTATATCACGCATATTAATTAAATATAAAATGAAAGGAGCTTAATGGATGAATAATGATGTTATAGCAATTATTGTTACATATAATCGTAAAGAATTACTTAAAGAATCTATAGAAGCATTATTACAACAAACATATAAAAATTTTGATATTTTAGTTATTGATAATGCAAGTACTGATGGTACTTATGAAACAATTAGCTCTTATATAGATAATAATCAAATTAAATATCAAAATACAGGTGCTAATTTAGGGGGAGCTGGTGGATTCCAGTTTGGAATAAAAAAAGCTGTAAATGATGGTTATGAAAAATTATGGATTATGGATGATGATACAATTCCTACACCATCAGCGTTAGAAGAATTAATGAATGCAGATCATATTTTAAATGGCGAATATGGTTTTTTATGTAGTCACGTAGAATGGAAAGATGGTAATCCATGTGCAATGAATGTTCCAAATGTATCCAATGAATGGATCAACAATACACAACTTATTCAAGAAGGATTATTACGAGTTAAACAATGTTCTTTTGTATCATGCTTTTTTACAAAAGATTCTGTAAAGAAAGTAGGATTACCAATTAAAGAATTCTTTGTTTGGGGTGATGATGCAGAATATACAAAAAGATTAAGCGATTATTTACCAAGCTATTTTGTTTCTAAAAGTATAGTGGTTCATAAGATGCATAGTAATATTCCAACAGATATTTCTCAAGATCATCCAGATCGCTTGTTTAGATACCAATTTTCATATAGAAATATGTACTATGTAAATAAACAACAAGGAAATAAGCTTTCAATGTTACTTTATTATTATGGTGTATTTTTAGATACAAAGAAGATTTTAAAAAGTAAACAGTCAGGAAAATGGAAAAAATTAAAAATTATGTATAAGAGTGTAAGAAAAGGTAAAAAATTCCATCCTCAAATTGAATATATAGATAAATAGGAGAAAGAAAATATGAAAAAAAAGATGACAATTAATTATATTTTTAATTTGGCATATCAAATATTAATTATCATTCTTCCATTAATAACAACTCCTTATGTTTCAAGAATATTGGGTCCAGATGGAATAGGTGCCTATAGTTATACAGCATCTATAACAACTTATTTTATCCTTTTTGGTTGTATTGGTTTGAATTTATACGGGCAAAGAGAAGTTGCATATCATCAATCAGATAAGATAGCAATAAGTAAAACATTTTTTGAAATTTTACTGTTAAAAATAGGGACAATGGCAATTAGTATATGTGTCTTTATTTTTACAGTACAAATGATGAATCAATATAAACTTTTATTTTATATTCAATTATTAGATTTAATAGCGAACATGTTGGATATTACTTATTTTTATCAAGGAATTGAAGAATTCAAAGTAATTGTTATTAGAAATGTATTGATAAAAATAATTGGTATAATATGTATTTTTACTTTTGTAAAAACAAAAGTAGACTTATCTTTATATGTTTTTATTTATTCAGGAACGTTATTGTTAGGAAATTTATCAATGTGGCTTACAATAAATAAACATATTACAAGAGTACCTTTTAAAGAATTAAAAATTATAAAACATTTAAAACCAACACTTATTCTATTTTTTCCACAAATAGCTATTTCAATCTATACGGTTTTAGATAAGTTAATGATTGGGTTAATAACTAATAATACAACACAAATTGGATATTATGAACAGGCACAAAAAATCATAAAATTATCGCTAACAGTTGTTACATCTTTAAGTACGGTTATGCTCCCAAGAATAGCTCATTTATATGCTAATGATGATCAAGAAAAAATTATTGATTACACAAAAAAATCATTACAATATACATTAGCTATTTCTTGTCCAATAATGTTTGGAATCATGGGTATTGCTACAAATTTAATACCCTGGTTTTTAGGAGATGAATTTATACCTTCAATAAATATTTTGTTTGTAACTTCACCAATTCTTGTCTTTATTGGAATAAGTAATATTGTTGGATTTCAATATCTAATACCTACACAAAGACAAAAAATATATACTTTATCAACAATATTAGGATCAGTTGTCAATCTTTGTTTAAACTGTATTCTAATTCCATATTTACTTTCTTTTGGGGCTGCAATAGCTTCGGTTGCTGCAGAATTAAGTGTTGATTTATTTCAATTAGTATGTATAAGAAAAGAAATAAATTTTGTAGATGTAATAAAAAAATCAAAATCTTATTTCATAGCTTCGTTTGTAATGTTTATTGGAATTTATTTATTGTCAAAATATTTGTATCCTTCAGTAATGATGACGGCAATCTTAATAGCAATAGGAGGTATTATCTATCTAGTTATGTTACTTATATTAAGAGATGAGTTATTATTTGGAACAGTAAAGAAAATTTTAAAAAGGAGATCATAAATGAGACATGCAATATTAATAACAACTCATGATAATGTGGAAATATCAAAAAATTTATTGTCTTTGTATGATGATAAAAATATTGATTTTTATTTTTTAATTGATAAAAAAGCAAAATCTTATAATGAAGAGGTATTAAAGGATATATGTAAAAAATCTAATGTATATTTTGTTCCAAAAATTAATATTTATTGGGGATCATTTTCACAAATACAAGCAGAGTATATATTATTAGAAAATGCTGTAAAGAAATCATATGATTATTATCATTTGATTTCTGGATGTGATATACCTTTATATACAAAAAATGAATTCTTTGATTTTTTTGAACAAAATAAAGGAAAAGAATTTGTTGAATATAGTCCAAAAGAAATAGCTGAAAAAAATAAAGTACAAGATCGAGTTAAATATTATTATGTTTTTATGGAATCTGTTAGAGAAAAATCAGCAATCAAGAGAAAGCCTAAGACTTTTTTAAGAGAATTCTTTTTGAAACTACAAAGATTATTAAAGATTGATAGAACTAAAGGGAAAGAATTCCAATATGGTTCAAATTGGTTTGATATAACTGACGATTTTGCTAAATACGTATTAAAAAATAAACCATGGATTATTAAACATTTTAAGAAAACATGTTGTGCAGATGAACTATTCTTACAAACATTACTTTTTAATTCTCCTTTTTATTCAAATAATTATTATTGTCTAAATGAAAAAAATAGAATACTTCGAAGAAATAGATATACTGATTGGACAAGAGGACAACCATATACATTTAAAAAAGAAGATTATAATGAAATAATTAATATTAAGGAATCATTGTTTATAAGAAAATTTAATTATAAAAATGATGCCGAGGTAGTTAATAAATTATTTGATTGGTTAAGAAAGAAGGGATAAGAGATGAAATATGATTACTTAGTAGTTGGTTCGGGATTGTTTGGTGCAATCTTTGCTCATGAAGCAACAAAAAAAGGAAAAAAAGTATTAGTAGTAGATAAAAGATCTAATATTGCAGGGAATATCTATACAAAAGAAGTAGAAGGAATTAATGTGCATGAATATGGGGCACATATCTTCCATACAAACAATAAGAAAGTATGGCAATATGTAAATCAATTTGCTGAATTCAATAGATTTACAAATTCACCAGTAGCAAACTACAAAGGTGAACTTTATAGTTTACCTTTCAATATGTACACATTTAATAAAATGTGGGGTGTTGTTACACCAGAAGAAGCAACAAAGAAAATTGAAGAACAAAGAAAAGAAATTACACATGAACCTACTAATTTAGAAGAACAAGCAATCTCTTTAGTAGGTAGAGATATCTATGAAAAACTAATTAAAGGTTATACTGAAAAACAATGGGGTAGAGATTGTAAAGATTTACCATCATTTATTATCAAAAGATTACCAGTAAGATTAACTTTTGATAATAACTATTTCAATGCGTTATATCAAGGTATTCCAGTTGGTGGATATACAAAAATGGTAGAAAATATGTTAGAAGGTATTGAAGTAAGATTAAATACTGATTATTTAGAAAATAAAGAAGAACTTGATCAATTAGCTGATAAGGTTGTATATACTGGACCAATTGATGCTTATTTCAATTATCAATTAGGAACATTAGAATATCGATCAGTAAGATTTGAAACTGAGTTATTAGATATTCCTAACTTCCAAGGTAACGCAGCAGTCAACTATACAGATAGAGAAACACCATGGACAAGGATTATTGAACATAAATGGTTTGAATTTGGAAAAGACAAAGATGGAAATGATATTGATAAAACAGTAATTTCAAGAGAATATAGCTCAGAATGGAAACCTGGAGATGAACCATATTATCCAGTAAACGATGAAAGAAACAACAAATTATATGCTAAGTATAAAGAGTTAGCTGATCAAAATGGAAAAGTTATCTTTGGTGGAAGACTTGGAATGTATAAATATTTTGATATGGATGCAGTTATTGCGGAAGCTTTAAATTGTGTTAAAGAAAATTTGGGAGAGCAATATGATAGAGATAAATAAAGGAAAAATCTTAAATTTATCGTTATTATATTTAGAATTGCCTATTGCTTTATTTTTCTTATTTTGGTGTAAGTGGTATATCTCTATAGCTGGTATTTTAATAATAGGATATATTCATTTTTTTCAAAGTAAAGCGAATTTTAAAAAAACTAATAATACAATTAAAATAAATAAGAAATATCTATTTCTTGTTTTGTTTATTATTTTAATATGGTGTATTTTAGGTGGGCAAGGAAACCTTTATTATCAATCATCTGATTGGGGTTGTAGAAACGCTATTTATAAAAAAATGATTTTTGGAACAGCACCGTATTATTTTGAAGATGGTTCGTTTTTGTCTTATTACATTGGGCATTGGATAGTACCGTCGACTATCAGTAAAATCTTTATTTTTCTTGGTTTATCTAAATCTATAGTATGGCATATTGGAAATATTATTTTGCTTTTATGGACAGCGTTAGGAATATCGTTAAGCTTTTTTCTTGTTGCATTCTATACAAAAGCAGATAAAACATTTAAAATATTTTTAGCATTATTAATATTTATATTATTTAGTGGTTTGGATGTAATCGGACTACTTATAAGAAATACAGGATTTTCTAATCATATCGAACCATGGAACATTTATTATCAATTTAGTTCACAAACAACACAATTATTTTGGGTATTTAATCAAGCAATTCCAGTTTGGGTAGGAACATTATTATTTTTACAAACGGATCACATAAAGTTTGATGTATTTATTGGAGCGTTATTAATATTATTTTCACCATTACCAATATTTGGTTGTTTTGCCTTGATTTTATTTAAAATTTTATTTAATTATATTTTGAAAAAAGATATAACAAGATTATTTAAAGAAGGTTTTTCAATAGTTAATATATTATCTTTAGTCATCGCATTACCTTTATTTTTATTCATTTTTTCGAATACAAGATCTTCGGGAACTGCAGGTGTTTTATTTAATTTAAACATTGGAGGCGATTCATGGTATAATTGGTTTATGTTGATTGTATTTTTAATTGTTGAAGTCTATATTTATCTTTTATTTGTTTACAAAAATAATAAAAAGAATTACCTGTTTTATGCAATTGCGATTACATTACCTTTTATTGCAGCATTTCGATTTGGAACATCAAATGATTTTGAAATGCGAGCTTCAATCCCACTTTTAACATGTTTAATGTTATTAGTAATAAAAGAAGTTTTAGGTAATATTGACTATAAAAATAAGCGGTTAATTATTCAAAGACGCATTGTTCCACTTATATTTTGTTTATTGATTGGTGCTGTGACACCTTTTGTAGAATTCTATAGAGGTTATTCAGAAGTAAGAACTAATCACAAGATAAACTTAACAGATGAAAGTGTAACTTTACATAAAGATAGTATCAATTTTGTATCCCCAAATTATAAAGATACAAAATTTGCTAAATATATAGGAAAGTAAAAATGAGGAAGAGAATATGAAAGTAGTAATTTTAGCTGGAGGATTTGGTACTCGAATAAGTGAAGAATCTTATTTAAAACCAAAACCAATGATTGAAATAGGAGAAATGCCAATCTTATGGCATATTATGAAACATTATTCAGCTTGTGGCTTTAATGAATTTATCATTTGTGCTGGATATAAACAACATGTAATCAAAGAATGGTTTTCAAATTACTTTTTACATACGAGTGATATTACATTTGATTTCACAAAAGGTGATGACATTATTGTACATAACAAACATTCTGAACCGTGGAAAGTAACAGTTGTTGATACGGGACTAAACACATTAACAGGGGGAAGAATTAAAAGAATTCAAGATTACGTAGAAAATGAAACATTTATGATGACCTATGGTGATGGTGTGTGTGATATTGATTTAAATAAGTTAGTAGAATTTCATAAATTAAATAGTCACTATGCCACAATGACTGCGGTAAAACCTGAAGGAAGATTTGGTGTTCTTGACATTGAAAATAATAGTGTTTTATCATTTAGAGAAAAAAGCCAAGATGATATGGGATGGATCAATGGAGGATATATGGTATTAGAACCAGAAGTTTTCAAATACATTGAGGGAGATCAAACAATTTTTGAAAGAGAACCATTAGAAACATTAGCACAAGAGGGTCAGCTTGATTGTTATAAACATAATGGATTTTGGCAATGTATGGATACAATGAGAGATAAACAAAAATTAGAAGAACTTTGGAATGCTAATAAGGCACCATGGAAGAATTGGGAGTAACTAATGATGGAATTGAAAGATTTTTATAAAGGAAAAAAAGTTCTTGTAACAGGGCATACAGGATTTAAAGGAAGTTGGTTATGTGAAATATTATTATATATGGGAGCTGATGTTGTAGGATATGCTCTTGAACCAAGTACAAAACCAGCATTATTTGATATGCTTAATTTATCAAAAAAAATAACCTCTTATATTGGAGATATTCGTGATTTAGATTTTTTCCAAGAAGTGTTCGAAAAAGAAAAACCTGAAATTATTTTTCATTTAGCAGCTCAACCAATTGTATTAGAATCATACAAAAATCCAGTTTATACATACGAAACAAATGTTATGGGTACAGTCAATCTATTAGAATGTGTTCGATTATCAGATACAGTTAAATCAGTTGTTAATGTTACAACTGATAAAGTATATCAAAACAATGAATGGTGTTATGGATATAGAGAAAATGATCGATTAAATGGTTTTGATCCATATAGTAATAGTAAATCATGCAGTGAACTTGTTACTTCATCATACATAAAATCATTTTTAGCTGATGCTAAAATTCCTGTTTCTACTTGTAGAGCTGGTAATGTAATTGGAGGTGGAGATTTTTCACCTAATAGAATTGTTCCTGATTGTGTCAGAGCAATGGAAGATGGAAAAGAAATTGTATTAAGAAATCCTAATTCAACAAGACCATATCAACATGTATTAGAACCATTATTTGCATACATGACAGTTGCCTATAAACAATATGAAAATTATAATTTTGCAAGTGAGTATAACATAGGACCAGATGAAAAAGATTGTATTACTACAGGAACTCTGGCAACATTATTCTGTAATATTTGGGGGAATAATGTAAAATGGATTTCTACAGAAAATAATGGCCCACATGAAGCAAACTTTTTAAAATTAGACTGCTCAAAAATTAAAAGTACTTTTAATTGGAAACCAAGAACTTCTGTTAAAAATGCGATTGAGATGACAATTGAGTGGGAAAAAGAAAGAATTGCAACTCAAAGTGTTGAAGAAATTACTCAAAAACAAATCAAAAAATTCATAGAAATGGGGAGTTAATATGAAGATAGAAGATTATATTGTTGATTCGAATATGCAACTTTCTGATGCGGTGGCACAAATGACAAAAAACGCTGTTAAAGGATTAGTTGTTGTTGAAAATGAAAAAGTAGTTGGTGTTTTTACGAGAAGAGATTTAGTAAATTGTTCACATGTTTTTGGAATTAGAAATGTTCCTATTAAAGCATTTATTAATGAAAACTTTAATTATTGTTTAAATAAGGTTGATGAAAAATATAAAAATTCAAAACATACATTAATCCCAGTTTTAAACGAGAAAAAAGAATTAATAGATATTTATTTTCCTAAAAAAACAGTATACATCAATAAATATCATTATCCTGTTGTTGTTATGGCAGGCGGACTTGGTACTAGATTGTACCCTTATACAAAAGTTTTACCTAAACCACTAGTACCTGTTATTGATGATAAACCAATGGTAGAAATGATTATGGATTCGTTCAATAATTATGGATCAGACGATTTTTACTTAATTGTTAATCACAAGAAAGAAATGATAAAAAGCTATTTTGAAGAAAATGATCACAATTATAATGTTCATTATGGAGAAGAAATAGAACAGCTTGGTACAGGTGGTGGTCTCTATTATGTAAAAGATCAAGTTAAAGAAACTTTTTATTTGACAAATTGTGATATCTTAACTTTAGAAGATTATGATGAAATATACGAATATCACAAAAATGCTGGAAATGTAATTACTATGATTGTTTCATTAAAGTCTGTTCATGTTCCTTATGGTGTTGTACATACCGATGAAAATCAAAATTTGGTTGGTTCAACTGAAAAACCAACATATATGATTTTAGTAAATACTGGAGTATATATTGTAGAACCTGATGTATTTAATTATATCGGTTGTGAAGAAAAAGTAGACTTTCCAACAGTTATCAATCGTATCAAGAATGATGGCAAGAAAGTAGGAATTTATCCAATTACTGAAGACAAATGGTTAGATATGGGTCAAATAAATGAATTAGAAAATTCAAGACAAATATTGAAGGAAATTAAAAGGAGATAATTTAGATGATTTGTTCTTTAGATAAAGAGGAGTTATTAGAATATGTTGTAAAACAATTGAATAATTTTTTTCCTGATAATAATGTTGTATGTAAGGATGAGATAAGAAAATCATATTATGTTGCTCTAGAAAGATTAGAATATTGTTTTACTCCTATAAGGATTTCAGGGTATAAAAAAGATAATGAAGTCTATTTCAATCATTTGCATTCCGATCAATATACTCAATTTTTGTATTTTTTAAGTAATCAAATATGGATAGACGGTGGAGATGAAATTATTTGCTCTAAAATAGTAAACTTAATTAGGATAATTTCTGGAATGTTTGTTACATATAAGTGTAAATTGCCTAAAATATTCATATTTTATCATGCAGTTGGAAGTGTGATTGGAAATGCAGATTATTCGGATTATTTAGTTATCTTTCAAAATGTGACAATAAATACATCGAATGATGAAAAAGGGAATCCTGCTCCCAAAATAGGAAAAGGAGTTTTTTTAGGAACAGGTGCTAAAATTATAGGAAATAAATCAATAGGAGATAGAGTATCTATAGGTGCAAATGCATGTGTATATGATCGAGAAATTTCAAGTGATTCAGTGGTCACAAATGAAAATAATCAAATTACTGTTAGAAAGAGAAAGAAAAAAGATTGTTTGGTTCAAAAATTTTTTTCTGACATAATTTGCTAAAAAGGAGGAAGAACATGAAAACTATTGGATTTTGTGTTCCTTGTTATAATGAGGAAAAAAATATAATTAATTTATATGATTCAATACGAAAGCAAATGGATAAATTGGATTATAATTATAAAATATTATTCATTGATAATAAATCTACAGATAATTCAAGAGATATATTAAAAAAATTATCTCAAAAAGATAATAATGTAATAGTTTTATTTAATACTCGTAATTTTGGTCCAGCAAGATCATCTGCATACGGCTTTTTTAATACCCCTGGAGATGTTGTGTTAACAATGGCATGTGATTTACAAGATCCTCCTGAGTTGATAGGAGAATTTATAAAGAAATGGGAAGATGGAGAAAAAATTGTTTTAGGACGAAAAATTACAAGTCAAGAAAAAAAATCTATGTTTGCGGTAAGAAAGCTTTACTATAAATTAATGCGAATGATTGTTGAAGAAAATGATTTAGATCAAGTTACAGGATTTGGATTATATGATAGGAAAGTAGTAAATATTATGAAGAAAATATATAATCCAAATCCAAATTTTAGATTTTTAATAACAAGTTTAGGTTTTCGTGTAAGTTTTATTGATTATGATCAACCACAAAGAAAGTATGGAAAATCTAGTTATAATTTTTTTTCATATTTAGATACAGCTATTTTGTCCATAATTGATAATTCAAATAAACCATTAAGGTTAATGTCGTATTTTAGTATTAGTAGCTTTATAATACTATTTATATTGGAAATATTTATGCTAATATTCTCAATTATTAATCATGTACTCTCCAGAAATATAAGTTATATATTAATAATATTGATTTTATTGTTTATTTCAATTGTGATGTGCCTTATTAGTATAATTGGAGAATATTTAGGACAAGTTCTTGAAAGGGAAAAACATATGCCACTAGTTGTTCTTGAAAAATCATATAATTTTTCGGCAGAAGAACTAAATAAAGGAGATTCTTATGATTAATAAAATAGTTAATATTTCAAAAACAAGTTGGTTAGAGACATATATTATAGAAAAATCTAAATATATCCAAAATGGGGAATCTAATACTTGGCAACCTGAACAAAGACCTGCTATTATTGTAATACCTGGTGGAGGATATAAATATATTGCAGATAGTGAGAATGAACCGATAGTTTTTAATTACTTAAAAAACGGATATTCTTGCTTTACTTTACATTATTCAATTGGAGATTATTCTGTATATCCAACACCTTTAGTAGAATTATTTAAAGCAATAAAATATATAAGAGATCATTCTAAAGAATATTTTATTGATTCAAATGCGATTATTGTGTGTGGTTTTTCAGCGGGGGCACATTTAGCTGCTTTATCAGCTGTAAAATGGAATTCAAATGAATTTTCATATTTATGTACAAATTCAAATGAAGAATTGAAACCCAATGGAGCTATTTTGTCGTACCCTATCACTAATAATGATAAATTAATAGATATGCAATGGAAACATCAAAAAAATTGGGGTAAAATTTTAGAAAAAAAAGATGAGAGAGTTAATATTTTAAATTATGTGAATTCATCTATGTCACCATGTTTTATATGGCATACTAGAACAGATGGAATTGTACCTGTAAAACAATCATTAGATTTAGTTAATATAATGATAGAAAAAGGAGTACCTGTTGAGTACCATATGTTTTATGAGGGATATCATGGTTTATCTACTAATGATGTATTATCAAATTATAAAGGGGCACTACAAAATGGAACTATTCCGTTTAATGTGTCAAAATGGATGGAAATGTCAGTAGAGTGGATAAATAATTTATGTAAATTTAATATTTGATTTTATATTTGTTAATTATATGTTTAGGGGGTTAATTATGTGTTTTAGATTATTTATAAAGAAAAATTTATTATTGGAGTATGAGTATTAATGGTAAAGAATAGAAATAACGTTGGTTTTTTCATATTAATTTTTTTTCATATTTTTTTATTGTTAGAAAAAAAATTTTCTTTGGCAATATCATGTGTGTGTTTAGGAATAGTTTTATTCTATTTAAAAGACAAACCAATTTGTTTGAAAATGGAAAAATTAAATAAAAAATATTTAATTGTAGCATTAATTTTAGCATATATTTTTGGACCTTGGGGATTGGTTGCTAAACCTCAAGAAAACTATTATTTAATTAATAATTTATTTGCAAATAATAATTTAGATTGTTTTGCATGGTTGAATGGAGAACTTAGTTTATATATACTTCCTTATTTTGTGAAAAATATTTTTTGTTTTTCATTTGCAAAATTAGTAGTATATATTGAGTATGTATTAATGTATTATGTTAATATCAATATAGTATGTCAAATTTTAAAAAAATATTCATGTAAAGAAAAGATAATGAATATTTTTACTTTTTTTAGTATAGGAGCTCCTATTGTTGTTGGTGGTATCTTATTAAATTCATGGGATCAAAATATAGGAATTTCATTTCCTACATCCACATTTTCAAATTGGATTGGATATGAAATGAGCCCTTCTATGATAGAAATTTTTATTAAAATGCCAATACTGTTTACTTATGTTTTATTATTTACTTATGTTTTTTTTATTAGTAATAAAAATAAGGATTATAAGATATTATTTCTTATAATAACGATTTGTGAAATTCCCTTATTAGGTGTATCATTTTTAGTTATTATTTTATTAGAGTTTTTAAAAAATAAAGTTAAAACAAATTATTTAATTTGTTTTCTTATTTTTGAATATTTTATTTTATTTGTGTTGAGTTATTTTTTATGTAAAAAATTAACTGTTAATTATTTTTTTCATTCTATTAAAAACTTATATTTTATTGTATTTAGTTTTGTTTTTTATTTGTTTTTTCTATTTGTTTTTAAGAAGATTGAAAGAAAACATATATGGTATTTTTCATATATATTATTATTAATATTTTTGCAATCCTTTTTATCATATAATATTTTTGTAACAATGTCTTTTCCAATAATATTTCTATTTAATGTAAGTATTTATAGGATAGTTAGTGTAGTGTTGAAAAATGGAACACTTTATCAAGAAATATTTGTTTTATATAATTTATCAATGTCATCATTATCTTCATTTATCTATTTATTAGGATTGATATCCACAAATATAAATATTATGTAAGGAGAAATTTATGATTAATATATCAAGTAAGCAAATTAAATTTTTTATTGTATTGTATATTACAATACCACTGTATTTATTCTTTTTTGGTTGGACAAAACCCATTATAGCAGTATGTCTTAGTATTTTACTTTTTCTTGCATCAAGCTCTTATTTGAGAAACACCAAAAATATTGAGACACTACAAATTTCAAAAAAAACTCTGATAGTTTCAATTATATTAATCCTATTTTTTACCATATTTACTGGTGTTGGAGGTTATTTTTCACAAACAGATGATTCACATTGGCGAAATGCGATATTTACTGATTTGATTAATTATAGTTGGCCCGTATATTATCCCAAAATAGATTCAATAATGTGTTATTATTTTTTGTTTTGGCTTCCTGCAGCAATTGTGGGGAAAATATTTGGTCATCTTGCGGCAAATTTTGCTTTATACTTATACATGGCTTTGGGAATTTATTTGGTTTTTTTATTAATGTTAAAGAAAGATAATTGTTCTTTAGAAAATGTCATTATAATCATTTTTATAATTTTTTCTTTTGGAATAATAGAATTTATTGCATCACTTATTTATCATAGTTTTATTCAAAGCCATATTATTAATTATAGATGGGCCTTTGTCAGCGATGGACTTCAAATAATAAATAATCATTCGAATTTAAGCTATATTTATAATCAAACAACAGTCCCTTGGTTGGCAACATTACTTATAATTCAAGATAAGAATGTTTCTAGTTTTGCATATTTAGGTTGTATATCGATAGTTTATGCACCTTTTTCGATAGTTGGAATTTTGACATATACTGTCTTTTTTGGATTCAAAAAATTAATAGAAATGTTGAAAAAAAAGAAACTGTCTTATTATTTTAAAGAAATATTTTCAATTCCAAATATTTTATCAGTAATTTGTTTAGTTCCATTATTTTTTCTTTTTTATTCAAGTAATACTAAAACATCAAGTGGCGGGACAGGTCAGTTACTAGAATGGACTTATAAAAATTCTTCTATGCAGACCTTTTTTACAGTTTTATTTTTTTACTTAGTTGCGATTATTCCGTTATATATTGTCTTATTTCCAAAATTTAAGAATGAATTTTTATTTCATGTGACTTTTTTCTTAATATTGGTTTTTCCACATCTGAAGTTAAGTACTACAAATTTAAATGATTTTAGTTCTCATGGATTACCTATACCGATGATATGTTTAACATATTACGTAATTCAAGCTATTTTAGATAATGATTTTTATTTGAAAAGAAGATTGTTACATAGTGTGTTAGTTATTTTAATTTCATTGGGATCGTTAAATTATGTAGGTGAAATATGGTATCAATTGAAAGATATTTCACAATCTCACGAAATTGGTATTAAAGACAATTTAAATACTTTAGAAGACAAAACAGATGCAGTAAACTTTGTTTCGCATCATCCCGATGAGAGTTTATTTTCAAAATATATAATAAAAGATTATTATCATTAGTTTATTGATGTTTTGTAAACAAGAAGGAGGTTATATGAAAAAAATATTAATAGTAATTTTAAGTATTTGTTGCCTTTTTGGTATGCAGGCTTTTTTTCATGATTCAAGTCTTTCAAATATTGATTTAGCCTTTTTGAATAAAGGAAGATATTCATTTTCTATGGGAGGAGATTTTGTTAGTGCATGGGATAATGAGGGAAATTTGTATTCATTGGGGTATAATTTGTATTGCCAAACAGGAAATATAGAAAACTCAATGCTAGATTATCATAGGAAAAGTACAAATTATTTTAAAAAAAAGGTTTTATTAAAAGATGTTAAGCAAGTTGCAAATGGTGAATGGCATTCATTAATTTTAAAAACAGATGGTAAGCTTTTTTCTTACGGTAATAATTCATATGGGCAAAGAGGCTTTGAAGCAAATAAAGATTTAACAGGAGTTGTTCCAGATGAACAATCGTCAGAATTATTAGAAATAAATTCTGATGGAAAGAAAATTAAGAACATTTACGCAAAATGGATGAATTCTGCATTTATTACAACTGATCATGAGTTATATGTTTGGGGAAATAATGAATTTGGTAATTTAGGAAATTTATCAAAAGGAGATTTAGACGAACAAACAAGGGATAATTATATTTCTTATCCATTAAAAATAATGGATGGTGTTAAGAAAATTTCTTTTGGTAAAGACCATACTGCAGTTTTATTATTAAATGGAGATGTTTATGTTTCTGGTTCAAATGAATTAGGGCAGCTCGGTATAAATTCTAACAAAAAAGTGATTACTAAGTTTGTTAAAGTTTATTCTAATGCAAAAGATGTATCTTGTGGATTTAAAAATACATATATTATTGATAGTAATGATAACCTTTATGGAGTAGGTGATAATAGATTTAATCAAATATCTAGTTCTAAAATCAATAATGTATCAAAATTTATGTTAATTGATAAAGATGTATGTAGTGTAAGTGCAGGAACAAATTTTTGTGGAATATTAAGGAAAAATAATGATTTTTATGTAATCGGTTCAAATTCATATGGTCAATTGGGAAATACTAGCAAAGAAACATATATTAAGAATGTAAGAGAAGTATCTGTTGGGGATAATTCCATAATTATTCAAAAAAAGAATGGGAAAATTTATGGTTTTGGAAGTAATCTTTATTCTATTTTCCCATCAAAAAATAAAAAAATAAAATATCCTATAAAACTAAATTAGTTTTATAAGTAAATAATATAGTTATATAGTGAGGTAAATATAATGGAAAAAATACGTGTTTTGTTTACTGGAGGTAGTGGATTAGTTGGATCAAACATTCTTCCATATTTAAAAAAACATTACGATATTTGTAGTCCAACAAGAAACGAATTAAATTTATTAGATACAGGTGCAGTAGAAACATATGTTAAAAATGGTAATTTTGACATAATAATCCATAGTGCAAATCCTAATCCGAAAAAAAATAATTTGGATAATATAGGATCAATGACAGAAAATAGTTTAAGATGTTTTATGAATTTTTATAGAGTGAGAAAATATTGTAAAAGATTGTATTTTGTTGGGTCAGGTGCAGAATTAGATAAAACAAGGGATATGATACAAATTAGTGAAGAGGAATTTGATAGATCAATTCCTCAAGATGAATATGGCTTTGCCAAATATATTATGAATCATTTAGCTTCAAAAAGTGATAATGTATATAACTTGAGATTATTTGCATGTTATGGACCGGGGGATACTGACAATAAGTTTATTACTCATTGTATTAGAAGTGTTTTAGCTGATAAAGATATAACAATTAGACAAAACTGTATATTTGATTATATTCAAGTGTATGATTTAGCAAATATTTTTAGTTATTTTATTGAAAATAAACCTAAATATCATGATTATAATATAGCTAGTGGAGATCGTTATACATTGGTAGAAATTGCTGAGAAAGTTTTGAAATTAATGAACAGCGATAAAAAAGTTATTATTTTAAAAGATGGAATGAATAAAGAGTATACACCAAATATTTCACGTTTATTAGAAGAAATGGATGGTTATAAATTTATTTCATTAGATGAAGGTATAAAAATTCAAATTGAAAGTGAGATAGGAAATTAAAAATGAAAAAAAGAGTTGCAGATATTATTATTGAAACTTTGGTTGAATTAGGTGTAAAGGATTGTTTTAGTGTTGTTGGAGGAGGATCTATGCATCTTGATAATGCACTAGGTTTAAATGACGATATGAATGTTGTTTTTCATCATCATGAACAAGCTTGTGCAATGGCAGCGGAAGGGTATGCAAAAACTTCTGGAAATATTGCGGCTGTTTGTGTAACAAGTGGACCTGGTGCAACAAATACACTTACTGGAGTAATGGGTGCTTGGGTTGACAGTGTTCCAATGTTTGTTATGTCGGGACAAATAAGATATGAAGTTTCGGTTGCTAAGACTGGATTACCACTTAGATTTAGGGGAAATCAAGAATTTGATATTATTGGGTCAGTTAAAAATATGACAAAATATGCAAAGATGGTTACTGATCCATTATCAATAAAAAAAGAAATAAATAAGGCGGTTAAAACAGCTATTTCAGGAAGAAGAGGTCCTGTCTGGTTAGATATTCCTTTAGATATTCAAAATGCGATGGTAAATGAAGAAGATTTATATCCTGTTGAAGAAATAAAAGAAGAACCAACAATTAAAGAAGAAGAATTTAATAATTTAATTGAAATGATTAGTAATGCTAAAAGACCAGTAATTATCGGTGGTAATGGAATTGCTAACAGTGGAAATCTTGGGTTATTTAGAGAATTTGCTAAAAAACTTGGTATCCCTGTTGTAGCTTCAGCAATTGCTGCGGATGTATTATATGACGATTATGATTTATACTATGGTATTTCTGGTTTTATTGGCCCAAGAACAGGTAACTTTATTCTACAAAATGCTGATTTTATTCTTACTCTAGGTACAAGCTTAGGATTCAAAACTACAGGATATACACAAGAAAAATTTGCTGTTAATGCTAAAATTGTAATGGTAGATTGTGATGAGTATGAAGTAAGAAAACCAGGAGTCAGAGTTGATTATTTTATTCATTCTGAATTAAAAAATTTCTTTAACTATTGTTTACCAAAAATTAAACATGTTAATGTACCTAATGAGTGGATAGATTATTGTAATAAATTAAAAAATAGATTTACACCTTTTGAAGCAACAGAAGGTTTAAGTGCAGATGACAGAGTGTGCTCATACATGTTCTGGAAAAGATTTGAAGAACATGAACCAGATGATAGCATTGCAGCGCTTGGAAATAATACAGGTATAAGTTCTAAATTGCAAATTGGTATTAAACATGAAAACTCACGTGTAATTGCAAATAATAACTGTGGTTCAATGGGATATGATTTACCAGCAGCAATAGGATCAGCTGTAGCAAGTAAAAAAGAAGTAATTTGTGTTACAGGTGATGGAAGTATTATGATGAACTTGCAAGAGCTTCAAACAATTAAACATTATAATTTACCTGTAAAAGTTGTGATTTTTTCTAATGATGGATACAATGCTTTTAGACAAACATGTAAAAACTTCTTTAATGGATTTAACGTAGGGTGTGATGCAGAAAGTGGTGTAAGTTTCCCTTCATTTGAAAAAGTAGCTGATACATTTGGATATGGATATAAATGTTGTCATTCAAATGGCGAACTAGACGAATGTTTAGATTGGTTATTCAGTCAAGAAGGTCAAGTTATCTTAGAAGTGGAACAACGCTTAGATGATCCAATCACTCCAAAAGTAATGTCAAGAATTAATGATAAAGGTGAATTTGTAACACCTTCTATCGAAGATATGTATCCTTTTATTGATGAAGAAGAATACAAATCATTAATGATAGGTAAATAATTGGAGAATATATGAGAAGCTTTGTATTAGGAAAAAAAGAAAATATAAAGAAAGATAGCTATATTTGGAATACAATTGGCGGATTGATAAATGCATTTCAATCCGTCATAATTCTTATGGTTTTAACTAGATCGTTAGATATGGAATATGCTGGTATTTTTACTATTGCATGGGCTATTGCTAACCTTGTTATTACTATAGGAAAATATGGTGTAAGAAATTATCAAGTAACAGATGTAAATGAAAAATACAGTTTTAATGATTATTTTTCAAATAGAGTAATTGTTAGTATATTGATGATTATTTTTACATGTATTTATGTTTGTTTTTTGAGTATTAGTAATCAATATGCATTTGATAAAACAGTTATAGTTTTTTTAATGTGTTATTTAAAATTGATTGATTCTGTTGAAGATGTTTTTCATGGGATGTATCAGCAACATGAAAGATTAGATGTTGCAAGTAAATGTATGTCTATTAGACTCATTTTATCGACAGTTTGCTTATGCATGTGTTCGATTATATTTAAAGATTTGCTTATATCGTCTATTATTACATGTGTATTTTCAACTCTTATTTTTGTTTATTTATTAAAAATTACATATTCAATATTTAATCTTCCTAAAATTCAATTTGATTTTTTTAATGCAAAAAGAATTTTAAAAGATTGTTTTCCAATTTTTGCTGGTTCATTTTTGTCTTTTTATATATTAAATGCACCAAAATATGCTATTGATGCCTTATTAAGTTCTGAATTACAAGCATATTATGGTTTTATTTCAATGCCTGTTTTTGTAATAGGATTGTTAAACAACTTTGTATTTCAACCTATTTTAACAACTGTTGCCAATTGCTATGAAACAAAGAATAAAGATCAATTTTTTCAGCTAATTAAAAGACAGATAGTTGTTATATTAATTATAACTATTGTGGCTTTAATTGGATCGTATGTATTAGGAATACCAGTATTATCAATTTTATATAATTGTGATTTATCAAATTATAAGGTTGACTTATTGATTTTAATGCTAGGAGGAGGAATTCTAGCGTATGTTGGTTTTTTAACGACAATTATTACTTTAATGAGAAATCAAAATATTATTTTAATAGGTTATGTAATTGGTGGCATATTAGCAATTGTTTTATCTCAATTAGTTGTTAGTTTATATGGTTTAAGAGGTGCATCAATACTTTACTTATTATTAATAAGTGTTCTAGCAGTTTTTTTCAGTATAGCTTTTTATTTTAATTTAAAGATGTGGAAAGAAGGTATTACTAGTGAAAGATAAATTAGTTTTAATAGGTGCAGGTGGCTATTGCAGAGGTGTTTTGGATTCGTTATTACTTTTGAATTCTTATGAAATTGTAGGAATAACAGATCCAGCCACACCAATAGGAACAGATGTTTATGGAATTTCTGTATTAGGTACAGATGTTATTCTTCCAAAGTTATTTGAATTAGGTGTAAAGAAAGCTCATATTACAGTAGGTAGTGTTGGAAATTGTTCACTTAGAAAAAAATTAGTTGAAATGGCTGAAAACATTGGATTTGAACTTGTAACTATTATTGACCCTAATGCTGTTTTAGCTAAAGATGTAAGATTGGGAAAAATGGCTTATATTGGAAAAAGTGCTACAATAAATTCTGATGTTGAAATTGGAAATTATTGTATTATTAATACTGGAAGTATTATTGAACATGGATGCAGGATTGGAAATTTTGTTCATGTAGCACCTGGAAGTGTTCTTGTTGGTGATATTCATGTTGGAAATGAAAGTCATTTTGGTTTAAATTGTTCGGTTTTACAAGGATTGACTATTGGAAATCGTGTAATTGTGGGAGCAGGAAGTACGGTTCTTAGAAATGTAAATGACGGAGAAACGGTTGTAGGCATAGTAAAATAGAAAGGAGCTTGTATGAAAAAAATAAGTGTTTTAACAGGAACAAGAGCAGAATATCATTTAATGTATCCTGTTTTAAAAAAGATAGTAGAACATCCTGATCTAGAGTTAGATTTAATTGTCACAGGTGCTCATTTAAGTGCCAAGTATGGTAACACATATCAAGCAATTGAAAAAGATGGAATTCCAATTAGTATTAAACTTCCTATTTTGAAAGATGATGAGGAAATCGTTGATATGGATAGGGCTATTGCTGAATGTATGTTAGGATGTAGTAAACATTTTAAAGATGTTAAACCTGATTTATTATTGGTATTAGGAGATCGCTACGAATTATTTGGTGCGGTTATTCCTGCTATTAATCAACATATACCAATTGCACATATTCATGGTGGTGAAACTACAGAAGGCGCTATCGATGAAGCTGTTCGTCATTCTGTTACAAAATGTAGTTATTTACACTTTACATGTTGTGAACCATATCGAAAAAGAGTAATTCAATTAGGTGAATCACCCGATAGAGTGTTTAATGTAGGTGGATTAGGTGTAGAAAATATATTAACGCAATCTTTAATGACACAAGAAGATTTGGAAAAAAATTTATCATTTCCTTTAAATAATTATTCATTAGTAACATTTCATCCAGTAACTTTAGAAGAAGGTACTGCAGTTCAACAAGTAAAAGAAATGTTGGATGCTTTTTTAGAAGTAGAAGATATGAATTTTATTATTACAAAGGCAAATGCTGATGCTGGTGGAAATAAAATTAATGAAGTAATAGATCAATATGCTGAAAAGTATCCACAAAAGTTTTATACTGAATTTAGCTTAGGAATGGTGAGATACTTAAGTGCTATGAAATATGCACATCTAGTTATTGGAAATTCATCAAGTGGTATTTTAGAAGCTCCATCTTTTAGAGTTCCTACTATTAATATTGGAGACCGACAAAAAGGTAGAATCAAATGTGAGAGTATTATTGATTGCAATCCAAATAAAAAAGCTATACTTGATGCCATTTCTAAAGGCTTAAGTTCTTCGTTTAGGGATTCTATAAAAACAATGGAAAGTCCATATGGAAATGGAACCACAAGCCAACAAATTATAGATATCATTAATAAATATTTAGAAAATGGAATTGACTTAAAAAAGAAATTTTATGATATAGAATTTAATTTGAAAGGGGAAAAATAGAAATGTCACATGTATATATTGTTGCTGAAATTGGGTGTAACCATAATGGAAATGTTGATTTAGCTTATAAAATGGTTGATAAAGCTAAGGAATGTGGTGTTGATGCTGTAAAATTCCAAACATTTAATTCATCGTTATTAATTTCAAAATATGCACCTAAAGCAGAATACCAAATTAAAAATACAGGTAATCAAGAAAGTCAATTAGAAATGACAAGAAAATTAGAGTTATCTCATGATGATTACATGAATTTAAGAAAATATGCTCAAGATTTAGGTTTAGATGTTTTTTCTACAGCATTTGATGATGAATCAATCGATTTTTTATATTCAATCAAACAAAACGTTTGGAAAATACCTTCTGGAGAAGTAACAAATTTACCATATTTAAGAAAAATAGCACAACTAGAAATTGAAAATAAAAAAATAATTTTATCAACTGGTATGGCTACGATTGATGAAATTAATAATGCTTTATCTATTTTAAACGCAGGAACTCCTGCAGAAATTATTATTTTACATTGCAATACAGAATATCCAACGGAAGATATTGATGTAAATGTATCTGCAATTAGTGATTTACATAAATCATTTCCTAATTATAAAATAGGTTTTTCAGATCATTCAAGAGGATTTGTTGCACCTATTCTAGCATTGGCATATGATATTTGCTTTATTGAAAAACATTTTACTTTAGATTGTAATATGGAAGGACCAGATCATAAAGCTTCTATTATGCCAGATGATTTAAAAGTACTATGTGAATCTGTTAGAAGGGCTGAAGTTATTATAGGTGATGGTAAAAAAAGAGTAACAGATTCAGAAAGAAAAAATAAAAAAATTGCAAGAAAGTCTATCGTTGCAAAAAAACAAATCAAAAAAGGTGATATATTCACTGAAGAAAATATCACATGTAAAAGACCTGGAAATGGAATTAGCCCAATGAAATGGGACGATATCTTAGGAAAAGTTTCATCGAAAGATTTTGAGGAAGATCAATTAATTGAATGTGAAGGATTTGAATGGGAAGATAAGTAGATCTCGCAAAAGAAAGTAAGAAAAGCAATTATACCAGCAGCAGGATTAGGAACACGATTTTTACCAGCAACAAAGGCAATTGCTAAAGAAATGTTGCCAATCGTAGATATTCCAACAATTCAATACATTATCCAAGAAGCAGTAGATAGTGGAATTGAAGAAATCTTAATTATTACAAATAGTAATAAACATGCTATGGAAAACCATTTTGATAAAAACTATGAACTTGAAGAAAGATTAAAAGAATCAGGAAAACTTGAACAAGTAAAAATGATTCAAGATATTGCAGATATGGCCAATATCTACTATATTAGACAAAAAGAACCAAAAGGATTAGGACATGCAGTCTTATGTGCTAAATCATTTATTGGAGATGAACCCTTTGCAGTCTTATTAGGAGATGATGTGGTTGTCAATAAAGAAGGCAAACCAGCATTGAAACAATTAATTGAACAATATGAACAAACATCAGCTTCTGTTGTAGGAGTACAAACAGTAGCGAAAAAAGATGTTAGTAAATATGGAATTGTTGAACCATCAAAATCACATCCAGCCAAAGGAAGACTTGTAAAATTAACAGATATGGTAGAAAAACCAGCACCAGAAAAGGCACCAAGTCAAATGGCAGTGTTAGGAAGATATGTATTGACTCCAGAAATCTTTGAACTGTTAGAAACACAAGGAAAAGGAGCAGGGGGAGAAATCCAATTAACAGACGCTATTAAAAGATTATTAGATAGACAAGCAGTGTATGCTTATGATTTTGAAGGAAAGAGATATGATGTGGGAGATAAATTTGGATTTATCAAAGCAACTATTGATTTTGCTTTAGATCGAGAAGACTTACATGATCAAGTAAATGATTATATTCATACATTAGTTGAAAAAGATAAATGATTTAAGGGGTTGTTAATATGTATAAAATAACAGATTTATATGATTTAAATCATACTCAAGCAAGTTCATATTTGCAAAAATATGAATACCCTTGGGAAGCATTAAAAGGAATAAAAGACTTTATTATTGAATTAGGATCATCACTCGGTGATGATTATAATGAAATAAGTGAACATGTATGGGTTCATAAAGATGCTAAAGTTTTTGATAGTGCTTATCTAGGAGCACCATGTATTATAGGAGCAAGGACAGAAGTAAGACATTGTGCATTTATAAGAGGAAGTGCTTTAGTTGGAGAAGATTGCGTTATTGGTAATTCAGTAGAATTAAAGAATGTCATTATCTTTGATAGTGTTCAAGTTCCTCATTATAATTATGTAGGAGATTCTATCTTAGGTTATAAATCTCATATGGGAGCAGGATCTATTACAAGTAATGTTAAAAGTGATAAAACTTTAGTTGTTGTAAAAGATCGTTTTAATCATGAAAATATTGAAACAGGCTTAAAGAAAATGGGAGCGATGTTAGGAGACTATGTTGAAGTAGGATGTAACAGTGTATTAAATCCAGGAACTGTTATAGGAAGACATAGTAATATTTATCCATTATCAAGAGTAAGAGGTGTTGTACCAGCACACTCTATCTTTAAGGATCTTGATAATATTGTCGAAAAGAAATAATCTGTTATGAAGAGTAGCACTTGCGTGTTACTCTTCTTTTTTATGATATAATGAAAGCGGTTTAAATTATAGGCGGTGGTATTATGATTTTTATAAGAAAATTAATAAGATGTAGTTTACTGATTGGATTTTGTTATATTTTTGTTTGTGTGTGTAAATCTTTATCATTATTAGAAATAATTAATAAAGATTGGATAACTTGGTTGGAAATAGAGAACATGCTGTTTATTTATTTGGGAATATTAGTAGTATTTTATATTTTTTTTATTTATACAAAAAGTGAGTTAACAGAAATACATATATTATTAAAAAAACATTTACTAATGATAAAATTTATACTGATTTGTTTAATGATTATTTCATTTTATAAAAGTTATAATACGTTACTTATGATTTTATTTATGATTGAGTTTTTAGTTGTATATTGTTTATTAGATTATGAAGCTAATAAACAATATACATACAACTTTAATCATCAAAATAAAATGTCAAGTTTTACAGAGCAAACTGTTATAGGAAGAGAAAAATTGACAAATAGCCAAAGGGATAGCTATGATCAATTAGTGGCGCTTATTAATGATAGAAAAAGTACAGATAGCTTTAATATAGGATTAATAGGTGATTGGGGTAGTGGTAAAACAAGTATCACAGATACACTTATCTATGAATTAGAAAAAGAAAATAAATATTTTTTCTTAAAGATATCTGCTTTAACATTCAACGAAACAGGAAATATTATTGAATATGTAAAAAACTTCTTTGGAAATTTATTTAAAAGATATGAAATAGATTATTATTTTGGTGATTCAAATGTTGCTTTTTTAGGCTCGCTTGCAATGCTTAATAATAGTACTAAATCTATGAAAGAAATAGTGGAGAGTATTAAGGGAAATAGTTTTGTTGATCTCGAAAAAGAAAGAATTTTATTTAATGATCAAGTGAGAAGATTATTAGAAGCTTCTAAAAGAAAAAATATTATCTTGATAATTGATGATATGGATCGAACGTATCACAAAGAAAATATTATTAAATTATTAAGTGAATTTTCTTCTATCAATGGCTTAATAACCATTGTTTCACTTAATAAAGAATTAAATAAAAAAGAAGAAGGACAAGAGTACAATGAATTAGATAAGTATATTCATATAATAATTCATCATAAAGACAGAAAAATATTCAGCCATCAGTTATTGACACAACAAATATTGGAATCTTATGATCGTATAACAAAGAAAGATAATTGTTTTCTTTCCATTAATGGATATAATCAGTATTCATTGTATGATTTGATTCACAGCTTTGATTCAAAAGTTGTTATAAAACCGGTTATTAGTGAAGATACAAATTACAATATGATGCTAGAAATTTTTTATGGAAATTTAAAATTGAACAATTTAGGATTTGAGGAATATATTGAAAACTGTGTATTAGAGGCTATTTTGAATACAAAAGAATTTAAAGGAAAAAAAGAATTTAAGAATTGTAGTCTGGATGATTTAAATTTAAAATTCATGTCATTTTTAGAAATACTTTTATTGCTATATGAATACATAATTTCACCAAATGATTATATCAAGAATAATATTAGTAATTTGAATGAGTTATATAAATATATTACAGATATAAAGGTCTCAATTATAATAGATAGAAATTATTTTGGTAACATGAGAGAATTAAAATCAATTGTATTTTTTAATCAACAACCCACAGTTGATGATTTAATAAAAAATCATAATTATGAAGAATTAGCTAAAATAGTTAATTCAAAAATTAAAAGTATGTATTTTCTTGTATTAAATATGACGCAATTGATGGGATTTATCGATTATTTAGATAATGTAATAACTAATTATAGAACATCTAAGAGATTACTTGGAGAAGCAGAATTGTTGGATATTAACTTTTTAGAACATATAATTGATAAATGGAAGATGTCGAATTGTATCAACGATAAATTAAAAGAATTAGTATCTAAGTATACAGAACTAAAGCCTCTTCAAATATATGAAAGTTCTGTTATAAAATTTTTAGATAGCATTTTTGTTCATAAATTTATTTTTCAATTTAAAAATAGATTTCAAATTAAAAAATATGGTGATTGTAGGGTGTTTATTTATCATGGTGATAAGAGACATATTATTATTTTAGAAAATAAAAATTCAAATGGAACTGAAAAAATATTTATGGATATAACTGGAAGAATAATCGAATATAAAAATTTAATTTCTAAAGAGAAAGAAGAAATTAGAAAAAAGGAAGAGATCGTTTGGAGTGTTATGAATGTTAAATTACCAATAGAGAAACAACTAGGATAATATAAAAAGGGGATTTTTAGGTGAAAAGGATTAATGGGAAAGGAAGAAAATTAATAAGTAATTTAAAGTTTAATTTAAAAAAATTAACTTATGAAAATAGAATTAGATTTGAAAGAATACAAGAAAATTTAACATTTAAGAAAAGTATTATAAAAATAGTAAGGAACTCATTGATTAAAAATATTATATTCATTTTATTTTTGATAATACTTGATCGATTGTTTGTGTCAAAAAAAGTATTCTTAATTTTACCTTATAATTTTCATTATTTACAATTATGGTTTAATAATATAAATAAAATTATCATGAGTAATATAAGTATTTTTTCAGAAATTTTATCAGTAATTGTAGGGGCTGCAGGCGTATTTTTAGGACTTTATTGTTCAAATATTATGTCAATGTATTCAGAAAAATATGCTAATGCTACACAAAATATCTCACGGGTATATGAAAATGATATTTTAACTAATAAATGTATAAAAATGATTACAGATTATATTTTATTTTCTATCATTATTTTGTTTTTGTTGGTTATTCAAGTAAAAATTGGTTTTTTAATTTTACTTATAACAATTTTCAAAGGATTAGAAATAATAGTGTCATTTGGATTTATGAGTCGTAGAACTTATCAGTTTTCTGACACATATTATATTACAAATAGTGTATTTGGTGAATTGTATAAAATACTAGATCATCTTAAAAAAGATAAATATTTTTTTAATGATAAAAATTTTCAATATTATTATAGAAATTCAGCAAAAAAGAAACTAGAAGTTTTAATGGAAATTAATGAGTTTAATTTGAATAAAACAAGTGATAATCTATCTAATAATATTATAAACTTCATGCAACATGTTTTTTACTTTCTTAATGATTATTGGAAAGTAAAAAAGAGAATACCAGATGATTCTTATTGGTATGATGATAAAGTTTTTTATAAAAGATGGTATAAATCATCAGACAATGAAATTATATTAGCATTAAATACTGGTACTATGGTACCTCATGAAACTATAAGGAATCATTTATGGATTGAAGAAATTTTAATGGGAATAATAGATAAGTCCTTTAGTTATTTAGTATCAAATAATGATTATTTGAACGTTTTAAAATGGATAGGATTTGTCAAAAATATTTCAACAAATGCAATAGAAGTGGGCGATTTTGATTTCTATGTTGATTATTTATATAAAATTCAAAAAAGTATTCAAAATGATTTTGTTCCAAAGGTATATCCTGTTGAAATAAAAATGGCTTTTGCAGAATACGTGATCGTTAATTATTTGAATTTCTTAGTAGAAGTAAGAAAATATGTTGAAAATGAAGAAAATTTCTTACATGATATAAAATCATTTGAAAAAAGCAATGGGAAACCATTAAATCAATATTATAGACATTTAGATATTAGGAAATTTTATGATAATATAGCAACAGAAATAAAAATAGAAGGTAAACGAATTACACCAGAGTGGTATATAAATCAAGCACTTGCAAAACATTGTTACGATGATTTAATTAATATTTATAAAAAAATAGATGTTATTGTAAATGAGTATATTACTGGTTTTGTTGACAGTTTATTTGAGCAAAATGATAATGCTGGAGCGGTCATTGCAATTGCAAAATATAATGAAATACTTTCAAAACTTTATTATGCAGAAAATAGTTTGAAAAAAAGATTAGAAGGGCTCTTAATTTTTTATAATGATAAAAATACTGTTTGGCAAGAGATGCCCCAAATGGATATATATAATAAATTTAAATCTACATATAATAAAATATTTCCAAAATGGTGTAGGAGTACAATTCATTTTGTAAAGGAAAATTGGAATTCTTATAATGAGTATCCAGATGTTTTAGGAGCTTGTTATATGTATCTTTGTGAATTATTAATCGAAACAATTGAAACAGAAGAGTTTGAGGTTTTTAAAGAAAACTATGAAAATCTATTCGATATAATGCTACTTTATTATGAATATTGTAAACAAGAATTGTATCCTATTACAAATAGTTCACAAAATATACAAACAATTTCATTGCGTACTAATCCAATCGTTGAATTTGGAATGATCTCTGGATATGCCTATTTATGGGGAGAACTATCAAACGATAGTCGATGGAAAGATTTAGTATTAAGTTGTACAAATAACAAAATTGTTAAAGGAAATTATATTGGCAATATGTGTCAAATTTTACAAACTGTATCTGATAGTTTTCCTTTTATACGCAGTCATGATATTTTACACAATCAATGGATTAGAAGAATGAACATTATGTTTGAAGAAAAAGGAAAAATATCATGGAAAGAAAGTCATTTCCGCTATGAATATGATGGAGATAGTATACTTTTAAAATTAGTCTTAAATAATAAAGAAAATAGCGATTTTTTGAAGTATAAAGCGTATGAAATTTATGCTGTAGCTGTTTTAAATAGATTTTTATCTGTAGATAAGAAGTATCATGCTCGTGATAGGTGGGAGAAAGAATATGAAAAGAAAAGCAGTAAAAATACGTTCTAACCAAAACTATATAAATGATGATTCTTATAAAAATATGGGCATGTATACTATGATGTTTTATGAAGATTTTTGTAGAGCTTTTTCGATTGATTTAAATTTAAAAGAAAATGGGAATAGTTTTTATAAAATTGATTCTAAAAATCAAAAATTAATTCAATTATTAGAACAAGATGACTATATGTTTTTAAGTGATAATTTAGATAAATTGTTAGCAGATAATATTTCTGATTTATTGTTGTATGGTAATGCAAATATTGAAGTAATAAAAATATTTGATAAGGAGAATAAATTGGTTAAATTATTTTTTAAACCGTTTGGAAGTGTTTTTAATTTGAACATAGGAAATTATGAGTATTGTTTTTTTAAAATGAGCATAAAAAAAATAAACAAAAATGACGTTATATGTTTCAAATTAAAAGATTTTGGATATGGTAGATACTATTTTAAAAGGATATTTAAAAAGCTTAATAAAATAGATCCGTTATTAGAATTTGATAATAATAATTTAACAGAAGAAACTATCAATAAGATCGATTTTAGTTTATTAAAGATTGGACATAAACTAGGATGGAATGGGAGAAAAAATAGCAATAAATATTTAAGTGAACCGTATATGTTGTACTTGAGAATCCAATTTCTTAAAAATAAAGAAAAGTGGCTAAAAATACTATTAAAAAAGTACAATAAAAAGTTAATATCTTTAGGAGAAAAATATGGATTTACTGGTGAAATTGAATATAAGCAAATTGCAACGAATTTAGATGATCTATATGAGCAATTTGAACAGGGTATAATTGATACTAAACAATTTTATGAAAAAATGTATTAGTATTTTAAATAATTAAAAGTAAGACGGTATTTTTTTGTTTAATCAATTTATTTATAATACCATAATATTTAGAAAATATATATTTATTTTTTTATTTAAACCACAAAATATAGGTGTCTAATGAATGCTAGAAAATTAAAATATTTTTTAATATCTTATACTTATTAGTATAAGGAGAAAAAGATATGAGTAAACATAATAAGAAAAATTTGAGAAAAGATCAAAGAAATATTTTAGAAAAATTAAATTCTTATGGTTTTTTTGCAATACTTCCATTTTTAATTAATATTTTTCCGTTTTATAGTTGGTTAAAAAAATCATACTCAAAAGCTCTAGGTTTTAATAATATTATTATCAAACCACAAATATCTGCTGTATTTTTCAGTATAGTCTTTTATGGTGGAATGATTTTATATTGGATACTTATGATTAAATGTAAACCAAGAAAAGAATTGGAAGAAAGTAAAAAAATATGTATTATTGAATGTATTAGTTTTGCTGATTTTTTAGTGTTAATTATGATATATGCTATTTCTAGGCAAGCAAATTTAAATATCACCAATGATATATTCAAAATTATTGTATTTGTTTTCAAATTGATGCTAAATATAGGTGTCTATCTTCTTTTTAAAATATATGAACTATTAAAAAGTAAAACTCTTATAAAAAATAAGATTACAAAAATATTTTTAATAATCGAATTGCTAAATGTAATTTTATCAATTTTATTTTTTGAGAGTGTTTACTATACAATTTTTATTTATGTAGGGGCAGTTGTTCCGATAGCTTGGATTGCAATTTCATTATGTATTTTTAAAGATAATATAGAAGAGGATACTAAGGCTTCAAATAAGATAAAAGTTAAATTTATTGATTATAGGAAAAGTTTTAGTAATTATATACTGTTTGTTGCAATATTTGTTATAGCAGTATTTTTCTTTGTTAATGATTTTAATAATAATTTTTTAGGAAAAGGTATTGCAAGATCACAATATTCATTTGTGAAAATTGAAGCAAGTAAATACATTGCAGATTGTAATAAAGCAGATGGATATTTATTATTTGAAACAGATAATAATAAATATATATCAGTAGGGTACAAGACAAAAGAAAATCATTATATTAAATTGATGCATGATTATAGATATGTTGATATAAAAAATATGGAAGTTTCTGAAAGGTACTTTATGATTGATTTAAATTAAACAATTTATGTAAAAATTCTGTTTATTAATTAAAATCTATATTATGAAATTGATATACTTTTAATGGACATTGAGTCACGTATAAGGACACTTCAGCAATAATAATAGATTATATTATAAAAACAAAATATAATGATTATATTAATGGAAAAATGTTTTTTTCTTTGATTAGAAGGAGAGATTATGGAAAGCTTTTTTAATGAAAATTTAGTGTTATTGTTCTTTTTTTCGGTTATAGCAATTTATAATTATTCAGATTTAAAAGAATATCAAAAAATTTGTATTATATATATTGCAGTTTATTCAATGGTTGTTTTAAATAAGATTGATTTTTTTACTAGTCTACTTTTTTTATTTATCTCATTATTTTGTTTTTTTGAAATATTTTCGAAAGATAGTCAAAAGTACAAAATACTTTTAAATCCTATTTATAAAATAATAGATTGCTTATATTTGTCTTTTGCACAATATGCTTTCCTTTTCATTGTTATTTCATTAGTACTGTTTGAGCTTTCTAATATAGTCTATATATTCAAATTTATATCAATTCTTATATTTATTTGGGGAGTAACAGTTACTTTACAACAAAAATTTGTTATTAATTCATTCACAGATATGTATAGAATATTTTCTGAATATCCTATCAATAGAGTAAAATTTAATAAAAAATTAGATGCAGCATGTCAAATTTTAATTTCAGTAGAAGATAGAAAATACTTTGAAAGAAAGGGTTATACATTTTTATCTTATGATTATATATCAAATGTTTTGAAGGAAAGAATACTTAGTACGGACGGTGGGAAAATACATATTATATTTGAATCAGGTAGAAACTTTTTTAAAAATGCTATCGATGAAAAAAGGGGCTATTCAACAATACCAATGCAGTTAATGAGATCAATCGGTATTAAAAGGGGATATAATTGTAAAATAAGAAGAAAGCTGTTTGAATTGATTTATTGTAAGATTTTTTTTTAATGGGATTGAGAAAATGTTCAAAGAAGATAAGGTTGCACGTAGAGATAAAGTAAAAGAATATTATCTTTATATATATTTTCACAAAGTAAATACCTTTTTAGGAAATGCGTCATTTTCAAAATTTTTGAATGCTTTTGATATGCAATACAATGAAAAAAATAAAAAAGATATTTATGATTGTTCTAATGAAGGAATATTTATTGCATGTATGGGACTAAGCAAGCGGGCTAAAAAAATAAATGGAAATAATATAGATGTTTATTTGTCAAATATCGATAGAAATGTTGATATTAATCGAAATGAAGTACTTAAAATGGTATCTGAAATGATGAGTAAACCGTACAAGGGTAATTATTTAAAATAATAATCAAAGTAGTAACAAATGGATTTTGTTAAGAAAAAATCAATAATAAAATAAAAAAATTGAAAGATAAGGAAGAAAATAAGAATTATGACATATAAACCAGTAATAGAATATGATGCATATTATAAAATAAGTTTAGAAAAAGAACAATTTGGTCGTTTACGAAAAACATTAGTACATATACATACACCTATATCACATGATTATAGAATGCTATCTAAATGGAAAGTTAAGGATTTTAAAAATAGTACAACAGATGATTTGAAAAAAATATTAGTAAATTTAATTTGTGATAAAAATATTACCGAGGATGTACTTGACTTTGGAAAAGTATTTCACAAATATAGAAAATATTTTAGTAATGAAAAAGAATTAGTATCCTATGTTATTTTAGCGGCTAAAATTATTATCAATAATGTCGAGCAGGTAGTAGTTGCAGATCATAATACTATCGATGGGTGTAGAAAACTTGAAATTGCGATTGATATATATAAAGAAATGTATAACAATTCTTGTGTCTATCCTCATGTTATTTATGGTATTGAAATTTCTTGTGCAGACAAAATACATGTAGTTGGAATATTTGATAAAAAAAATAAAAATGTTATTCAAAATTATTTAGATAATATTATTATTGATAAAAAGTATGGCACATATGAAACGAGTTTAAGTGTTTTAAAAAAATTTAATATAGATTTTAAAGAGTTCGCATATATTGCACATGCAAATTCAGCAAATATCTTTAAAAAATCATATATGGCTAACGGATATAAGAATAAATTATTTGAATCGGGTTTTTTAACTTATATAGGTGTTTCAGATGAAATTCATAAAGACAAAATGGAAAAAATGTTAAGAAGCAATCTGAAAAGTAGTAATTTTCAGATTATTCTTGATAATGATGGTCACTTTATTGAGGAATTAGATTCAAAATTTTTATGGATTAATGGAGAAAAACTAGGAATTGATTTATTTAAGGAAGCAATGATAGATTTTGATATTTCTGTTTTTTTACATGAGAATGATGTGCAACAAAAAAACTATATAGAAGGTATTTATATAAAAAATATTTCAGATAGTTCTTTAGCTTTTTTAAAATCAAACGAAGAAGATTTTGTAATGAAATTTTCTCCTTCACTAAATTGTTTGATTGGAGGAAGGGGAACAGGAAAATCAACAGTTCTACAATTAATTGAATATGTATTTAATCAACATTGTGAAAATGATAAAAAACTAGAATTCATTTGTAGTCACGGAGCTATTTGTATTTTGTATTATTTAAACGGTAAAGAATACTTATTATCTATGAATATGCCTCAAAAATCTTCCTCAAAGCATATTTATCAATATTTTGACATGAATCCAAATGATAAGTATGGATATGTATATAGATATAATCAAAGCATAGATGAATTTGCATATAAAAATAATTTAAAGATATATGAAGTAAAGTTAGAAAACGGTATTCCTAAATTTAAAATTTGTAATAATAAAAAAGATGTTCTTCACAAGATGTTTAATGTTTCTTATGCGGTGAATGATTTAGTTAATACCGCAAGTGATAATAAAATCCAACAATTTATATTTTCTACAATGTTTGATAATCAAATAATAAAAAATCAAAAACATATGATAAGAAAAATAAATTATAGCGATTTAGAAAACATCTTAGTAAAATTGAACAATTATAAAGAAAAAAGAAAAAATGAAATTAGTGAAATAATTGATCCATTTAATAAAGAACAAGAAGGTTTATTAAGAATAACTTATAAGCAGACAAATAATTATAATGAACCTGATTTATATAGATGGATATTTGGAGACCGAAGTAAAAATAAAATGTTTAATGGCTATAGGATAACCAGGAAAGATATTATTAATTATTTATTATCTATTTTCGATAAAGAAGGACTATGTGAATTATTTAATATGCTCTATAATAGAAATATTGATATTAAAAAGTATTCTTTAAAAGAATATGCAAAAGATTTAAAAGCAAATAAGAATCTAGATTTTAAGGAAGTAGATAATTCTGCTGAAATAAGAATTTTAAATAGTGTATATAATGAATTTAAAAATATTAATTTGAATTTAATAAAAGAATATTTAATAGATTTCTTAAATGAAAATGAAGAATTATCTTTAGAATTTAATATTAATTCAAAAAATAGTTCTGCAAGTTTAAAAGAAACTTTTAAAGATGTTAAACATTTAAGCTTAGGTCAAAAAGTTGTTGCAATGTTAGATTTTATATTAGCCTATAGTGAGTATTCAAATGATTATAGACCGTTAATTATAGATCAGCCAGAAGACAATTTAGATAGTCAATATATTTATAAAAATTTAGTAAAGCAAATCAGAAGTGTGAAATCTAAAAGACAAATAATTATTGCAACACATAATGCAGCATTGGTTACAAATACATTATCAGAGCATGTTTGTGTTATGAAATCTGATGGAAATCATGGTTGGATTGAAGCTGAAGGGTACCCAGGAACAAAAAAAATAAAAAGGCATATTGTTAATTATATGGAGGGAGGAAAAGAATCTTTTAAGCATAAAATGAAATTATATGAGGAGATACTTTAAGCAGATAAAGATATAATAAAAGTGGAGATGTTTAAGAGAAAATTGCAAAATTACTTTATGATAAGTGATCTTATAAAATTGTAAAACTTATAAAATCTTTTTTGTTATCCTGTCTATAGGCAGGATTTTATTTATATGATAATATAATTACAAGGTGATAGAGATGTTAAATAGACAAAAGAATGATTATTATTTTAATATATTTTTAAATCTTGCACGTGCTATGTATATGCAATTGGAAAAAGATTGGGATAAGGAAGCTAAGTTATGTGGAATTTCTTATGCTCAACAACATGCTTTATGGTTATTACATGTACAAGATGGTTTGACTTTAGAAGAATTAGGAAATATTGCTATTTGGAATAAGAGTACAACTTCTGCTTTAATCAGTCGTTTAGAAAAAAAGGGACTTGTTGAAAAAAGAAAAGATGAAGGAAGTCGTTTGATTCGTATTTATTTAACTGAAGAAGGCTATAAAAAGATTGATGAAAGTACAAATACGAAGGAATGTATTGAATATATGGGGTTATTTAAGGATAAAGAGGAAGAGGATGTTGTTCGTGTTTTATCTTTAATGAAGGAACTAGTTGATGAAATTCATCAAGAAAAGAATCCTGATTTTAATACGTTTATTAATGAATATTCACAAAATTTATTAAAATAGTATTGTATGTGTTATGTGAAAGTGTTATTTTAAATATAAATTCGTTAGCGAATTTATATTTTTTTAATTTTATATTCGTTAACGAATATAAGGAGGGAAAAGGAATTAAATTATTTGAACCAATTAAAATTGGAAATGTAGAACTCAAAAATAGAGTTATCATGGCTCCTATAGAAAATGGAATGGCCGAAGTAGGAACAGGTGAAGTAACTGATCGTATCATCGCTTTCTTTGAAGAAAGAGCACAACATAATATTGCGATGATTATGCCAGGTTCTATTGGAGTATCACCAGAAGGAAGAGGTTTACCAACTCAATTATCATTATTTGATGAAAAACAAGTAGCTGGTCATAAAAGATTAGTAGATGCGGTTCATAGCAAAGGTTCTTTAGTGGCTGCTCAACTATATCATGCAGGTAGACAAGCAAGTGAAGCGATTACTGGGTTAGATCCATTAGCTCCTTCAGCAATTCCTTGTGGAATTTTACAAAATCATCCTAAAGAAATCACTCATGAACAAATGGACCGTATTAAAGAACAATTTAGACAAGCTGCAAGATGGTCTATTGAAGCAGGATATGATATTGTAGAAGTTCATTTTGCTCATGGATATTTATTACATTCATTTATGTCTACTCATACAAATCATAGAACAGATGAATATGGTGGAAGTTTTGAAAATAGAATTAAATATCCGATGGATGTTTTAAAAACTGTCATTGATGAAGTTAATGGAGAAGTCCCTGTACAAATTCGTGTAAGTGTTGATGAATATGTCGAAGATGGTATGAAATTTGAAGAAGTTAAAAAGGTTTGTCATTTAGCTAAAGAAATGGGTGTAGCTTCTATTTCTTTATCTGCAGGATGTTACGATGCTGTTGAATATGCAATTCAACCAATGTTTATTCCTCAAGGATTTATTATACCTTTTGCTAAAGAATTAAAAGCAGAAATTGATATTCCTGTTATTGTTGCAGCAAGATTAAATGATGCACATTTAATTGAAAACGTTGTTGAAAATGATGAAGCAGATATTGTAGCTATTGGTAGAGGTTTAATTGCTGATCCATTATTAATAGATAAAATTAAAGTGCATGATTATGATAATATTTGTTATTGTATTGCATGTAACCAAGGATGTATTGATCGTGTACTTGGAGGAATGCCTGCTCATTGTATGGTCAATCCTGTAGCTGGAGAAGAATTAACTTGTAAGTTAAAAGGAAAATCTGGTAAAAAAGTAGCAATTATTGGTGCTGATCCTGCTGGAATGGAAGCGGCAATTACAGCAGCTAAAAGAGGCATGAAAGTTACTGTTTATGAAAAAGATGAATTAGGTGGAAAATTTAAAGCATTATCTACACCACCTGAAAAAGATACATTTATGATGTTTGATCGTTACTTAGTGTCTCAAATGAAAAAATATAATATTGAAGTAATCAACAAAGAAGTAAAAGCTGATGATGAATTTGATGCTGATACAATTATTCTAGCAACTGGATCAAAACAAATTGTTCCACCAATTCAAGGAATTGATCAAGAATTTGTTTTACAAGCAGAAGATATATTAGAAAATCAAAAAAAATTAAAAGGAAATATTGTTGTTATTGGTGGAGGATTAGTAGGAACTGAAACTTGTAAGTATTTAGGAAATCAAGGAGCTCATGTTACATTAGTAGAAATGAAAGATAATATTGCTGATGGTATTGGCGCTACGTTTATTGGACATATGTTTGCTAAGCTTGCAGAATATCATGTAGATATTAAAACAAATGAAACAGTAAAACAAATTAAAAATCATGAAGTTGTTTTATCAAATACAACTATTCCATGTGATTATGTAATTATTGCTGCTGGATACAAAGCAAGAAATGAACTTGCTGAAGAATTATCTAAAAAATATGATGTAAGAGTTGTAGGAGATGTTTTTCACCTAGAAGAATTTTAGATGCTAGCAGAAACCTATAATATAGTCAATGAATTATAAAAATAATAATATAAAATGAACCATTCAAAATGATTGGTTCATTTTATTAGGTGTGCCAGGTATGGTACTAATTTAGTTGGAAATAAACTAATCACAGGTATTTACCGAACCAGAAGTCGTTATCAGTAATGACAAAGTGGCATGGTGGTTCTTTTGAGCTTGCAAACAGAAACTTGATACAAGGCTAAATGGTGGATGAGATTGTGTATTAGGTCAAAGTCCAATAAACGTAAAACCAAGACAGTAAATCAAGATATTGTGAAAGAAAATTAACTAAAAACTATTAATTAAAGAGAGTGTAAAATAAACTGTGTAAGTCAGGGGCGCGCGACCTGATGAACACAGTT
>OLNL01000084.1_pt1 | contig 98981 bp, 104 predicted proteins | sample 1672181 | NCBI WGS metagenome assembly OLNL01 (sample SAMEA3136656, study PRJEB25190) | human gut metagenome | biome: human gut; feature: human-associated habitat; material: faeces | place: Austria | collected 2013
ATCAGAAAGTCAAATCCTTCTTTGTTGTTAGAAAAAGAAGAAGGTGTAACATTGAGTTCACCAGTTTCTTTGTCCATGACACAAAAATGATGACTGTTCTTACCAATATCGATACCAACTAATTTCATAAATAAACATCCTTTCTTGATTAAAATTTGTGAAAATGGTTATCCACAACACTTAGACCACAAAACCTGGTTCAAAATACGAATTCAAAGACTCATCTAACTAATCACTGTTTTGGAATAAGGTGTGGTAAGAACCTCTCAGAAGTAGTCGAGCTACAGGTACAAGATATACAAATCCACATTCACATATTCAATTTTACAAATTAACAAAACCGTCTTCAACCACGGTTATCAAAGGTTGAAAGAAAGGAGAAGTATATTGTAGATGACCAGTTAGATGGGTCAATTACAATATACCAGGTTCAAGTAGTTCTTTTAAAGCTTGTATTGTGATTTCAGGTAAGGGACTGCCCTTAGAACTTAGGGTCATATCTACATCGGCAGCCAAAACCTTAATTTTATTGATCATACAAATACACCTCCAATACATAAAATGTATACAATTTCATAAAAACTTGCAATTAATAGTTATATAATACTACCTATTACGCTTTGTATTTTATCTTTGTGTGAGATATACTTTAAAAATGTGAAGGTGATTTATAATGGATTTTTTAGTACGTAGATTTATAAAAAATTATCAAGATACAAAGAATGCAAATGTCAGAACGAGCGTTGGGAAACTATCTGGAATTGTTGGTATATTGAATAACTTGTTTTTGTTTGTAATTAAATTTTTGATTGGTACAATTGTTCACTCAGTATCTATTCAAGCGGATGGCGTAAATAACTTGACAGATGCTGGCTCAAATATTATTTCAATCTTATCGTTCCATCTCTCAAATAAACCAGCAGATAAAGATCATCCTTTCGGACATGAAAGAACGGAAACAATCGCATCTTTATTTGTAGGAATATTGATTTTGGTTTTAGGCTTTGAAACCGCAAAAGAAAGTATTTCTAAAGTGATTCATCCGGGAAGTATTGATTTTAGAATTGCATCCGTCATTATTCTTTTAATTTCTATCATGGTTAAATTTTGGATGTATGCATACAATAAGAAGCTTTCTAAAGCATATGATTCAAGTCTATTAGAAGCAACGGCATTGGACTCAATTAGTGATGTATGTGGAACAACAGCCGTTCTTGTATCGATATTGTTATCTCCAGTTCTTCACTTCAATCTAGATGGATATATGGGTATTGTAGTTTCAGGAATTATCCTTTATGGAGCTTATGGCTTATTAAGAGATATGATTAATTCTTTAATTGGAGAAGCACCGGATCCTGAACTTGTACACAATATTGTAGATATGATCATGGCACATCCTGTAATTTTAGGTGTGCATGATATGATGCTGCATAATTATGGTCCAAATAAGATTTTTGCGAGTGCTCACGTAGAAGTGGATTCGTCCAAAGATATCTTTGAAACGCATGATTATATTGATAATATTGAGCGTGAAGTTAAAGAGAATATGAATATTGATTTAGTTTTACATATGGATCCAGTAAAGGTAAATGATCCAGAGACAGAGTTGTATCGTGCAAAAGTGGTAGAAGCCATTCATCAAATTGATCCGAAATGGAGATTTCATGATTTTAGAATTGTGTCAGGACCAACACATGCGAATTTGGTGTTTGATTTGGTGATTCCGTTTGAAGAAAAGTATACGCAAGAAGAAATAGAAGAAATGCTTTTAAAACATATTGAATCGGATAAAAAGATTTATTTAGTACTCACAATTGATCATCCATACGCATAAGGCAGAAGTTTTTAAACTTCTGCCTCTATTATTTCTGGGATTACTTGGATTTGATTTTTTTCTTCTTTGGTTAATGGGTTTGAAATAAATACATCCACTTCTTTGAATTTACAGTACGTGTATTCAGGTTGTGCATTAAATTTATTTTTGTCAGTTACCACAATGATTTTTTCACTTTGTTGAAGAATGTGTCGCTTTAGTTCATATTCATTTTCATAAGTAGTAAATCCGTTGTTGTCTTTAAATCCTTTAGTTCCTAAAATCGCAACATCAATATGAATATAATCGATAGTTTCACTGGCGAAGTTTCCATAAGAGCGATAGGAATTGTTGGAAATGTTTCCACCAATCAAAATAACGTGCATATTTAGTTTAGCGCATTTGTAGGCTACAAAAATGGAGTTTGTCACAATCGTAATATTATGAATGGATTGAAGAAAGGGAATACCTGCTTGACATGTACTACCGGCATCTAAATAGACAACCATTCCTTCTTTGATAAAGGTGCAAGTTTGCTTCATGATTTGTTTCTTTTCTTCAATATATTCTTGATTTCTTAATGAAATGGGCATTTCATCAGGTTCTTCTAAAAGCAGCGCATAGCCATGCTCTTTTTTAATGATTTTAGAATTTTCGAGTTCAATAATATCTTTACGAATGGTTTCACTTGAAATTTGAAAGTAATCTGATAAATCGGATATCTTGATTTTTGGATGTTCCTGTAGAAGTTGGCGAACCTTGAATTGTCTTTCATCTTTCCTTTTTGACATAAGCTACACCTGTGTGACTTTCTTGACTGTTTTTACAACATCATATTGTTCTGGTGTCAAATGGTTTGTGATAAATTCATCGAACTCATTAAATTTACAAAAGGCATAAGGCGCAATGTCTGCCTTATTATTGACTTTACTTGCATCACTGATCATGATTTTTTTTGCGGATTGATTCATAACGTGGCGTTTAAAACCAAGTTCATCGGCAGAAATGGTGGTAAATCCATGACTCTTTTCAGTGAAAGCATCTGTTCCCATGATGGCTAAATCAATGTTTAAATGGTCGATGATTTCGGTCGCAAAATGCCCATAGGTTCTTTTTCCTATATTGAATAATAAACCACCAGCCATTATGATATTTAAATTCATGTTGGCACATTCATAAGCTACAAGAATAGAATTGGTGACAATGGTGATGTCGCTTTTGTTTTGTAAGGCGCTTATGGCCGTTAAAATCGTGCTTCCAGAATCCAAATATACGGTCATGCCATTTTCGATTCGGCTAAATGCTTCTAGGGCTACAATTTTTTTCATTTCCTTATTTTTGTGTGCTTTTAACTCGACAAATGTTTCGACAGAAGAACTTTGAATTTTGGCGTAGCCATGTTCTCGAACTAATATTTTTCTTTCTTGTAGTTCATCTAAATCCTTACGTAGTGTTTCTGGGGTGACAGAAAGTAATTTAGCGAGTTCTGCGACTTTTATTTTTTCTTTTTCTTCAAGAATTTGACGAATTTGAAGTTGTCTTTCTTCTTTTTTCTTTGACATGTTTTCACCTTTTTCTTTTTGAATCCAATTAAATTATAAACGAAATGTTTTGAAAATAGAATAAAAAGTGGGAATACAAATAATTTGAAAGTGGATAATGAATTCAAAATTGTTTCTGTGCATAATGAGATTGTCTAAAGAAAGTATGTGATAGATATGGAAGTTCGATTAAATCCGGTTGAATTTGCGAAGGCAATGATGAAAAAGAAGAAACAATTGATTCCCACACCGATTGTTTTAGATAATGGAATTGCCGGTATTGTGTATGGATATTATGAAGGTGAGGATTTTTATTATTTGGATCGACTTGATGGTGATGTTTCTAAAAAAGAAGAATTAAGAAAAATGAATGTAATGGAATTGAGACAAGAAATAGCGTTAAAGATTAAAATTTTTGTAGCCAACTCAAATTGAAATAAAATATTTTGAATCGTAAATAAAAACTTGGAAAACCAAAAATATAAACTAGACTATTGAGGAGAATCTATAATTCATACATAATGCAAGTGTCAAAGGGGGTATAAGAAATGTGTACTGTCGTCCATCTTGAACCAGAAGATTTCGCAAGAGAATTAGTTCATAATCCAAAAAATGTTTATGCCAGAACGTATGTCCTCGATTGTGGGCTTGCCGTAGTCATTTATATGTGTCAAGATTCGCATTTCCTATACTACTTAGACAGACCGGATTGTTCGAAGGAAAAAAAGGACATGCTGAAATCAATGAATTTTTATGAACTGCATGCCGAAATCTATCGTAAGGTCAATTTAGATAATCGTCTTCGTGAAAGACAAAAAAACCCAAGCTGCTGACTTGGGTTTATTTAATGTATCCGAAGGTAAAGTGTTCGCCTGTTTGTTTATCGTTACGATAGCTAAAACATGTATCGAACTCTTTTTTTGTATCATATTTGCTTGAATGAATGTTTTTCTCTGGAACACCTAATTCTTTACACATTTCAATGTTAATACCTTGATTATCAATATAGGCTTTTTCATTTGGCATATAGCGAATGAATGGTGTCGTATCAATGCTGATTTGTTTCATTTGTTCAACAACTTCCATACCTACTTCTAAAGAATCAAATTGAATGCTTGGAGAAAAATATATGTGACAGGATTCAGGGTGAATCAAATCTTTTTCGATTAATTCGCTCAAGCATTTTTTAGTGATTTCTAAAGTGGTTCCTTTCCATCCGGAATGAATGGCGCATATGCATGGTGTTGTTTCATCAACCACGAGAATACCTAAACAATCCGCGGTAAATACGCCAATTAGAATGTTTGGCTCTGTCGTATATACGGCATCTACATTCATAATGCTTGTATATTTGTCATAGGCACCCTTACCTTTATCACTAGAAGTAACGTGGGCCATGTTGTTTGTGTGCTTTTGCCAAGGAAGTGCCCAATGATCTAGAGGCATATTTAATTCTTCAGCTAATCTTTTGCGGTTGATCATAACAGCTTCTGGATCGATACACACATGGAGTGCGGTATTGTTCTTTTCAGGAAGTGTAATATCTTTTAGTGTAGTAGCACCAAATATGTGTTCGTTATTGATATGAATAATTTTATTTGTTTGAATAGACATTTGTAATTTCTCCAATATATACATAGTGCAAATCATCAAGTGGATAATTTTTTTCGTAAATTTCAGGCAATAAGAAATGTTCTTTTTCGAGTTTTCCAACATAGAGCTTCTTACAAATAAAGACTTCTTTAGCTTCTATAAATGTAGGATTTCCATCAACCATTTCAATGTGGAAGTTCACGTTTGAAATCTTATCTTCATCCTTACCTGATTTAGTACCTAAGTAAGATAGTTCTTTATGCTTATCATCAAAGAAGGATAGGGTGAACGTCTCACTTTCATCGACGAATTCTTTTGTGTATCTTTGTGGACGAATAAAGATAATCGCAACATCCTTATTCCATAAGTGACCAAGAGTCCCCCATGATGCTGTCATAGTGTTGGTTTTACCGCTTTTTGTAGCACTGATAAGTAGCCAGTCTTTTCCAACCTTATCAAAAGGATTGAAGTTTAGACTATGAATATCAACTTTTTCAAACATATATAATCCCTCCTATATTTTCTGTTTTAAAATCAAATAAACTTCAGCTTTTGTTGCTTCTGGATATGGTTGTACAAATAGAAGTCCAATTCCGCAACAAAGTGCACCTAAAATGATCCACCCTAAAAAAGATAAATCTAGAACGAAGAGGTTTACCTTTTGTCCAGTTGTCATTTGTTTGGACAAAGAGAAGGCTTCATCCGCCGAAAGATTTGGATTTTCTGCCAATAGATATGGAATCATAGAATATTCGTAAGCTTTAATAATTCCAGGTACTATAAATAAGAATAGCCATAGTAGTGTTTTTAAATCCATTAAAAACATGATTTTTACCACATTTAAATAGTTACCTTTAAAACCACTAAAGATTTCACCAAGTTCAGGATTTTCATCATGGTTCTTAATAAAATATCCATTGTTTCCAACTACAATAACATTACCAATAAAGATTGTATAGAAGATTCCAAGAATACTGGCGATTGAAATGAATGAATAAAATATATATTGGAAATTAGAGGAATAGAATATAGGCGGGGCTTCATAAGAAAGATGGTTTGAAGCAAAATCTTGTATTCTTTCAATAATCGTTGTTTTTTCACCCGTCAAGGTTGATGCAATCAACGTAACCACAAACATTTTCCAATAGTTTCGTTTCATGATTTGTTTGGCTTGTTCTTTAACTTGTTGTCGATTCCACATATTTTTTCACCTTACTTTTTTTATACTTAATATCGATTCTTCAATTTTTTTGTTACACCCTATGCCTCGAATGCAACAATTTTAAGATTGCAATCTTTTTTCCAATTCTTTCAATATAGCATTTGCTTCTTTAACATCCTTTAAATACTTATCACTATTAAATAACACTTTTTCCTTGGAAACATATATTGGTAACACACTATTATCTTTTAGAACAACTTTTATACCAACATACATCATTGGTTCTACTGCACCCGCCATAAATGTAGCTCCACCTAAAATTGTATGTGTAAATGGTTTTGTTTTACCTTTGAAATTTGCATCTTCGTTTTGAATAGAACACTTTTGAATCTCTTCATATAAGCAGCTTGCACCACCCATTATTTCTAATCTATTTTCTTCATCCTGAAATTTCACACACATTTTTAATCACCTCCTCTATTTTCTTTGCGATCTTACGATCTTGTATGTACTGGTCTGTATTGACCATTGTCTTTTCTTTTGACACATAAATAGCTAATACAGTTTCATTCTTTAAAACAATCTTTACTCCAACATACAAATATGGATTCTGCAATAAGCCATATGGTAATGGTCCACCTGGAAGTACAGCTGTAAATGGAATTCCTTTTCCTTTATATTTTGCCTTTTCATTTAGAATAGAGACTCTTGCCACATCATCATAAGAGTATTTTCCCTGTGTTCCAGTGACAATCTCAAATTGTTTACAAGAATCATCAAATTTAACATATTCATTTAAATCCATAATTTTTCCACCTCACTATTTTGTAATTCATAAAATAGTTATTATACTTCTTCCATATACTTTGCCTTAAACGCAATACAACTTCTCTCTTTTCCAAACAATCCTTTGGATTCCACACGCCCAAGACCATATGCCCAGAATGTAACAGTTTGACCTTCTTTATAATCAAATTCTTTATTGAAATCAAGCACACAAACATAAGACTTATCATCAAAAATACTGATCATGTATCCTCTAAAATCTTTATCATCTACGCGAGCTATGATTTTTCCTGTATATGTCAATTTCTTTCCATACCACTTAGAATGTGTAACCTTTAAATCCGATTGATTCGGTGATTGTGGCTCTGCTTTAAAGGATGCTTCATCCACTTCACTGCACTCCACTGAAATCGTACTTTCTAATCCCCGATATTCAACAGTAACCTCTGAAGTCTTTCCAGCTTCTAATGTGACAGGCTCTTTGACAGTCCATCCTTGTGTAATGAATTCTTTTGTACCATCCTCATAATAGGCCCATATACTAATCTTCGACTTATTATCAATTGTTTCATTCGCTTCTGCAAGACCAGTATATAAGGCTGTCATATTCTCTAGCTTTTCCTGACTAGCCTCTACTTTTTCATTATTTGGTGTTATATTCGAACATCCACAAACCAAGAATACACTTAGCAATGCCACTGCATACTTCTTCATAGGTCCACCTCCTTTTCTATATTATTTTGTAGTCTTGGAAGCTTATTATCTATGATCTTACTTTGCATCTGGATATGTGTCTTCAAATCTATCGGCATATCGATTGTGCTTTTTATACTTGAAGAACATACCAACCAAGAAAACAACAGCTACTACACCTAATGCATAAACTAACCAATCTAATGTCATCTTGCTATGTCCTCCTTTTCTAATTTCATATTAGCATGTCTGAAATCGTTTTCATACAGTTTTTATTCATTTTCAACCAAACGTATCATTTGTTGTTTTCCTACGTGAAATACATGAATCAATGAATCGTTCAATACTAAATCTCTATTCAAAAAAGACTGTTACACATGCTGCAACAGCCCATCTTTTATATTGGATTCAATCCAATATGATCATATCCACAATTCCAAAAGAATATAGATTACAACTCCAACTACAATACCAATCCCAATCTTCTTCTTATCATTCTTTGCGTAGATCAAATTAAAGATTTCAAATGATAAAAATCCAAGCAGAAAAAATGTATTCTTCGTAAAATAGTAAATCAAGAAACACACCACAAATAAGCCTATACAAATCATTCCTTTAGAATATTCCACCATGGATTTATGTCCTTGATTTAATGATTCATTATCCTTATTCAATTTATCAATAATGTTTTTCTGTTTATCATTCATAATCATTACCTATACTTTCTTCGTAGCCAAATATAGAAAGCGAGTGCACAAATCACGATTATACCCGCAAGTCCATATTGTACTATTGCCTGTTTATCACCTAATACTCTTCCTAGAAATTGTGCAATTCCATAACTACACAATAAACATAAAGCTACACACTTCATCCAGAAAGTAGATTCCTTCTTTCTTTTTGGAGTTGTATCTAACAAGTCTTCATCTAAATATTTTTGAAGATCTTCATTCATATCTTCCTGTAATCTTTGAAGCCGATTCTTTTTCATATCATTATCTCCTAAACAATGCGGTTTCTAAATAAGATGCATGAAACGCAAATATCAAGAAGATGATCAACAATATAATCTCTCCATAATGGATATATTTTTCTTTGTATCTAAAGTCATACAATGGTTTATCCAAATATACACGACCATCTACTTGTACTAATAATTGAGAATGTACTAAAGCTTCTATTGTATTATGATCAAACTTAGAAATCTCAATTGCCCTTTCTTCATTGAATATTCCATTCTCAATGAAATATCGAATAATTTTGCATTTATTTGTTAAAACGCTCATACGCACACAAAAAATCCAATATCTGCAACACACATCATTGCTTGTAAATAATCATGGATATAAAATCCATAGATAGCTCCATCTCAAGTAGAACAACCATAGAAATGAATCCCCATTTAGGAAAGCTCATCTGAAACATGAACTCCATCACAAGTACTATGATGCATATTACGCCTATCATCCAATTTATTCACCTTTCTAGTTTTAAGAATTTGTTTAACCTCTTCTTCCGTCATTTCAACAGGAATTAATGGAATAAAGACATTTTTATTATTCTTTTTTCTCTGCCTCTTTTTCATAATCTTACTTTGCGTCTGGATATGTGTCTTCAAATCTATCGGCATATCGATTGTACTTTTTATACTTGAAGAACATACCAACCAAGAAAACAACAGCTACTACACCTAATGCATAAACTAACCAATCTAATGTCATCTTACTATGTCCTCCTTTTCTAATTTCATATTAACATGTCTGAAATCGTTTTCATACTGTTTTTATTTCATTTTCATCCAACGTATCAAATGTTAAAAAAAAAACGGATATACAACGTATCCGTTCACTTTAATTATTTATCTTTCTTACTCATTCTTATTCTTTTGAATATTTCATACTGACGCTGTAGCTCTGTCTCTTCATCAATAAACATTCCTTTTGCCTCTAGTATTCTCTCAATTGCTTGAGATGGATCCATTGTATGATATGGTAAAAACAATCCTCTCAATTCTTTTGGTTTTATAATTTTGTAAACTTGTGAAGAAGATAAATCGTAGGTAAATGAAAAATATCTATAAATATATCCAATCCAATACATTTCATTATGCGTATATTTTACAGAACCATAATCAGTAGCCCCATATTCTTCATCTACTAACGTTAAAATATCATTTGCCTGAATATTACTATCCAAAATCGATTGATTATCCAATCTTTTTGCAATCTTACTTTTCATAAATCGCCTAATAAATATTTCTGAACTTGACTCCATCTTATCAATAGAATTTTCAAAAGCTTTTGCCTGAAGCTCGCACAAAAGCAACCCATCACTATTTATTTTCTTTATGTCCCTCATGCATCGCACCTCCTTTTATACTAGGATTTCATCGATATACTTTCCTTTTCCTCTATATTGTTTTCTCGCTAATTTAACCTTATTATCTCCTAATCTTGACTCTTCTAGTCGAATATTTTTATAGTATTCTTTTTCATTAACCGAAATATAGCATCGCTCTAATGGCTTAATCTGAGACAATGCCCTTTGAGTTTTAAAAATATATTGCATTCCAAGATTTGTTGCAGCCAAACAATGCTTACACTGCTCATCTGTAATCTCACCATTGATAAAAGAATTAATAATTTGAAACATACGATTATCAGCAATAGGAGCAATTATATAATCACAATCCTTTGTATCTTCTATAAGTTTTTTTATTTTAGGATGATTTTTATATTCATCAAGTGCACCTCTATAATACGCAATTGTCATCATCCATTCTTGATCCACTTTATATCTCTTGCATTTCAAATCACTGTCATCAAAACAAAAATAATATACAGAAGAATGTTTAAATCCTGAAACAAAAGAAATAGCTTGTTCATAACTTTCACCTGTATAGAACCCTTGTCCAAAATCATTATTATATCGACCTTTATGAATGTCTATATCCCCAACTATTTCACTTTTTGCTCCATGGAAAAGTAATTTTTCATTTTGAGTTAAATCATCTCGATAGAGCATTTCCTTTAATCTGTTCATTTTAATATTTTGTGCAAACGCAAAAGCATATACACCCTCCAAAAAATTTGCTGATGCATTTAAATCATCTAATTCATTTCTTGAAACAGTAACCTGCTCAACTCCAATCTTATCTGCAAATTCGCTTTGTGAAAGTCCTAAAATTTCTCGAATTGACTTCAAATCTTCTGAAAACTTATATTTCATCCTGCTCACCATCCAACTTGTTTATAACATATTACTTAAACAAGTTCAATATAAACTTGTTTATATCACATTACTTAAATAAGTTTGATTCACTTTTCAAAACAATCTATGTTTTAGACATCGATAATGTCAATTAAAATGATATGGTTGGCTTGAATGAGGGACTTGAACATGAATAAGAACATAATGGGGTATTTTAAATCTATCCAAAAGTTTATTAGAAGTTTATTCTATAAGCAACAAAAACAAACAAAACAAAATAAGTGCACACTCCAACAAGAAAAGTATTTAAAGATTGGTGCGAATATTTGTAATATTGGATTTAAATCCAAACACGCTTGTGAAGATTGGCAAGAAGATATTTTTAATCATATATCTGTCGGTGATTTAGTATATTGCACAATGCCAGTTACAGATAAAGCTTTAAAAGCCATTCCTGAAGGACATACAACAAGACCTTTTTTAATTGTGAAAAAAGGGAGGGATGAACTTTTTGGATATGCATGTGCTACACATCCTAAACCATTAAAATCTTACGAGAAACATATTTTTACCAATGAAGTATATGATTCTCAAAACGCTCTATACAAAGATTCTGTTGTGCAATTTGATTGTGCTTATGTCATTCCTATTGCATATATCCAATATATTTATAAAGAATTGGATGAATATTGTGTACGCCAAATTGCCAGAGAATTAAAAGCCTACGCCAATATTCGTAGAAAAGCTATATTAAACTTTGATATGGAAATACCCATTCATAAAGGTGATATTTTTAAAATCAATAAGTCTTATTATTACTTTAATGAGAAAAAGGATCATAAATACGAAATGTATAAGTGTATAAATGGCGGTGAATTAATCGATTCTAAATATTTTAGATTCAAAAACATTCCACGCTCTTTGGACTTCTCGAACACATATACATTCGAAGATATAGATATTAACACATTAATTGAAGTATCTTGCACTTGTCGAAATGATTGGGTAAATAAACAATTGAATAAACCTAAGCCAAAAGAAAAGAAAAAACAATACGAGCGTAAATTAACGCCTGGAACCATTATTTTTGAAGAACCATGGATCATCTACTTATTTGATTGTGACAACATATCTTATGGTATTGACTACAACAAATTTAAAAATCACATATGCGAACTTATTGAATTTAAACTCAATATGGATAAAGCTACTCATATTGTATTTACCGAACAACAATGTGCTTCGATCTATAAAGCTTTGATTGAACAAAATGATATTCATTCAGATTATTTAAAGAAACGTTTAAATTCCATTGAAAATACACTGCTTCTACCTTACGAATTAGAATATCCAGTTGGAACCATCTTGGAAAGTCGTTTTGATGAAATTAAATATGTATATTTATATACCTACAACAAGAAAAAGTTTGGTTTAAAAATCAATTCTAAGAATCATAAAAACAAAGTTGTTCCAATCCATGCCAAAGAATTAGATGTTGTAGATCAGTTGCGGTTTGAATGTATGAAAGAAGAGTTAAAGATTGTTCAAAAAAACGCTCTGGATTTTGTACGAAACATTTTAAGGGACATCGATCAAAATTTAATCAATCATGATTTGGAACATTCTATTTCATTTAGTCAAAAATATCCAGTCGGCACTGTACTATCTTGCACATACAATGAATCTGAAGAATATATGTATTTATATACAATTAGCGATACGCATTATGCGATTTATTTAGAGGATGCTTGTGAAGGTGTTTATATTGTTGAGCCAATCATCATATACGACTACAAACTAAATGGTGAATTGGTCGATGAAGACACGAAAGAAATATTAACAGGCATCTTAGAAACAACGCAAAGACTAAATACCTATAATTGTACAAAAGCATTATTAGAACAACTTGAGACATGTTAATATTAAGAAAAGGAGGCTATTCTATGGTCGATAAACTACTTAATGATGCCAGTTATCGTTCTTACTGGCGTGGCTATGAATATTTTAAAGAAGGACGTGTAAAAAATATTCAAAGATTTGATGGCACTACATATTCTGCTATTGTATCTGGTTGTGAAGATTACCATGTGAAAATTGATTTTGCGCATCCTAGAAAATCCACTTGCGATTGTCCCCATGCAGAAGGAAGAAGAGTTGTATGTAAGCACAAAGTCGCATTAGCTTTTGCGGTATCCCCAGAAGCATTAAAAAAAGCAGATGACATAATGGAAGAACAATTAAGATATCAGGCTGAAAGAGAACAAAGAGAACACGAACAATACGAACGAATCAAAAAGAAAGTCATGGAAATGAGTTTGGAAGATTTAAGGGATTACGTGATTTATCAAATGATTGAAGATGAAAATAGAGATGATCCAAACTATGATGATGAGGAATTTTTTGATTGGTAAAAGAAAAAGCAGTTTAACGACTGCTTTCTTTCATATATTCAAAATATTCTCTACCTACTTTATTCTTCTTCCAGTTTTGTAGAATCTTGAAACCAGGATATGAGAAGATGACCTCACATAGTGTTTCTACAATCATACCTGTAAAGGCACACACAACACATTGTACCAATGTCCATCCAAAGAATTGGTGTGACACAATCAATGCGAACGTTAGATTGTCGCAAAACTGACCAATACCAGTAGATACATAAGAGCGGAATGCATACGATTTAAAGTTACTGTTATTATTGGAAATCTTACCTAACATGGAATTCGTATAGTTATTCACAATGGCAGAAACAATAAACGCAATTGTGCTTCCAAATAGTACATACCAAGTACCACCAATTGTTCCGTCTAATGCTCCATTAATAATGGCTTCTGATCCTTCTACATAGGATTCACCCCAAACACCAGGAATCTTTGATGCCAAGAAGAAGACTAGGCACATACCTAAATTCACCAACACCGCTACAAGTGATGCTTGTGTTGCAGCTTTAGGCCCAAAATGTTTTGTGATGACATCCATACATAAGAAGGAAAGCCAGCTTACCACAATTCCACAATCTAGTGCCATAAAGCTAAATGGCAAGTTAATACTTTTGTTTGCCAAAAGATTCATGGTGATGACCGAAACAATAAAAAGTGTCATCGTAAGTGAAGGTATACTTCTTAATAATACACTCACTTCTTTAACTTCCGTATTAATTCTATTCATTTTTTACCCTCCTGTTTTTTTAAAGATGGTTGGGAAGCAAAACATCTTTGTTCAAACTATATTAGTCTAATATGTTTTTAATTATTTGTCAAAGTTTGTATCACTTATGCTATGATTAATTCCGGTGATATATATGACTTTAAAACTATACGAACAAGAAGGCTACCAAACAACATTTCATGCCCATGTTGTTTCATGTGTTAAAAAGAATGAATTATATGACATAATCTTGGATCAAACCCTTTTCTTTCCTGAAGAAGGTGGACAAACATGTGACAAAGGAACGTTGAATGGTATTGAAGTAGTGGATGTACAAATCATAAATGATGAAATTCATCATTATACGCACTCTGCATTAAATGGTGATGTACAAGGTATTATTGACTGGACTCATCGCTACACCAATATGCAACATCATACAGGAGAACACATTCTTTCTGGATTGATACACAAAGAATTTCATGTGGATAATGTCGGATTTCATTTAGGATACAATGAAATTACAGCTGATTATGCGATGGATTTAAATAATGATCAAATTAAAAGAATTGAAGCTTTAGTGAATTCTGTCATCTTTGCAAATAAACCTGTTAAAACCTATTACTTAGAGGATTATTCCAACATGGAATATCGAGCTAAACTTGACTTAGCCAAACCACGCCTTGTCGAAATTGAAGATGTAGATTTATGCGCATGTTGCGCACCCCATGTAAAAAGTACGATTGAAGTGGGATTGTTTAAAATCATTAAATCGATGAAAATCAAAAAAGGCACACGCCTATTCTTCCTATGTGGAAAACTTGCCTATGAAGACTATGTCTTAAAACATGATCAAGCCATCCAAATCTCCAATCAATTGTCTTCAAGCATTGACGCTTTATCATCTAATGTACAACGTATATTAGTTGATAATTATGCTTTGAAACAAAGAATCAAGCAATTAAACAAAGAGATGATCGATCACTTAATCATTGAACATAAAGAAAATCAAATCATTTTATGTGATGAACTCGATCGAGATACACAATTGTATTACTACAATAAGCTTGTATCTTTTAGCAACAACTATGTTTTACTTGTTTCTAAACAAAAAGATAATTATCGTTTTATGACCAACTCTAAAGATATATTCTTACAACTCAAAGAAAGACATCAAGTTCGTGGTGGAGGAAAAAATGATTTCTTTCAAGGAACACTAGATACAGTTAATGAGCAGCTATTTGATTAGCTGCTCATATTTTTTGTATAGCAAGCGTGTTTAAAGCCTCTGAAATCTCTTCTTTCGATAAACATACCATTCTATGATTGGCATCATAATAATCAAACTTTTTAATGAAGCCCATTAAATCACGATACTTCACAAGGCTGTCATTCATAAATACATACCATTCTTCTATCCCTTCAATTTGATTCAATACCACATAAGGCTCTACGGGAAGAATCGTTAAAATATCAGCTCCTAGCGCATACATACCAATTCTTCTACCATGTGCATTATAGATTCTTGGCGTGGCATAATATGCATCCAAAGCTTGTTGATTATGTAGATATTGCCCAAACAAATCTAAATCTGTACCAAAATCATTCAATTCATTTTCCCCGATTGAAATTGGATGAAGAATGCCAAAGATTTCAAAATACTTATGATCCGATAGTTTACTCTTTAAATCCATAAGTGCATCAGCACTCGTTCTTTTATCATACACCATCTGCAAATCAATATCCTTTATGCTCATTAGCCAATCGTCTTTCACAAATTCATCAGTATCCATATATTCACAATATACTTTTACTAAATAATAAAACAATTGAATTTCATCCATACTTGTAGGAAGACTTAAATTCAAACAAATATCATGATTTTGAATATAGATTTCAATCCCTCTTTGAAGATATTTATGATCAAATAAGATTGTATGATCCCCTATCTGATTCGGAATTAATTGACAATTTTCATCCATAACCCCAAAAGATAAGTGAGACAGTTTAACTACATCATCGATTATAAACTTTTTTCTACGAAAGAAACCCTTCTGCATAATACGAATATTCACAGACATATAAACACCTGCTCTCTACCAAAATCATACACTGAAACAAGCATTTTTTATAGCTAAAACCATTTTTTCTTTTTAAAGTAAATCACTTCTAAAATAATGATCAATATACAGGCTCCAATCACAATGAAATATCCATAGGAACTATCTAATTCTGGCATAGCCTTAAAATTCATACCATACCATCCAGTAATTAAAGTTAGTGGCATGAATATCGTTGTCACAATCGTTAAAAACTGCATGATTTGATTCTGACGCATCTCCACTTGTGTTTGATGCATTTCACGAAGCTGAATGGAATACTCTGCCAAACGATCCGTAACATTCGATAGACGTGTTAGTCTTTTCTCTAGTGTTTCAAAATGTGTATCATTATAAAATTCCTGCAAATTTTGTACGACTTCAATCATCTGATCATAATATGAATCAAAAGCACTAATCGTTTTCCTCATTTCAAAGATTTGCGACTCATAATGAGATCCCGTATGCGACATTAACTGATCTTCTATTCTTTCAAGCTTCATTTCTAATTTTTGAAGAAACTCCATATCTTCTTGAATCAATATATTCATCAAATTTAGAATACATTCACTAGGTTTATTTCCTGAAATCTTTTGTTTAAAAATATGTTCAGGATCGCAAACCAAAAAATTCCTATCATTTAATTCGATACTAAACATCTTCTTATTCTTAGATTTTGATTTGGAAGGAACCCAAAAAGAACCCGATAGCTGCTGATTCTCTTTATGTACCCTACAATAATGAATATGATTTAAACGCTTTTCATTTATTACCTCTATCCTCATAATTTCCCCCTTAAAAAAAGAATACACCATATAGGTGCATTCTTGTAGTTATTCAATAGGGATAAATTTGTTTTCTTCAATCTGTTTAGGTGCTTCCTTAGGAACAACGATCTTCAATTCGCCATTGTCAAAGGAAGCTTTGACATCTTCCTGATGAATACCTTCACCAACATAGAAGCTTCTTGAATAAGATCCACTAACACGTTCTTTACGAACAACACGACCCTTTTCATCTTTGTCTTCTGTATTTGAACCATATGTAGCTGTTACTTTCAAATATCCATCTTTCAATTCCATCTGGATATCTTCCTTTTTAACTCCAGGAAGTTCCATGCTCATTTCATAGTTTCCATCTTTTTCCACAATATCTGTCTTCATGACATCACTTGTAGTGTTTCCTGTAAAGAAATCATCAAATAAATTAAACATTGGATAGTACTTCATAAATATCACCTCCTGATTACTAGATTATGAAATCTATCTTCAAGTTACGGGATATCTTTTGACTTATCTCTAACTTCAATTATCATTATAGTCACTTTTTTAGCACTGTCAACACTTAAGTGCTAATTTTTTTTTATAAAAATTAGAGTGTAATTTCTCACACCTTACATTCGGTTTATGTATTAAAATCCAAAAAAGTAATAAGACGCAAATTTGCATTTATTGTCTCTTCACGAAAAAAGGGAGAGTTCCGAACTCTCCGCCTGATCTTCTAGGAAAACTTTTTGTTTCCGTCATCATTCCATATCTTTTTTTTGGCGATAAATCTGACCCTGCTTTACAATACCAGACAAAATGACAGATCCCTAGAAAGCCTGTAAATTTGAATGAAATGATCCCTGATTCTCATGTAAATTGTACTTGGTTTTTACACAATTATTATACTTAATTTTTTAAATGTACAAAAAATAAAGTGTGATTTCTCACACTCTATTTACCCATTTCATTCATAGAAATCATTGAGAAACTCAAAGATTCCAATACTTTAATTAAGGCATGTGCCGTATCTAAACTTGTCATACAAGAAATATTATTTTCTGCAGATACACGACGAATCAAGAATCCATCTTTACTTGTAGAATTATCTTTATTTGACATTGTGTTGATGACAAAGTTTACATGTCCATGACGAATAATATCCAATACTGTTTCATTTCCATTATCCTCATTGACTTTGGCCGCTACATGTACAAATAAGCCATTATCTTCTAAGAATTTAGCTGTACCCTTCGTCGCATAAATACCATATCCAATATTACAGAAACGTTTTGCGATTTCTAAAGCATCCTGTTTATTATCGTCATCAATTGTTAGTAATACACTTCCATGTAAAGGAATATTGATTCCAGAAGCTACTAAAGCTTTGTACAATGCTTTTTCTAAGTTGACATCACTACCCAAAGCCTCACCTGTAGATTTCATTTCTGGTCCTAACACTGTATCTACACTACGTAATTTCGCAAATGAGAATACCGGCGCTTTGACAAAGACTCTTTCTTTATCTTCAGGATGATATCCAGGTGTTAAGCCTTGATCTTCAATACTTTCACCTAATACACACTTAGTCGCAATTTGAGACATAGGAACACCTGTAATCTTAGATAAGAATGGTACGGTACGAGAGGAACGTGGGTTTACCTCTAATACATAGACATTGTTTTCTTTATCTACAATGAACTGAATGTTGTATAAACCAACAAATTCAAAGCCTTCACCAATTCTTGTTCCATAATCAATGATTGTTTCTTTCACCTTCTCATTGATGATCTGCGTAGGATATACACTAATTGAGTCACCAGAGTGAATACCTGCACGCTCGATATGTTCCATTACACCTGGAATATATACGTTCTTTCCATCCGCAATCGCATCGATTTCTAGTTCTTTACCAACAATATATTTATCAACTAAGATTGGTGCATCATGGCTGATTTCTTTTACAGCTGTTGCCATATATACTCTTAATTCATCATCATTATGTACAATTTCCATTGCACGACCACCCAATACATAACTTGGACGAACAAGTACTGGATAACCAATCTTATTGGCGATAACGAGTGATTCTTCTACTGTTACTGCAGTTTCACCTCGTGGTTGAGGAATATCCAATTTATGTAACATCGCTTCAAATTCATGACGGTCTTCCGCTAAATCAATAGAGTGTAGTGAAGTACCTAGAATCTTAACACCATGTTCTACCAATGAATCAGCTAAGTTGATTGCGGTTTGTCCACCAAATTGAACAATAACACCCAATGGTTTTTCTAAATCAATTACGTGCATTACATCTTCTGTAGTTAGTGGTTCAAAATACAATTTATCACTAATTGAGAAATCGGTTGATACAGTTTCAGGGTTGTTGTTGATGACGATAGCTTCATAGCCTTCTTCACGCAAAGTCTGTACACAATGTACTGTCGCATAGTCAAACTCAACACCTTGTCCGATACGAATTGGTCCTGAACCTAATACAACGATTTTTTTACGGTCTGTACGTTTTGATTCATTCTTATGTTCATAACTTGAATAGAAGTATGGAGTTGCACTCTTAAACTCACCCGCACAAGTATCTACCATCTTATATACTGGCATGATTCCATTTTCTTTACGTAAGTTATATAAGTCGAATTCTTTCATGTTCCAGTTACGTGCAATGTAGCTATCCGCAAAACCATATTTCTTTAATTTACGCAAAACTTCAACATCTTTGGGATTTTCCATCATTAGCTTTTCTAAACTGATAATTCTTGATAAGTGACACAAGAAGAAATCATCCATTTTCGTCACATTATGAATGGTTTCCATATCATATCCATCACGAAGCCATTGTGTAACCGCAAAGATTCTTTCATCATCACACTTCTTGATTTTTTCAAGTAATTCTTCTTTCGCCAATCCTGCCAATTCTTTTTTGTATATATGATCTACTTTCATCTCTAAAGAACGAACTGCTTTTAAGAAAGATTCTTCAAAGTTACGTCCAATCGACATAATTTCACCAGTTGCCTTCATTTGTGTTCCTAAATGACGATCTGCATTAGGGAATTTATCAAATGGGAAACGTGCAAATTTCGTTACAATATAGTCTAATGCAGGTTCAAAACATGCATAACTTGTTTTAGTAATTGGGTTAATAATTTCATCTAAACCTAAACCAACCGCTAATTTAGCACTAATCTTCGCAATTGGATATCCTGTTGCCTTACTAGCTAGAGCAGATGAACGAGATACACGAGGGTTAACTTCGATGACATAATATTTAAAACTATTTGGATTTAATGCCAACTGTACGTTACATCCTCCACAAATTTTTAATGCACGAATAATTTTCAAAGATGCATTACGAAGCATTTGGTTTTCTCGGTCTGTCAAAGTTTGAACTGGCGCAACAACCGTACTATCTCCAGTATGCACACCTACTGGATCAATATTTTCCATATTACATACGACGATCGCATTATCTTTGGCATCGCGCATTACTTCATATTCAATTTCTTTATATCCGGCAATACTTTGTTCAATCAAACATTGATGTACAGGACTAGCCTTTAATCCAGAATCACAAATTTCACGAAGTTCAGCCTCATCATCGGCGAAACCTCCACCTGTTCCACCAAGTGTATAAGCTGGACGAACAACTAATGGATATCCTTCGCGTTTTGCGAATTCAACAGCTTCTTCTACCGTATGAACAATCATACTTTCTGGTACTGGCTCATTGATTTCCTGCATTAAAGAACGGAACAATTCACGATCTTCTGCACGATTGATCGCATGTAAGTCTGTACCTAAAATTTCTACACCAAACTCATCTAAGATTCCATCTTCATGTAATTCTACAACTAGGTTTAATCCTGTTTGACCACCCAATGATCCTAAAATGGCATCGGGTCTTTCTTTATAAATAACTCGTTTTGCGAAATCAACAGTCAAAGGTTCAATATAAACACGGTCTGCGATTGCAGTATCTGTCATGATTGTGGCAGGGTTTGAGTTAATCAAAATAACTTCATATCCTTCTTCACGAAGGGATTGACATGCCTGACTTCCGGCATAATCAAATTCAGCAGCCTGACCAATAATGATTGGACCAGAACCGATCACTAAGATTTTTTTGATATCTGTACGTTTAGGCATTTTTATTCTCCTCCATTAATTCAATAAATTGATCAAACAAGTAACGAGAATCTTCAGGTCCTGCACTTGCTTCTGGATGATATTGCACCGCAAAACATGGGTAATCTTTATGACGAACGCCCTCACAACTCTTATCATTTAATGCTTGGTGTGTCATTTCCAAACGCGTATCCTTCAAGCTATCAATATCTACCGCAAAACCATGGTTTTGAGAAGTAATTTCTACTTTACCTGTTGAAAGATTAACTACAGGATGGTTAGCTCCACGGTGTCCAAATTTCAATTTATATGTTTTTGCACCACAAGCCAAAGATATCAACTGATGACCTAGACAAATTCCAAATACAACCGTTTGAGGAATCAATTCTTTAATCGTTTCAATAGCGACTTTTACATCGGTAGGATCACCAGGACCATTCGACAACATAACGCCATCTGGACGATAAGATAGGATTGTGCTTGCTGGTGTATCATAAGGAACAATCACTAAATCGCATCCACGTTTTGATAGTTCACGAACAATACCTAATTTTGCCCCAAAATCCATCAATACAACTTTCTTACCACGATTTGGGATTGGGAATACTTTATTTGTCGAAACACGAGCCACTTGATCATGTAAGAAATCAGCGGCTTTTAAACCAGCAACTACCGCATCTACATTGGCATCCACATCAGCCATAACTGCCTTCATGGTACCTACGTTACGAATCTTCATTGTGATTTCACGTGTATCAATATCATAAATGCCTGGAATATTTTCACGTTTTAAGAAATCATCTAATGTTTCTGAACATCTGAAATTGCTTGGAAATTCACAATAATCCTTAACGACAAATCCAAATACACATGGAATCATGCTTTCATTATCATCACGGTTGATTCCATAGTTACCAATCAATGGATATGTCATCATTACAATTTGTCCACAATATGAATTATCTGTCAAAATTTCTTGATAACCCGTCATTGACGTATTAAATACCAATTCACCAATTTGGAAGTTGTCACTACCAAACGCTGTTCCGCGATATACACTTCCATCCTCTAAAATCAAAAGTCTTTCCATAATTTGTCCTTTCTGTTATTTACTCAAAAAAAAGATTAGCAAACAATACATTGCCAATCTTTAAATGGAACTATTAAAAAGTATAGCACTACGAAGAATACTATTCATCCCAACCGCTGACGTTTTTTTCATAAATAAGACTGGGTTCTTGATCATAGATATCCTCCTTTGAAAAAAAATCACTATATTTTCCTGTTTAGTATACTACCACAAATCATAAAAATTTCAACAAGAAAAAAAAAGATGTGATATCTCACACCTTATTTTGACATAGTTGCTTCAATTTCTTTATACGTTTCAACTGGGTTAGCACTCTTAGTAATTGAACGACCAACTACGATATAGTCACAACCTTGTTCTTTCGCAAATGCTGGAGTCGCGACACGCTTTTGATCATCTTTAGAATCACTTGCCAAACGAATACCAGGAGTAACTGTTAAGAAGTCTTCTCCACAAGCTTCGTGAATCGCCTTAGCTTCATGTACGGAACATACAACACCATCTAAGCCTGCTTCTTTGGCATTCTTCGCATATTTAATAACACAATCAATCACTTCACCTGGAATTCCTAATTCGTTATTCATAGCTTCTTTAGAAGTACTAGTAAGCTGAGTTACACCAATACACATAGGACGTTTTCCATCTTTAGCCCCTTCATTCAAGCCATCGATGGCAGCCTTCATCATCGCAATACCACCAGCACAGTGTACATTGACAATATCTACACCTAAGTTCGCTAAGTTTTTCATTCCACCCTTAACTGTGTTTGGAATATCATGCAATTTCAAGTCTAAGAAAATGTGGTGACCCATTTCCTTCACTGTTTTTACCATTTCTAAACCACACGCATATGTTAATTCCATACCAATCTTTACATATACAGGTTCATCAAATTGTTTTAAGAAATCTACAACTTCTTCTTTACTAGAAAAATCTAGTGCTACAATTGTCTTACTCATTATTTAAAACTCCTTCCAACTGCTTCTTCAATATTCTTATATCCATATTTCTCTAATACTTTTGGAAGATCCTCAATGATTTTTGGACATACATACGGATCCACAAAGTTTTGGGCACCCACTTCAACAGCACTTGCCCCAGCATTTAAGAATTCCAATACATCTTCTGCACAAGTAATTCCACCAACACCAATGATTGGAATATTTACAGCTTGTGCTACTTGATATACCATTCTTAAGGCAACTGGCTTAATGGCAGGACCAGAAAGGCCACCTGTTACATTGGCAAGTAACGGCTTTCCCGTCTTCAAATTGATGCGCATACCCATTAAAGTATTGATCAATACAATACCATCTGCGCCTACTTCTTCAACGGCTTTAGCAATTTCTACAATATCTGTTACGTTTGGTGAAAGCTTCACATATACAGGTTTTGTAGCTGCTTCCTTACAAATCTTTGTCACATGTGCTGCAAGCTCAGGTTTCGTTCCCAAACCAATACCACCATGTTTTACATTAGGACAAGAAATATTTAATTCATACGCCTTGATTACTGGCTGATCATTTAATTTCTTGATAACCTCTACATAATCTTCTTCACATGCACCCGCCACATTGGCCATGATTTCTGTATCATACTGTGCAAGGAATGGAAGTTCATTTTTGATAATTGAATCTACACCCTTATTTTGTAAACCAATCGCATTCAACATTCCCATTGGAGTTTCGGCAATTCTTGGTGTAGGATTTCCAAAACGCTCTTGTGGCGTAGCCGATTTAATGGCAATGCCACCTAAGACACTCAAATCATATAGTTCGGCATATTCTTTACCAAATCCAAAACATCCACTAGCTGGAATAATTGGATTTTTTAAATTTAATCCAGGTAGTTTTACTGAAATATCCATTATAAAGCCACCTTTCCCATTTCAAATACAGGACCATCCTTACATACACGTAATGAATGTCCTTCTACATCTTTTACAACACATCCCATACAAGCACCAAGACCACATGCCATACGAGCTTCTAATGAAATATAGCCTTCACTATATTGTTCATTGATTGCCTTCAACATAGGTAAAGGTCCACAACTTAACACAAATGGACATGTCACATTGTTTTCTTTGATCGCATCTAATGCTGTACCCTTTGTACCTAATGAACCATCCATGGTTGCGACATATACATCGCATCCTAAAGTCTTAAATTCATCCACATAGAATACGCTACCTGCATCATTTGCACCTAATACTACAGTTACACGTGCATCTTTACTTAAATATTGTTTGGCTGTTTCATATAGTGGTGGTACACCAACACCTCCACCAATCAACAACACTTCTTCTTTATCTTCAATTGGAAAACCATTTCCAAGTGGACCAAAGATATCTAATTTTCCTTCAAGTTCAGTCATTTTTAAAGTACCTTCACCAAGCACCTTGTAGATAATGACTAAAATATCTTCCTTAATTTCACTAATCGAGATGGGTCTTCGCAAATAGAAACCTGGAACTGTGATTTCAATGAATTGACCAGGCTTAGCTATTTTTGCTAAATCTGTTTTCAATTCCATTTTCCAAATATCTTTTGCGATTTCCACATTCGACAGAATCTTCGCAAATTCCTGCATACTATTTCCCCATTTCATTCATAGAAACCATTGAGAAACTCAATGACTCTAAAACTTTCACTAATGCATTCGCTGTATCTAAACTTGTCATACAAGAAATGTTATTTTCTGCAGACACACGACGAATCAAGAATCCATCAGCACTTGTGTTCTTCTTATTTGACATTGTGTTAATGACAAAGTTTACACGTCCATTACGAATAATGTCTAGAACATTTTTACCATCTTCTGTTTCAATCTTACTAGCACGATGAACATACAATCCTTCAACTTCAAATAAGTCTGCCGTACCCTTTGTTGCATAGATTCCATATCCAATATTAGCGAAGCGTTTCGCCAATTCTAGTGCTTCTTATTTATTCTCATCATCAATTGTCATTAATACATTTCCATGTTTTATCCTTTCCATACTGTTTTTCCATCTACAATGGTTTCCTTTACTTGCGCATTTACGCTCCAACCATTAAATGGAGTATTTTTACCCATGGATTCAAATGTATCTATGTCGATCAAAGATTCATGTTCTAAATCGACTAAAACCAAATCGGCATTATAGCCCTCTTTAATTTGTCCTATATTCTCTAAGCCAAAACGCTTAGCAGGTGCAGCCGACATCCAATTTACCAATTGAGCCAATGTCCAACGTTTTTGGCGGTGAACAAACTCTGTGTATAGTAAGGCAAATGCGCTTTCTAATGAAACAATCCCAAATGGTGCTTTATCCATAGAACGCTTCTTTTCTTCATAGGTGTGTGGTGCATGATCATTGGCAATGCAATCCAATGATCCGTTTTCCAAGCCTTCAATCAAAGCCATACGGTCTTCATGACTTCTTAAAGGTGGATTCATTTTCCAGTTTGGTCCAGCCACATCTTTATCTTCTAATAATAAATGGTGTACTGTAACTTCAGCACTTACATTCGAACCTGATTCTTTTGCGTTTTTTAATGCTTCTACACTTTCTTTAGCTGAAATGTGGCAAGCATGATAAGCGTTTCCTATTTCTTTTGTGATTTCTAAATCACGAATCAATTGTGCACTTTCACAAGCACTTGGAATTCCAATCCAGCCCTTAGATGTCACAACTTCACTGTCATGTACGCAAGCACCTGGTCTGCGATAACTCATATCTTCTGTATGAGCTACAATCATGCAGTCATTTTCTTTCGCCTTTTCCATGGCTTCTTTCATGATTTCTGGTGTAGCTACCCCAACACCATCATCACTGAACCAGCGTACACCTAATTCTTTGATACCCTTCATATCCACTACTTCTTTACTTGCCTCTTCTAATGTAATGCAAGCATATGGATATGTATGTACAACAGATTCTTTTTTGATTAATTGTTGATAGGCTTTCATTGTGTCTACATCATCTGGAAAAGGAATGACATTTGGCATCGCAAACACAGAAGTAAATCCTCCATGTGCCGCCGCTAAACTACCTGTATGAATGGTTTCTTTTTCACTGTGTCCAGGTTCTCTAAAATGCACATGTACATCCACTAATCCTGGAATTACAGTTAAGCCTGTGGCATCCACTGTATCACAGTCTTTCAAGATAGAATCACCAATCTGAATGATCTTTCCTTCGTCAATTAAAATATCTTTCTTTTCGAGACGATTGTCAATTAAAACTTGACCATTTTTGATTAAACGCATACTTATTTTTCCTTCTTGAATGGAGCAAAACCAAATCCACGTTTAATAACGGCCTTTCTAACCAACATACCATTGTGCATTTGTTCAAAAATTCTTGATTTTTCAGCTTCCACTAAATCCGTATCAATTTCAACACCACGATTCACAGGAGCCGGATGCATCACGATAGCCTTGTCTTTCATTCTTGCATAACGTTCCTTTGTAAGACCATACTTTTCTAAGTATTCACTATCTGTCATACCGGCCATTCCAGAACCTCTTTCTTTCTGGATACGAAGCATCATGACAACATCTGCCCATTCAACGGCTTCATCAAAGTCAATTGTTGGATAGCCAGGTCTTTCCCATTCTTTTGGTCCGGCAAAACGAACGGTTGACCCTAATTTTTCTAAAGCTTCTTTATCACTGGCAGCCACTCTTGAATGTAAGATATCTCCACAGATTACTACATTTAAGCCTTCTAGTGTGCCAAACTCATTTTGCATAGTTAGTAAATCTAACAAGCATTGTGTTGGATGGTTTCCTGCACCATCTCCAGCATTTAAAATTGGAATATTGATATTTTCCAATTCTTTAAAATATTCATCTTGAGAATGACGAATCACCACCATGTCATACCCAATTGATTCAAATGTCTTTACTGTATCATAAAGAGTTTCTCCCTTTGTGACACTGGATGCTCCTGCCGCAAAATCGGCTACTTGGCATCCTAATTGGTGCTGTGCACTTTCGAATGAGAAATGTGTTCGAGTTGAAGCCTCAAAAAAAAGATTAGCAACCAATGCTTTCTGCATCGGTAATTGCCAATCTTTAAAGGAACAATTAAAAAGTCTAGCATCATCAAGAATGCTATAGATGTCTTCAACTGACAGATCTCTCATGGATAATAACGAATTTTTGTTCATATAATCCTCCTTGTGATCTTAAAAAAAGGATTTAAAAAGTCCCTTTTCAAATCCAATTTCTCTTCTTTATATACTACCATAAATCATGAAATTTTCAATAATAAAGTTTCAGAACATACGGCTATTTTTTGATTGCGATACATTCAATTTCTACCTAAGCATTCTTAGGTAATTTAGCCACTTCAAAGCAACTTCGAGCAGGATATATACCATCAAAGTATTTCGCATATTCTTCGTTTACTTTCGCGAAATCTTTCATGTCATTCAATAATACGGTTGTCTTAACAATATCATCATATGTTAAACCTGAAGCTTCTAATAATACGCCAATATTTTCAAAGGCTTTTTGAGTTTGTTCAGCAACATCTTCACTAACCAAATTTCCTTCTGTATTCATACCTAATTGTCCAGATAAGAATACTAGTCCTTCTGTTGCCACACCTGCTGAATAGGGTCCTAATGCCTTCGGTGCTTTTGCACTACTAATTTGATGTTTCATTTTATTTCTTTTAATCTAATAATTCTTTATCAATAATCTGAAAATTTGCTCTATGAATATACAAAGCCTTACCATCAATCATAAGTTTCGTCATTTTTGGTAAATTATGTGGAATCTTCCAATACACCTTATCTCCAGAGTAGGCGGCAATTGGCTGTCCTAATTGGGATTTAATGACTACAATTCTTCCTTTGCCAAACATATTTTTATACTTGTTAATAAAACGAGCAACAGACGTATTGTCTGATATTTGTCCATGCGTATTTGAATCAATATCTTCTTGTGTGAAATCCACATCCGGTGTTAAGCCTTTTTGTTCAAAAATACAAGTATCTCCACATGATTCTATTTCTTTTCCGTCTACCGTTATCGTAATTACACTTGATAATTCATATCCACGGACAACATGTCCATTTTCATCATAAGAAGTAGACTCTACCGCATTACCTGTAATACTGATTTTATCTCCACTTGTCTCCATGACTTCACTACCATAATTATCATACGTATAGATCGTGTATCCATTACCTACTAAATTGCCCTTGATATCATTCAGAGCTGATTGAAACATGCTACAACCACTCAATAATATACATAGGCATACTACACTTATTCTTTTTATATTCTTACTCATATTTCCCCCGTTTTATAATGAAGCCATTCAAAACGAATGACTTAACAATTATTTTATCAATAGCTTTCGGATTGATTCTTCACTTACCGAGAAGATGGATGCGATACTTGAAATACTGAATCCTTTGTCTACCATCGTTCTATACATTTCTTTACGATTATTCTCGCTGCCTTGTTCGATTCCTTTTTTTATTCCTTCAGCTTCCCATTCCTTTGACTTTACTTCCAGCCATCTCTTTTCAGCTTCACACATTTCAATTTCCTCCTTTTCCTCTAATTCTTCTAAATCCAACCATTCTACATCCGTTAATGTCTTGACGACTTTTAACACACTGCTTTTCACAAGTCCAAAATGATTACTCGTTCCTTCATAAATAGACTGATCATAAATACTTCGACATATGTAGAATAGATTATACACGTCTTCTTCATTAAAATTATATGAAGTATTTCCTGTGATTTCAATCAGATTCATTTTGTAGTCATGGAAATAGGATTCCAATCTTTCATCCACCTCGACTAGCTCAGAAAGCTGTCTTGCTGCATTCCAAGGCCTTTCACCTGTATAGAATACTAGAATGTGCACCATTGGTAGTTTTTCTTTCGACTTATTCTTCTTTGACTTCTTTAACATTCGCTCATAAGCTACATATTCATATGCTGCAGCCCTTACAACCATGGACATATCCACATAACTTTGATTCTCAATAATGAATGCACTATAAAGATTTCCATCATTGTACTTACGAATCACATCCACATGCTTTTCTAGATCCATATTCGAATCATTCATCTTTGAATCGAGTTCCATACAGTTTTCAGGTTTAAGAACTCTTTCTCCATCAAAGAAGTACGCATTAAAGAAGTCGACAAAATAGGCATTGTTTTCTAAAAACTCCTTCATAATTTTGTCTTTTGATTTATTCATGTGATTTCATCATCCCTATCTCATATGCGAAATAAATGGAGGTTTCTCTAGAAAACTTGCATTTGTTAAAAAATTTTTACGTTAAAATATAGAATTTCTTGCACAAAATATGTATAATAAGCCCATAAAGGGAGTAGCCTGCACATATATGTGTTTACAGCTTCGTCAATACGATATTAAATCCGGACTGTGATGAAATGGCAAGACTTTGGTACATAAGACCAGAGTCTTTTTATTTTATCTGGTCCAGGAGGAACTATATGAACATAATTTTATTAGTATTAGGATTTATTCTACTACTAAAAGGAGCCGATTGGTTTGTCGATGGATCAAGCAGTATCGCATCACGCTTTGGCATACCCCAACTGATTATTGGACTTACTATCGTTGCGATGGGAACGAGTCTACCAGAAGCCTTCGTTTCTATTACAGCTGCTTTAAAATCGAATGCGGCCATCACAATCGGAAATGTTGTTGGAAGTAATATTTTAAATGTAGGAATCATTCTTGGCATTACAGCACTCATTCGTCCATTACATATTCAAAATAGTACAATCAAATATGAAATGCCATTTATGATGCTTGTAACACTAGTACTCATTCTACAAGGCATAAACAATACTATTTCACGCTTTGACGATATTATCTTATGGTTATTCTTCCTTGGTTACTTATACTACATTTTCAGAATGACAAAAAATCAAATCGAAGAAGCAGAAATCAAAAAGACAAACCCATTATTTATTCCACTCGGACTGGTATGTTTAATGATTGGAAGTAACTTTGCGGTAGATGCAGCCACAAACATTGCCATTTCACTAGGTGTTAGCCAAAGATTTATCGGACTAACCATTGTTGCCTTAGGAACATCTTTACCTGAACTTGTCACTTCGGTAACGGCCGCCAAAAAAGGCAACGCCGATATTGCGATTGGAAACATCATAGGATCGAATATCTTTAATATCCTATTTGTCGTAGGTTCTAGTGCACTTATTACTCCCGTACCTTTTGAGCCTAACTTTATCATCGATTCCTTTGTCGCAATATTGATTGGTCTTGTCCTTTATATTTGCACTAAAAAAACAAGAGTACTCGGCAAAAAAGCCGGCATACTCTTGTTAGTGACATATTTAATTTACTTTATCTATCTTCTTTAACAAATCACGAATCTCTTCTAATAAGACAACAGTATCATCTTTTTTAGGTTCTTCCTGATCAAGTCGTTCATTTGTTGTCTTTTTAAAATGTACAAAAACTTCAGCATTGCAAAGATGCATGCCGCAACAATTAAAAAGTCCACAACATTTTGAATAAAATTACCATACGTAATTGTAGCTGTGCCTACTTGAATTTTTAAACCTGTAAAATCAAGTCCACCAATCAAAATACCCACAATCGGCATCAATATATCATTTGCCAAGGAAGTAACGATTTTCCCAAAGGCACCACCAATAATGACACCCACAGCCATATCCATCACATTGCCTTTGGCAATAAACTCTTTAAATTCACTGATTGTTTTATTTGGCTTCATTTATTTTTTCTTATCAAAATGCAAAGTTTGTTTCAAAACAGTAGAACAAGCCAAGTCACCAATGACATTCACACAAGTAGCTCCCATGTCACACAAAGTATTTACAGAAATATAAACACCCAAGATTTGATTTGTTGGAATTCCTGCAATTGGACATAAAGCCGCAAAAGCAGCAATCGCACCACCTGGAACGCCTGGAGTACCAATACTTAACAATACGTTACAAGCAAGTACTGTAACCATTGTTCCAATACTTAAATCAATACCTAAAGCTGTCGCAAAGAATGTAATCATAAATGACATCAAAATCGAAACAGCATCCATATTGATCGTTGCTCCTAAAGGAAGAGTCAACGAAGTGATTTCTTCAGGAATACCAATCTTTTCTGTTGCACATCTTAATGAAATAGGGATCGTAGCACTACTTGAACAAGTTCCAAATGCATTCAATCCTGCTGGTGCAATATCTTTAAAAAATTGAATTGGATTGTATTTTCCAAAGAATTTGACCATACCACCATAAATAATGAACGCATATAAATAGAATGTAATATACAACGCCAATAATACCTGTCCTAATTGAAGCATTGTATCCACACCATTTGAATACATAACTGTAGCGATACATGCGAATACCCCAAATGGAGTCACATACATGATCTTACTTATAATAAAAATAGAAATTTGATAAATCGAATCGCACAAATTAATAAATGGATCCGCTTTTTCCTGAATAGCCAAACATGCAAGTCCAATAATCACGGCAAACGCAAGAACTTGAAGCATATTTCCCGTTGCGAAAGCCTCTACTGGATTCGGTGGAATAATATTCTGTAACGTGTCCAACAATCCATTAAAGGTCGCAGCCTCCACTTGTGTTTTTGTCGCAACAATATGCGCATTCTTACCCAAATGTAACATGCGAGGCAAAACCAAACCTAGACCCGAAGCTAAAGCTGTTGTACCTGTATACCATAATAAGGCATGTAAACCTACCTTACCCGTTTTGGCAATATCCCCAATGCCAATGATTCCCATCACTAAACTTGTAAATACAAGTGGGAAAATCATCATTTTTAATGCCGACATATATATGGAAGCAACAACGCTCAATGCGGTATTTGCCCATTCCGGCATAATAATTCCAACAATAACACCTGCAATCAAGCCAATGAAAATACCAAGTGTTATATTATATCCTTTTTTTTTCATAACTCTCCTCCAATAATGTAAAATATTTTACCACATAATTACATAAATATAAAAATTTACACGTGCACAAAAAAGACACTGCCTAAAACAGTGTCATCTGATTTTCTTCATCCAATCCCTCTAAAGCATTCATATCCGCTAACTTTTCAACTAAAGTCTTTGAAAGCTGTGTACGCTTCAATACATCTTCCTTAGATAGAAATGGTTTTTCGTCTCTAGCCTTAACGACAGACAAACCTACGTTTGAACCCAAGCCATCAATACTTGTGAAAGGCGGAATAATTGCTTTTGGATCATCTGGATCCACAATAAATTCGGTGGCTGCACTACGATTAATACTAATATTCGAGAATCTAAAACCACGCAATACCATCTCTAAAGCAAGTTCTAACGTATCATAAATAGCTAACTCTTTATCACTTGGTTTTTGTGTTTTATCCTCTTTCATATGTTTGATATCCGCCATTCTTTGGCGAATTGCAGCCTCACCCTGAATCATGGTCTGCACATCATAAGCATCACAACGAATACTAAAATACATACAATAATAATGTACTGGCATATGCACTTTAAACCACGCAATACGCACAGCCATCATTACATAGGCAACCGCATGGGCTTTAGGGAACATGTACTTAATTTTTGTACAAGAATCAATAAACCATTCTGGTACATTGTTCGCTTTCATTTCGGTAACCCACTCATCTTTTAAACCTTTACCCTTACGAACACTTTCCATGATCGTAAATGATAATTTTGGTTTAACACCATACCCCATCAAATCAACCATGATATCGTCACGACAACCAATAACTTCATTCAACTTACAAGTACCATTATCAATTAGATCTTTGGCATTTCCCAACCAAACATCGGTACCATGAGACAAACCAGAAATTGTGACTAATTCCGCAAACGTTGTAGGCTTTGTAAGTTCAAGAATACCACGAACAAATGGTGTACCAAACTCAGGAATCCCCGCTGCTCCTGTAACTTCATTATATTTTGTCGTATCGATTTTTAGTGATTCCGTTGTTGAGAATATAGCCATAGTTGCCTGATCATTCATAGGAATCTGACGAACATTCACCCCCGTTATTCTCTCCAACATTTTCATCGCCGTAGGATCGACATGACCTAAAATATCAAATTTTAAGATATTATCATGAATCTGATGGAAATCGAAGTGTGTTGTTTTCCAAGTCGCATTTGGATTGTTTGCAGGATATTGAACAGGCGTAAAATCATGCACATCCATATCCAATGGCACAACGACAATACCACCCGGATGCTGACCCGTTGTTCTTTTTACACCTTCACAACCCTTAGCCAAATCTACACGCTTTGCCTCATTAAAAGGCTCACACTCCATCTCTTCTTCATATCCTTTGACATAACCATACGCCGTCTTCTCCTGAACCGTACCTACAGTACCTGCTCTAAAGACGTGATCATCTCCAAATACTTCTTTTGTATAGGCATGGGCATTCGGTTGATATTCACCTGAAAAGTTCAAATCGATATCGGGAACTTTATCCCCCTCAAAACCTAAGAATGTTTCAAAAGGAATATCCTGACCATCTCCACGCATGATTTCACCACAAACCGGACACACCTTATCTGGCAAATCAAAACCAGACTTAGCTTCGTCCCCCTCTAAAAACTCATAGTGTTGACAATTTTTACATACATAGTGAGGTGTTAATGGGTTTACCTCAGTAATATTGGACATTGTCGCAACAAAACTAGATCCTACAGATCCACGCGAACCTACAAGATATCCATCATCATTACTCTTTTTAACAAGTAAGTGTGAAATATAATATACTACATAGTAACCATGACCAATAATACTATCTAACTCACGAGTTAAACGTTTCTCTACAATGTCTGGCAAATCATTTCCATACCATTGGTGAGCTGTTTCAAAACAAATATCACGCAGCTTTTGGTCAGACCCCTCAATGTCAGGTGGATACAACTTATCTTTGATTGGAAATATAGGCTCTGTTAATAACTTCAATTTATTTGTGTTTTCCACAACAACCTCATATGCTACATCTTCACCCATCCATTCAAATGCCTTCAACATCTCATCTGTCGTCAACAAATGCTGATTTGGATTGCTCGTAGCTTTACGCGCTTGCTTGTTATAAATATAGAGAGGATGTCTAGCATTACCAATTGCCTTGGCATTTATATATACATCACGAAGACGTTTCTCATTAGGATTCACATAGTGTGCATCACTTGAAGCAATCACCATCCTACCCGCTTCTTTTGCGGTATCATAGATAAACTGCAAATACCACTTCAAATCATCCACATCTGTAATGCTTCCACGATCCAATAAATTCTTATAACACTCTAATGGCTGTAACTCAATATAGTCATAAAAGCCCATAGCTTCCAATAATTCTTTTTTACTTCGCGTATGCGCCAATTCAAAAATTTCACCATTTTGACAAGAAGAACCAATTAATAAGTTGCCGTTATCCCACTTCTTTGAGATTTCCTCCTTAATAATACGAGGCTGACCATTTTCTTTACCCATACTCACCAAATATTGTGTATGTGATAAAGTAATCAATTCAAACAATTCTTTTAAGCCATCCTTATTCTTTGCGAATACCGTCATATGATATGGACGATTTCTCTCATAAGGTTTTTTCGAAGCGTATTTCTCACATCCACTTTCCATATCAACTAATGTATCTAAAGTAGCTTCATGTCCTAATTGATTCATCATATTATACATGACTTGAGAAAGTACATCCGCATCATAGTCCGCACGGTGCGCACCTTCACCATCATAACTCACACGATAATGACGACATACACTTCCTAGATTAAATCGCTTTTGATCATCCGGAAGCATCGCATACGATAGTGGCAATGTATCAATCACAGGATTTGTCAGTTCATCACGACCTGTTTTTCTGCAAGCTGCATTCATAAAGCCAACGTCAAACGTTGCGTTATGCGCTACTAAAATAGAATCTCCAATAAATTCTAACAACTCATCTAAAGCGTCTTCAATAGGTTTTGCACGATCTACATCATTTTGTGTAATATGCGTTAAATTTGAAATGTGGGCAGGAATCGTACGTTTTGGATTAATGAACATCTGTAAACGCCCAACCTCTTCACGATTTTTGATTTTAACCCCACCAAATTCAATAATTTCATCACGCGTATTCGAAAGGCCCGTTGTTTCCAAGTCAAACACGACAAATGTTGCATCTTCAAGTTTGCGATGATCATTATTATATACAATATGATATTTAGAATCTGCCACAAGCATTTCACAACCATACAACATTTTAAATTCACGATTCGGATCTTGTTTGACCAAAGCCTCAATCTTATGTTGTGCCATTGGAAATGCCTGTACGACCTGGTGATCACACACACCGATAGAATCCATCCCCCAGTCATAGGCAGTCTGAATAAATTCTTCGATTGCACAAACACCATCCATTTCTGAAAAATTAGAGTGAACATGCCATTCTGTTCTTTTTACTTTCGCATGATCTTCTCTTTTCTTTTCCTTTGTGATTTCTAATTTACGAACCATAAACGAGTCGCACTTTGAGAATGAATCATAAACAACTTCACCCGTTAATACAACGTGCATGCCTTTTTTTACCGATTGAATCTCTTCAATAGGACATCTTGCCCCTTCAAAACGTTTGGCAACGATCGCATCATCGTAATCACTGATATACAACATCTGCAAAGTTTTACCACTCTTCATAACACGATTATCAATATCGAAAATATGTCCTTCAATTTGAACATTTGAATAGCCCACTCGTAAATCTGCAATCTTATATGTTGTAGCTGATTCCTTCTTATAGCTATTTGAAGAAGGATACTGCTTCTTTACTGGCTCTTGTTTCACAACAGGTGCATTCACTTGAACCTTTGCCGTTTCAATTTCAATATCATCCTCAACTTTTTTACACACAATTTCCTGCGTAATCCCTACATCCTCTAACTTCTCCATTAATGAAGGTAAAGCCAAATTTAAAGCAGCAAGACGAGACTCATCGCGTGTAGAAAAACAGATTGTATCATTTTCTAAATAAGGATGTAGAAAGCGAAAATCCTTCACATCACTATATTTTTCCACAAAATAATTTACATAACGATCCAGTTCATCCATTTCAATAACGCTATTCTTTGTGTGCATATGCAACTTTACATGAGCATGCAAAGAAAGCTGAAGCTTAGTAATGATCTGTTCATAAATTTCCAAAGGAATTACATTCTCAAACTCAATGTAAAAATCAACCATTTTATGCGCTGTATGAAATACAGGATTCTCATAAAAAGTTGCATTTTTAAAATACGCATATAATTCCGGATCTAGTAATTTCTCAAATACTTCCATTTTATTTTGCCATCTTTTCAAAAGCATCTTTAGCTGCTTTTTGTTCCGCCTTTTTCTTTGTGCTGCTCGTTCCCTGACCTAATAAAATATCATCTAAATACACACCCATTGTGAAGGTTGGTGCATTGCTTGGACCTTTTTCTTCTAACAATTTATATTGAATTGTCTTTCTAGAATCTGCCTGAATCACCTCTTGTAAATGTGTTTTATAGTCTGTAACAGCCTCACTCTTTTCTTGTTTAAATACTGGCTTCATATATTTTGTCAAAATCTCGTCACAAACAGCATATCCCTGATCAATATAGATAGCTCCAATACAAGCTTCAAATTGATCGGCCAAAATACTTTCTCTATGGCGTCCACCCGTTTTTTCTTCACCAACACCTAGACGCAAGAATTCATACCATCCTAATTGTCTATTCAATACGGCTAATGTAGATTCACACACTGTCTGTGCACGAAGTGTTGTCATTTGTCCTTCACGCATTTTAGGTTCCATCAAAAATAATTGTGTGGCACTCCAAATTTGTAAAACAGAATCTCCCATAAATTCTAAGCGCTCATTGTCTCCCATTTCACGATGATGTTCATTGGCATACGAAGAGTGGGTACAAGCTTCTAGATAAATATCTTCATCTTTATATTGATATCCATTTGCCTTTAACCAATCAATAAACTTTTCCATTTTATTCTTCTCCTTTTTTAAGATCTTCTAATACACAAGCAGGAACAAATCCCGAAATGTCCTGACCATATTTAAACAGTTCTCTTACGTTTGAACTTGAGTACAAACTATATTCAGGACGAGTAAATAAACATACTGTCTCAATGTCCTCATTCAATCTTGCGTTCATAAACGCCATGTTTTGCTCGTATGTACAATCCACACCATTACGAATTCCACGTACCAGCACAGTCGCATTCACACTTTTGCATGCCTCGACAACTAATCCCGATTGAATCTTACATGTTACGTTTGACAAGTGCTTCGTTGATTCATTCAACCATTTTAATCTTTTTTCCTCTGTAAACTCATTATTTTTATCTGAGTTTGGCGAAATAAAGACCACTAATTGATCAAACAACTTACTCGCTCTTTCAATAATATCTAAATGACCGTAAGTAACTGGGTCAAATGTTCCGCAAAATGCTGCTATTTTCATTCTTCATTCTCCTCTTTTTGATAATAAGAAATACGCGTAATGCCATATGTCTTCTCTTTATATTTTATGAATGAAGCTATTTTTTCTGGCCACACCTCTTCTTGCAGGCTTTCCACCACAATAACTCCATCTGATTTTACAATATCTAAATCCTCTAATTTTTGAATCAACTTTTCATTTTCTTGTTTCGCATAAGGAGGATCAATATAAACTACATCATACTTTAAAGTCAAACGCTCCAATACACTAAAAATATTTCCACAAATGATTTTGGTCTCTTTTTCTGCCTTTAAACTCTTTACATTCTCTTTAATGACAGAAATGGCCCCTTTATTATTGTCCACCAAAGTCGCATGATCCATTCCGCGACTCACAGCTTCTAACCCCATATTTCCAGTTCCACTGTAACAATCTAGAAAGTTACCACCAGCAAACATGTTCCCCAAACTTGAGAAGATGGCCCCTTTAATTTTATCTTGTGTCGGTCTAGTCGCATCATTTTTAGGACTCTTTAATGATCTAGACCCATATTTTCCCGCTACAATTCTCATAATAATCGATCCATCTCCCTTCTTCGAATTGCACAAATGCAGTTTTGTGCCAATCCCATTGTCAACATGACTGAAATCAAGCTTGTACCTCCACTACTTATAAATAGTAGGGGTACTCCGGTAAAAGGAATCAGGCTAGCCACACCACCAGCATTCAAAAAGAAGTGCATAAATAGATAAACGCCTGCGCCGCCTAATATTATTTTGTACATATTCTCACTTGTTTTAAAGGCATAATAAAATAAGCGAAATTCAATAATTCCATACAGAATAACCAATCCAAACAAACCAAAGATACCTGTTTCTTCAATCAATACAGCCAAAATATAGTCATTATCAGCCTGTGTTAAATAACCATATTTACGTGCCGAGTTTCCAATACCTTTTCCAACAATATTGGAGCTTGCGATTCCATATAAAGAATTGGCTGGTTGATATCCATCCCCATAAACATCGTTATATGGATCTTTGAAGTTTTCAACACGCACCGCAATATGTGCAAATGACGTATGTTTTAAGATTTCATTTCCTATATTTGTAAATCCAAATAAAACAACACCAAAAACAATTCCTCCATAAATAAGTACTTTTAATACTCGTTGTGTATGTTGTAAAACAGGATATTTTGGAATCATGATACAAGATATAAAGATAAATCCAATGATAACAGCGGTTCCCGTATCTTTTTGACAAAGCACAATGATACATACACAAATAAATACGGCCCACGCCCTTTTAAAGAGTCTACCTTTTTCCTTTAACATAATTGATTTCTTTTTTGCACGATACAAGCATGTCGCACAAATAATCAGCAATAATGGTTTTGCGAATTCACTTGGCTGCAAAGATATACCGGCAATCTGAATCCAGGCATGGCTTCCTCCAATTTCTGGAAACGCAAATGGAAGTATCATTATGAACAAACAAAGTGGAACAATAAACCATTCTATTTTTGAATACCATCGAAAGCGAAAAAAGCGATTCATAAACCACATGGCAATATATCCACATATGCAAAATATACTTTGTTTGACAATTACTTTTGGGACAATGTTAGGGGCATATGTTGTTTTTCCTACATTGGTTGAAACAATCGTAAATGTTCCAATCAACAAAAGAAGCGCCACCGCCCAATTGATATACTTATCACACTTTGGATCTAATGCGAAAAATGATAATTTTCCCTTCTTTTTTTGTTCGGACATGTAAATCCCCCCATCATAAATTCTATTTTAGCATATTTTCAAAAATCATTTGTCAATAATTCAAAAATGCTATAGAATGTTTGCGAGGATGATTACTATGAAAATAACAAGCAAAGATATTATATTGGATACAGACGAAAGAATTCGTATGCAAAGTGAACCTGTTCAATTGCCTTTATCAAATGAGGATCGGGAACTTTTGCAGGCCATGTTAGATTATGTGCGTAATTCACAAAATGATGAAATTGCTAAAGCCGAAGATTTACAGCCTGCCGTTGGTATTGCAGCTGTACAAGTTGGTGTTTTGAAACAAATGATTGCGGTTGTGGTTCCTTATGAAGATGGTGTAGATGAAGTTGCACTAGTCAATCCTAAAATCATTTCCGAATCCGTACAAAACGCATATTTAGACAATGGAGAAGGTTGTTTATCCGTAAAAGGCGAACATCCAGGACATGTTTTCCGTCATGCAAGAATTAAAGTTCGTGGTTATGATTTGATTCAAGATAAAAATGTAACAATTTCAGCTGAAGGATATTTCGCAATTTGCCTTCAACACGAAATCGATCACTTATCAGGTACTCTTTTCTACGATCATATTGATGCCAATAATCCATGGAAAAGTGATGATGAGGCAGAAGTCATTTAAGCTTCTGCTTTTTTAAATCGCGTAGCTTTGCTATAATAACAATAGAGTCATTAAATTATAGAAAGAGGTCGAATATGCCAAAAACACAAGAACAAGCGTTTGGGCATGCATCGAACAAAAAACCATATCATGCAAAAAATCACGTTGAAAAAGGTGATACTTTGATTTACGCCCTAGGGGGATTAGGCGAAGTCGGTAAAAATATGTATTGCTACGAACACGAAAATGAAATCTGTATCGTAGATTGTGGCGTTTTGTTTCCAGGTGATGAACTATTAGGAGTTGACTATGTAATTCCTGATTATCATCATTTGATTCGCATGAACAAAAAAAGAAAGTTTTTAGTAATTACCCATGGTCACGAGGATCATATTGGAGGAATTCCATTCTTACTAAAACAAGTCCAAATTGATGCTATCTATGCACCTCGTTTTGCGAAGGCTTTGATTCTTAAAAAGTTAAGTGAACATAAAGGACTAGAAAAAACAAAAATTATAGAAATTGATGAAAACTCAAGTATCTCAACAAAATACTTTAAAGTTGGTTTCTTCAATACCATCCACTCTATCCCCGATTCTTTAGGTGTACATATCACATGTCCTAATGGATCTATTGTCCACACAGGTGACTTCAAATTTGACTTAACTCCTGTTGGAACAAATGCAGACTACCAGAAAATGACATTTATTGGTGTCACAAAACCAGACTTATTAATGTCAGATTCTACAAATTCTGGAGTTGAAGACTTTTCTATTTCAGAAAGAAAAGTTGCCAATGAAATCCAGGACATTATGCGTAAGACAAAAAAGCGTTTAATTGTTGCGACATTCGCATCCAACGTACATCGTGTTGCCCAAATCATTGAAGCTGCTACTAAATTTGGTAGAAAAGTAATCGTATTTGGTCGAAGTATGGAAAACGTTGTCGATATCGGACGAAAGATGGGAACAATCAAAGTTAAAAATTCAGACTTCTTAAGTCCTGAAGAATTAGCTTATACACCAGATGATAAAGTTTGTATTATTTGTACAGGAAGTCAGGGTGAACCTTTGGCTGCCCTATCAAGGATTGCGAATGGTACACACCGCTTTATTCACTTAAAACCTGGAGATACAATCGTATTCTCAAGCAACCCAATTCCAGGAAACCAATCAAGTGTCAATCGCGTTATCGATAACTTATTTAGATCGGGTGCTACAGTATTGACAAAATCCATCTTAAATAACTTGCATACAACAGGACATGCTTCTAAAGAAGAACAAAAACTAATGTTACAGTTAGTTCGTCCAACCTATTTTATGCCAATTCATGGTGAATATAAGATGTTGATGCAACACCGTCAAACCGCAATGGAAACAGGTATTCCTAAAGAGAATATCTTTGTATGTGCAAATGGAGATATTTTAATTTTAAGAGATCACAAAGTACTACAAAGTGACTGGCGATACCAAGGTGACGATATTTATGTCGATGGAAATGATATTTCCGGATTATCCACTGCCGTTTTAAAAGATCGTCGGATCTTAGCTGATAATGGATTAGTTGCCGTTATCTTAGCTATCGATTCAAAAGAAAACAAAATCTTAATGCGACCAGTTATCGTATCACGTGGATTTGTCTTCATTAAAGATTCACAGGGATTGATCAAAGAAGCTGAATATATTGTGAATAATTCTCTTCAGGAAAAGATGAAAGAAAAAACCACTTTCTCTGAAATCAAAAACTGTGTACGCTCTACATTAGAACCATTCTTATACAAGAAGACACATCGAAACCCGATTGTAATTCCAGTTATCTTGAATTCAAAACAAACAATGGAAGAACTTCAAAAGAATCGTAAGAACAATTTCCATGCAAGAAAACCAAGAGCAACAAAGGCATCCTAGTGATGTCTTTTCTATTTTATGATAAAATAGTTTCATGACAAAGTTACAGAAACAAATGTTTATCATCATTGCCATATTATTTGCGATTGTATTAAGTATGCTAGGATCTTTGAAAATCGCAAAAAATGTTGAACCCGAACAATTGAACGTACAATATGAAACCTTGAAAGATGAAAAAATTCCATCCTCAATGGATGATGTATCCATTGTTTATTTTACGGATGTGCAATATGGTAAATTTGAAAATAAAAAAAGAGCCGATAAACTCTTTAATAAAATTGAACATTTAGATCCAGACATTCTAATTTTTGGTGGCGATCTATTTGATGAAACCTGTCAGATGACTCAAGAAGACATAGATTATATCACCAATAAATTATCTAAGATGTATGTTCCACTAGGTAAATTTTGTGTCTTAGGTGAAAAGGATGATGCAAACAGCGACGTAGTTCGTTCCATTTTAAATCAGGCACAATTTGAAATATTAGAAAATGAAACAATTCTTCTTACAAACAAAAAAGAGGAAGGCATTACATTAAGTGCATTATCAAATATTCCAGATCCAAGTAAAATTTCAACGTCAGACAAACAATACAATCTGCTCATCACTCACATGCCAGATACACTGACTAATGAAGAATTATCCACAAAATCAATATCCCTTGCATTATGTGGACACTCTCATGGCAATCAAATCACATTCCCTATTTTTGGTGGATATAAATCGATAGATGGGGCAAAATCACTGAATCGTTCCTACGCAAAACGTCTTGCCTTTCCATACATCATTTCATCCGGTGTAGGATGCACACACGTAAATCTTCGTTTTATGGCAAAACCAGAAATCTATTATTTCATGTTACAAAGTAAATAAGAGGCTTTTTAAATTAGCCTCTTATTCTTTTTTCTTTAGACATTTAATTAGAAGTTCATTGTTCTTTTTGATTTCATCTTTAATAGAAGCTAGTTCTAACAAGATGAATACTAAGATTATTATGATAAAGATAGTTAGAAACATGCATGTCCCCCTCTTTTCTATTCGGATATCTCTACTTAAATTTTATCATAACAATAATACGGATATTCATGTTCTTCTCTTTCTAAATTATCAAGCAAAAGAAAAAAAAGGTCCATAAGGACCTTTTAAAATAGAATCTTTCGTGTTGCCGGTGTACAAGATGCGATCAATTTTCCATCTTTGTAAGATTTTAATACTGGAGCATCCAAATTTAAAGCTTCATGATAATTTTTTGCATCCATCACCACAAAACTTGCTGGATTTCCTTCTTGAATTCCGTAGCTATCCCCTAAGTGTAAAGTTTTAGCTGCATTTGTCGTTACAAATTTATACGAATTTAAAATTTCTTCATACCCCATCATATGTCCAGTATAGATTCCCATATAAACAGGATCACGCATATTTCCACTACCCATTGGATTCCATGGATCAAAAATATCATCGGTTCCAAAAGATACATTGCATCCTGCTTCTGTTAATTCTTTAACTCGTGTTAATCCACGACGTTTAGGATATGTATCCGCACGACCACCTAAATGTACATTCACACAAGGATTGGCTACAAAGTTAATATTTGACATTTTTAAAATACGCATTAAACGAATCATATACGCATTATTATAAGAATGCATTGCCGTTGTATGACTTGCCGTTACCTGATCTTTCATTCCAGTTTCATAAGCAAGTGTCGCAACTGTTTCAAGTCCTCGACTTGCTTCATCATCAATTTCATCACAATGAATATCAATTAGCTTTCCATATTTTTGTGCTAATTCAAAACAAATTTTTAAAGATTCGACCGAATATTCACGCGTAAATTCAAAGTGAGGAATAGCTCCAGCTGCATCTGCCCCCAATTTCAAAGCTGTTTCCAACAATTCCTTTCCTTTTGGATAACTCAAAATTCCATATTGAGGAAACGCAACAATTTGAATATTCATGAAATCCTTTACTTCTTCTCTTAATTCCAAGATAGCTTCTAAAGCTGTTAGATTTGGATCATTGATATCCACATGCGTACGAACATGTTGAACACCATGGCTTGCCTGCATACGAATGACTTTATTCACACGATCCATTACATCTTTTTTAGTTAAAAATTCCTTACGCTCTTCCCAACGCTCAATACCTTCAAATAAAGTTCCCGACATATTCCAATGTGGTTGACCAGCTGTCAAACAAGTATCTAAATGAACATGAGATTCAACAAAAGGAGGAAGGACAAGTTTTCCTTCTAGATCCATCACTTCTTCTTGTGCATATGGTTCTAAATCTTTTCTTATTTCTTTGAATTTTCCATCTTCAATTCGGATACACTTTAATTCTTCATTATTTTCAATACACACATTTTTTATTAACATTTTATGCCTCTTTCTTTCTTATATACCCTATAAAATAACATACTGATGCTACAACCATCGCATTTACCGCTGCAATTCCCCAAGGAAGAATATTTGCAACAATAGCTCCAACAATAACACCAACAATATTGAAACCATTAAAATTACCTACATCCATATTATCTTTATATTTTTTTCTTTTCATAAAGAAATCTAGAATGACAATAATTCCGATTGGCGGCAAAGCACAATTCAGTATGTTAAGCCAACCTGTAAAATTGTAATACAACCAAATGGATAAGATGGTTCCAATAACACCTGCAATCCATGTTGTTATTTTCATTTGGATATTTGTGATATTACTAATCGCAAGACCACCTGTATAAAGAGCGTTATTATTTGTTGTCCAAATATTAGCTCCTAAAACAATAATAGCAGGAATTGCCAAACCTTGTGCAATCATAACATAGAAAATGTCATCAGCGCCTGTAAAAGCACCTCCAATTGCACCGAAACAAAACATTAATGTATTCCCGAAAAAAAACGCAATGACTGTAGTCCAAACCGCAATTTTATTATTTTTCGCAAAACGAATAAAATTCGGTGTCGCTGTCCCTCCAGAAATAAAGGAACCAATCACATATCCAATTCCTGTAAACACACTGATTTTTCCAGCCGATTGTGCAAACACAGCCACAAGACCACCACCATCAGTTGTGGCAGTAACCATTGAATAAACACCCAATACAACAATTAAAGGTACAGATATCGTACTTACGACTTCTAATGCCTTCATACCTGTAGCAGCTGTCAAAGTCATCAATAACCCAGCTGCGATTGTCAATGCCCATTCATTGATACCTAAAAGTTGAGCTGTTGGAATTGAAAACATCGCTACACCAACGCCAAACCATCCAATTTGTGTAAACCCTAGAACTAAGCTTGATAAATAAGATCCTTTTTTACCAAAAGCTTTTCGACAAAGCAAATCCATTGTTAGTCCTGTGTCAGATCCTATATAGGCTAATATCCCACAATAAATGGATAAAATAATTCCACCAATGATACACGCTAAAACAAATTCACTAAAATCTAAACCATTTCCTAGTTTTGCTCCTACACTCATACTTGCAGAAAAGAAGGTAAATCCAAGCATGACAAAAAACATACTTCGAAACCCTTTTCTTGCACTTTCTGGAACCGCTTCTAATGAATAATCTTTATCTTTTATTTCTTCCATATATACTCCCTCATTTCAAAATTCTCTATATGATTTTAACAGAAAAAGGTACCTATATACAGTACCTAAATCATCTTCTTTTCTCAATTAATAATAGATATGGACAATGATCCACCAATAAATTTTGTATTTTCTGTACCTGAATCGATGTTTGTGTTTTTAAAAACTCTTCCATACATTTAGCTTCTTCTTGTCCCGATTCATGTGGATACATCACAAGCGCCATTCTTCCTTTTACTTTTAAAAGTTTTAAAGCTTGTCTAACTGCACTTACACTTGAAGAAGATTGGGTTGTGATGCCATGATCACCATGAGGAAAATACCCAAAATTAAATATGATCGCATCCACTTCTTCATGAATATATTCTTCCATATGTTCATGTCCAACATTATAGAAACAAGTTTTTTGATCATCCAATAGTTCTTTTGTACTTTCAAAAACATCCCTTTGAATTTCGAAGCCATAGACTTTATGCACATTTTGCGACAAAAAGAAATATGTATCTTTTCCCTGTCCTAATGTCGCATCCACACATATTGCTTGTTTATGAAGAACTGGCTTTAAAAATTCATGGGATAAATCAACCATGGATTTCATCGTAGTCTTAATGCCTCTTTATATAACATATAATCTTCGGTTTTATCACACACAAAACATACATGAATAGCCTTTGTCTCAGGAAACTTATTCATTAATCGTTTTACGGTTTGAATCGCAATTACACAAGCCTCATGATTTGGATATGCATTGACACCTGTAGAAATACATGGAAAGGCAATATTGATCGATTCCATATCATTTTTTCGCATATAATCATAAGCCAATGCCATACTATTCCAATAACATGCAGCCAAGTATTCATCTTCATTATGAGCGCCATCTATATAACGAGGGCCACACGTATGAATAACTGCTTTACATGGCAAATTAAATGATTCTGTCATCTTAGCTTTTCCGACTTCTAAACCATTTAAAGCCTGACAAGCCTTCATCATTTCACTTCCGGCCTGATAAAATATCTGTGCGCTCACTCCTTGCATTGGTAAAACTTGTTGATTGGTTGGATCAACAATCAAATCAAAATCCAATAATGATATATTTCCTTTTAATGTACTAATCATTTGTCTTCTCCCATCTTAGTCATTCGACTTGATAATTTTTGTGCAGAAATAGAAACCGCATGGAATTGTGTTGCCAAGGTTTCCAACGTTTTTTCTGCCTTGATACTTCTTTCTACAAGACGATTCGCATCCTCTTGCAGCAGCAAAATATTTCGTTCGATTTCTTCCATATGGCTTGTGCGATAAAAATCCTTTGTACTTGATAATAAAGTCATCACTTCCGCTACAAGTGTAGTTGGAGATACCAACATAACATGTTTTTGAAGGGCATATGTAAATAAATCATCACATTTAGCACAAACAAATTGATAAATTGCTTCACTAGGCACAAACAATAAAGCATAAGGCATAGTATCCATATTAATATATTTATTTGCCACATCATCAATATGTTTTTTCATATTCATCTTAAAAGGTCTTAGATATGTATCCATATCTTCCTGAAGATTCATATAATTTTCCATAGGAAACTTTGAATCAATACACAACACTTTATTCGTGTCTGGTAAATGAAAGGCACAATCCGCAATCTTTCCATTTGGCAAAGTATACTGCATCGAATAGATAGATGGATTTTGACCACAATATACACTTAGAAGCATATCCAATTGATATTCTCCCCAGTTTCCTCTAAGTTTTGTGTTTGTCATGACCATATTCATACGATATAAATACTCTTCCATTTGATTCAAGCTCACTTTTGATGAAGCCTGATTCCTTTGAACATCCTGTACTTGTTTTAAAAGATATTCAAAATTCTTTTGTAGAATCAAAGAATCCGAATTCGAAGTTTCTACTTCTTTCGACTTATTTTGCATCAACAAAACAATCAAACATACAATCACAATACTTAACAATATTAAAATAATGATTTCCATTAAAACCTCCATACGAAAAGAAAAGAGACAAAAAATATTTGTCCCCCATTTGTACACTTATTATAGTTCAACTCGAAATGAATTACTACATCTTTTGAAATTCTTTCATATATTCCACAAGAAAATCAGCCGTTGCTTCCACCATTTCTTTACCCCATTCATACGTTGCATATTTAGGATGATCCTTGCCAAACCAGCCATTATCACTGCTTAAGCGATTGCTTCTAGGAACTGGAATATCCACGCCTTTAAAGTTCACGGTTTGTGCATTAGAAGCTGTTAATTGAGGTGTAAACTGATTTAAATTTGAATCTTCAATCTTATCCTTTTGAACTAGACTTTCATCCACATACAACATAGCTGCCGTTTCCTGACCTGCACCATGGCCTCCGGCCCATTCTGGATTGATTTTTCCAGCAATAGTCCACCAGTCAAAAATTGTACCCACAGCTCCCTTCTTATATAAATGACGACATACTTTACTTAATGCATGTGTGTTTCCTCCATGTCCATTTAAGAACACAAAATGTCGAGCACCACAATCATATAGTCGATCACTGATTCTTTTCATAACCATTTCTAATAAATCACTACCAATTGAAATTGTACCCGTGTATTCTGTATGAAAATCGGCATCCCCATAAGGTAAGGTTGGGCAAATCAATACATCACTTTGTTTTTCAATTAGTTCTAAAATCTTATTAGGAATCATAGTATCTGTTCCTAATGGATTGTGGATTCCATGATTTTCGGTACTTCCCGTTGTAAGTATCACCATATCATGATCCTTAAAATATTCTTCGCAATCTTTCCAACTCATTCTTTCAAGTCGCATAACTTCACTTCCTATCTTTATATATGTATAATACTCCTATCGAAAGGAAAATTTCTATGGATATTCAAATTTTATTGTTTATACAAGAAAACATTCGCCACTATATACTCACACCCTTCTTCACTTTGATCACAAACGAATACTTTTTATATATACTTCTAGGAATCGTATTGATTTATATGTTTAAGAAAAATGAAGATACTAGAAGACTCGCAAAAGAAACAATTATTGCCTTTTTGATTTGTACCTTATTATTCGTTGTATTAAAACTCATATTCCGAAGACCAAGACCCTTTGATGCGTTCAGTCAATTGATCCCATTAGTGGATAAACCTAGTGATTATTCATTCCCATCTGGACACACCGCATCTGCCTTTATTTGTGCCTTTATGGTATATGATGGTCTTCCTAAGAAGTATAGTATTTTAGTTTTCATACTCGCAATCCTTGTTGCGTTTTCTAGACTCTATGTAGGCGTTCATTATCCAACGGATATTCTTGCAGGAATTATACTTGCGTACATTGTCTATAAATTTATGAAAAAAACTATGTCTACAAAAAAATAGTTTTTTTATGGGAGTATAATAAACACAGATATAAAACGAGTTAACATTACGCAAAAAGGAGGATTATTGTATGTGAGAAGTATCCAAATTTACCTTACTTCTTATTTGGTCACAGTATGGGTTCATTTATCACAAGAGATTTTATCGCAAAATACGGAAACGAATTAAATGGTGCAACAATTTGTGGTACAACAGGCATTTTCCGTGGTGCTAAAGACGTTAAAGAAAAATTGAAAGAAATCATTGATGCAGGCCACGGTGAAGAGTCTGATCCAAATATTGTAGGCTCACTTATGGGCTGGATGTGCGAACGTTGTGGTGAAGTTCAAATTGGAAATGAATGGATTTGCCATGATCCATATGTACAAAAGGACCATGCGCAAGATCCATTCGATGCCTTCACAAGACCTACTAGCAATCGTTCTATTTATGATTTTATCCAAATGATGCTTACAATTGAAGGAACTCAATGGGCCAAAAAAGTACCTAAAAAATTACCTATTTACAATATTGCTGGTGATCAAGATCCAGTTGGCGAATATGGTCTAGGAGTATGTCAAGTCAGTAACTGGCTTGTAGAAACTGGACATCATGTCACTACTAAATTATATTCTGGCTATCGTCATGAAATTCATAATTATCCAGAAATCAAAAATGAAGTTGAAGCCGGAATCATTGAATTTATGAATTCAAATTTATAAGGGTGTAATTCAATTTACACCCTTTTTCATTTAAGGAGCTAGCTATGTTTAAGACAATGCGAAGATTCAAACAAAAATTATCTAAAGAAAAATGTATAGAGATACTTACCGTTGAACCTCATGGCGTATTATCTTTAATCAGTGATACGGGATATCCCTATGGTTTTCCTATCACACATTGGTATGATAAAAAAAATGGACATATCCATTTTCATGGAGCAAAAGAAGGACATAAAATGGATTGTTTAAAGCAATGTGATAAGGCAAGCTTTTGCGTCATGGATAAAGGTTTTAAAAAAGATGGTGAATGGGCCGTTCATTATCAGAGTGTGATTGTGTTTGGAAAAATCAAAATGGTAAATAATCCAGATAAAGTCAAAGAAATGTGTACGCAACTCTGCCCAAAATTTACCAATGATCAAAATTATATTGATCATGAATTAAAATATTCCGGACCTAGTGTACAATGTTTTGAACTCATCCCTGATTGTATATCTGGAAAAATCATTAAGGAATCTTAATTGAGTTTAGCATGGAGTAATGTTACTATTAATACAATAAAGTTGAGGAATTATTATGGCAACACCAGCAACATTAGAACAATGGAAAGAACTCTATGATTTAGCTATTGAAATTACAAAATTAAAGCCTTGGAACTCATATTGGGACATGGATTTAATTGCGGTAGAAACAAAGAAAAATGAAGAGCCAAACTTCGTATCCATTATGGGTAAAAGTGGAACATGCACAGGCATCAGTGTTTATCGAGGTATGGAAGGTTATAGTGATTTTTGTCAAATCTGCAATGACGACTATAATGTACCTGCAACGTTTGTGATGTCCGATCAAAACTGCATTACTTGTTATTGGGGAAATCGTAATGAAATCGATGATGAAATGTATTCAATTATCAAACAATTAGGTCTTCGTTTTCGTGGCAATGGAAACTGGATTTATTTTAAAACTTTTGAAAAGAAAAGTTTTCCAAGCCTTCCAAACTATGGTGAAATCAAAATGTTGATTGAAACCTATAAAGGATTGATTGAAACATTAAAACATGAAGATTATCAAGAGTCCATCTTTGAAGGAGGAAATATTCTCTACACGCAAAAAGATGATGATGGAAATTGGTTCTCTTATACTGTGCCTAGGCCTATGGAACCAGAACGTTATAATACGATTCTTGTCAATGATTCAAATCTAATTGATTATTTTAAAAATATAAAAGATGGAGATTCAGAACTTGCGATTGACATGGATTATATGATGGTTCCCACAAATGATGAAGGTTTTGAAAGGCCCATCAATCCATTAGCCTATATAGTATTTGATTTAAAAAATAACAAAATTTTACATTTTGATTTAATTCACCCAGATCAAGAAGATTATGAAGTCATTATGAATAATTTTTTAGGTGCCATCGAACATTTTGGTAAGCCTAAACATGTATATGCCAGAAATCCATATATTCTAAATTGGCTTGATTTTATTTGTGAGAAATTAGATATTCCTCTAGTTAAAGATAATTTGGAAGAAATTGATGATATTTTTAATATGTTAAAACATATGGATATGGAGTAATGAAATGAAAAAGGAACTACAAAAACAAATGGATTCCATGATGAATATGACAATGGAAGCCATCACAAACAACAAGAAATTAGAACATGCATTAAATGAATTATTCAAATATGCACCCCAAGATGAAAAATATCAATTCATCTTACTTCATGAAATCGCCAATCAATATCTACATGAATTATTAGATATTGATTCTGAATTCCACGATTATTCTTTTGAAGAAGGTATAAAGATTTGTATAGAAGAAAAAACGGACTATTTAAAGGAAAGATTTCAAATTTGTACCATTCAGTTTCAATTGGACGACATCACAAGAACCATCACATTCCCTAAACGACTTCCATTAGCGGATATGACATATTTTGTGATGTCTAGTTTAGACATTGTATGCAGCTACGATTTCATGATCAATTGTGAAGGCATTGATTATTCTACTGAAGAAATGCAGATTTGTTCCATTGCCGATTTATGTTTAGAAAAGAATGATATGTTCTTACTATCCTTCTTCGATTCTGAAACAGACGAATTTTATCCTGTAACTGGAAAACTCATCAATGAAGAGCTGAATAAAAAAGAAATTGAATTAGAACGCATTCAAATTATTGAAACTCAAAATGAAGGACCTTGGGTAGAAGAAAACGAACACCGTACTTTAGAAGAACAAAATGATCAATTAGTTTCTGGATTCTTCTTTAATAAGATGTTCTATGAAAGACCCGATTTATTTGAAGAATTAGAAAATGGTAAGGACATCGAAGAATTACTTTTCCAAATGGTTGATGAAGAATTAAATGATGATGTTTTAGATACAGACTTATTAAACTAAAAAGGATCGATTTTTCGATCCTTTTCCTTTGGCTTGTAACGAATAAGAGAAAAGAGCAACAAGCCATGATATATTATTCTTCATATTTTAATGCATCTTTACCACGAGCTCCTGTTGAGATACGAACAACATCCGCAACATCGTAGACAAAGATTTTTCCATCCCCAATATTTCCAGTATACAATGCCTTTTTAGCTGCCTTAACAACATCTGCCACAGGCACTTCACTCACAACAACTTCAACTTTTAATTTAGGAAGCAATTCCATATTTACTTTAGCGCCACGATAGTAGCTTGTTTGGCCCTTTTGCACACCACAACCAGATACTTTCGTAACAGTCATACCACCAATACCAATTTCATTCAATTCAGCCTTGATCTTATCAAATTTCTCAGCCTTAGTAATAATAACAACCTTTGAAATAGAACCATCACCATGAATAACTTTTGTAGGTACGGCATCATCCAATTCTACACTTGGAGTGTAACTAGAATCTTGAATTGTTTCTAAATAATCACCAGAAACATCGGCTTCTAAGGCAAAACCAGCATATGCACTTTGCAATCCATGTTCCATTTTATCAAGGCCCACAATTTCTTCATGTGCACTAACACGTAATCCAACAGTCTTTTTAATAATGTAGAAAGTAATAAACATAGTTACAGCAGTCCATGCACCAATTGCCAATAAACCTAATAATTGAACACCTAATAAATGGAATCCACCACCATAGAATAATCCTTGTGCTTCAGGCATTGTATCTGTACCACAAGCAAATAATCCAACACAGATTGTTCCTAATAAACCATTACCAAAGTGTACGGCAACAGCTCCTACTGGATCGTCTATTTTTAATTTATAATCCAACAACCATACAATGAAACAAACCATACATCCAGATAAGATGCCAATCACAAATGATCCAAATACGTTTACGGCATCACATCCCGCAGTAATCGCCACTAAACCTGCCAATGAACCATTTAAACACATCGCAACATCTGGTTTTCCATATTTAATCCAAGTAATCAACATAACTGTACATGTCGCAACGGCAGGTGCTACTGTAGTTGTCGCAAAGATTGTAGCTAACTGAATACCATTTGTAGCCGCTGCACCATTGAATCCATACCAGCCAAACCATAAGATGAAACATCCAAGTGCACCAATTGTTAAGCTGTGACCTGGAATTCCTCGTGGAGTTCCATCTTTATCAAACTTACCGATTCTTGGGCCTAACATCCATGCACCAATTAAAGCAGTTAAACCACCAACATAGTGAATGGCAGCACTTCCGGCAAAATCATGGAAGCCTAGGCTACTTAGCCAACCGCCACCCCATACCCAGTGTGCTTCAATTGGATATACAATTAAACTAATCACAAAACTATAGATACAATAAGAGATAAATTTTGTTCTTTCTGCCATAGCCCCAGAAACAATGGTAGCGGCTGTAGCACAGAACACTAAGTTGAATGTAAAACTTGACCAGTTTGTTCCGGCAAAATCTGTCAATGGACTTTCTCCCCATCCAACAAGTCCCATAAAATCTTGTCCCATCAATAGGCTATAACCAATAATCAAGAATGCGACAGTTCCTAAACAGAAATCCATTAAGTTTTTCATAATGATATTACCGGCATTCTTGGCTCTTGTAAATCCGGCTTCAACCATCGCAAATCCAGCCTGCATAAAGAATACAAATGTAGCTCCAATTAGGTACCATATTCCAAATACCTCTGTTAAAATCTTCTCCATAATATTCCCTCCCTTATACAAAAGAAAAAAGGCACATATAGCTCATGTATTTCATGAACTATAAGCACCTTTGCTTTATGTATGTACGTATTTTATTCTGCATGAAACGATTTGTCAATGTTTTTCTGAAACTTTTTGAAAATTTATTTCCATGTGATAATAACTAGGAACCAAGATTATAACAGCACCAATCCATGCCAACACTTCTACAGGATATAAGCCAGCTTTACCAAAATAGATAGGTAGAATCAAAGCTCCAGAGATCCGCATCAACAACTCAAATAAGCCAGATATCATAGGAATAAAGGCATTGGATAAGCCCTGTATAGTAGAACGATAGGCGTGTAACATATATAAAATTGGAAGCCAAGCGGTTAAACATCGTAAGAAATTCAACCCATATGTCATTGCTTCATGAGCACCTTCACTTGTTTTTGATATAAAACAAGATAAGAAGAATGGTCCAAAAATCCAAAGTATGATAGAAATCAAGATGGAAGTAGCCAAAGATAATAAAACAACTTTTTTCACACCACTCTTGATACGATCATAACGATGTGCTCCATAATTTTGTCCCGTATATGTAACCATGGCATAGCCATAAGAGACAGCTGAAATTTCAAGAACTCCATATAGCTTGTTCATAGCTGTAAATCCAGCAAGGAAATAAGTTCCATATCGATTTACGGCACTTGTTAATACCATACCCCCAATCGAAATCAAGACATTTTGTAGTGCCATAGGAATTCCTAATCTAAATTGATTTTTATAGTATGTTACATCCTTACAAATTGATGTAGGCATATATTCTTTTAATTTTAATACATGATATAAGCAGAAGCAGCCAGCTAGAATTTGTGCAATAACTGTCGCAACACCAGCACCGATGATTCCCCACTCAAGGCCCATCACGAATAGTACATCTAAGCCTACGTTACAAATACTGGCAATAATCATGGCTTGTAGCGGTGTTTTAGAATTGCCAAAAGCACGTAAAATGCTGGCAAGCGCATTATAAAACATAGTCGCAAATAAACCGATATAAATAACGTGCGTATACGCTAGAGCTCGATCCATAATATCAGCTGGTGTTTTTAATAAAAACAAAATATTTGGTAAAAGCGGATAAATCACGGCTAATAAAACCACTGTTGATATAATCGCATTCACAACTAAAGTAGAAATACATTTTTGTACATTCCTCTTATCATGAGTACCAAACGCATGAGCTATCGGAATTGAAAAACCTTGGGCAAGCCCAGTCACGACTGCAATTCCCATCCATGTTAGCCAATCCGAACATCCTACAGCTGCTAACGCCTTCACACCAAGGTGTCTAGAAACAATGATAGTATCACAAACTGTATATAGCTGCTGAAATATATTTCCAAGCATTAAGGGTAGAGAAAACAAAAAAATCAACTTTAATTCATTTCCCTTCGTCATATCTTTTACTTGCATAAAACCTCTCCCATTAAACAAAAATAGTATATCATATTCAATAAATTTCTTAAAAAAGTTATTTACAATTAACTCTTATGGAGTTATACTAATGATAGTTAGTTATGTCTAACTATTAAGGAGGTATAATCATGAAATATGCATTCGCAAGTCGTACTGGTAATGTGGAAGAAATTATCAGTTCATTAGGTATTGATGCATTACGCATCAATGATGGATCTGAAAGCATCGATGAACCATACATCTTATTTACTTATACAGATGGCTATGGAGATGTACCTGCTGAAGTCGAAAACTTTTTGATGGCCAATGGCACATTGATTCAAGGTGTTGTCTGCTCCGGAGATCCAAATTATGGTGACGCATATTGTCAGGCAGCTGATAAAATCAGTGAAGATTATGGTTGTGAAATTCTATATAAAGTAGAAAATTCTGGTACACCTGATGACATTGAAAACATCAAAAAAGCGATTGGAGCTTAATTATGCCAAAACAACGTTTTGAATCATTATTGGCCAATTATTGTGCACCTGCACTGAAGCAATATAAATATGCCAATATGTTCCACCTTCCAAAAGACGATGATAGTATTCGATCATTCATTAAACAATACAATCAACAATTCAATTCAAAAGGGATCTTCTTTATCCTCATAGAACAAGAAACTCAATACACCATTTATGTATACAATTCCAAACTTAAAGACTATATTTCCTCAAATGCAGTTCAAAATTTTCTAAAATCCTATCAATATCCAAATACTTTTGAACTGTGTATACAAGAACTCAAAAAAAGACTTAATACAAAAAACTTTCCTCATGAAATAGGTGTATTTCTTGGTTATCCCTTAGATGATGTAATTGGATTTATTGAACATAAGCCCTATTACTTAGTCGGAGATTGGAAAGTCTATCAAAACGTGAATGAGGCTAAAAAAAAATTTGATTTATTTAAACAAACAAAAGAAAAAATGTTGAATCAAATCCATAATGGATATGAATTATGTGAAATTCTTTAACAAATATTTATTTTTTCTTCTTTCATCGACCATCCATCGTTTTTTGGTCTATGAATACGTTTGAAAATCATTTAGAATGTATATGGTTGAACAAATCCATTTCACATTTTAGTTCAACCAAAAAAGAGGTATCGCAAAGATATCTCTTTTTTCTACTCACTTAATACGTAAGCCAATGTTAGACGTGCACAATCCTCAATAGCTTGAATACTCGTTCTTTCATAGCCATGCGAATTCATACAACCAACCCCAAATACAGCAGGCATAATATTGTTTCCAGCACGAATCGCCGCTGTAGCATCTGAGCCAAAACGATAATATGTATCTACACAATAGTTAATATTGTTCGCTTTTGCCAAATTGATGATTTTAGTTGTTAATCCCCAATCATAAGGAGAATAGTTATCGCTAGCCCCAATGGAAACTTTCTTTTCAGAACCATGATTATCCGGTCCAATCAAGCCAATATCCAAAGCTACATATTCACTCACTTCACTAGGAACATAAGCTCCTCCATGGCCAATCTCTTCATAAATAGGAAACGCAAATAAAGTATCGTAAGCAGGTTTTAGATTCTCTTCTTTCAATTGACGCAATACATCAATCACGGCTGCAACCATAGCCTTATCATCAATATGACGTGATTTAATAAAGCCAGACTCTGTACGTCTAAAACGTGGTTCTACACTAATCAAATCCCCATGTTCAATTCCTAGATCATATACATCTTTAGCACAACTAACATCTTCATCCAATAAAATAGCTTCATTAAATTTATCACGTTCACGACTTCTCGCATCATCAAATACATGTGTAGAGTGCGACTTACAAATCACCATACCCTCATATGTTTTTCCACTACGCGTATGAATGTACACATTCTCTCCTTCCACATTATGAAAGTTGACTCCGCCCAAGTTTTTTACTTCGATCCATCCATTATCCATCACATGACGAACCTGCATACCAATCGTATCTAAGTGAGCTCCTACACATACAATCTTACTAGAATCTTTACCTGGTACACGAACATAGGCAGTACGTTTATTATCAAACTCAAGTTCATATCCAAACTTTCCAACCATCTCCGCTAATTTTTTGTGAATTTCAGGATAGAACCCTACCACACTCGGTGTATTGATCAATTCCTCTAAATTCTTTAACATTTCTTCGGTTTTCACCATAATATTCACTTCCTTTTCTTGACACCTATTATACAATATTATTATGAAAATAATTATCTCACCCGCTAAGAAAATGAAAATGATCGATGATATCAACATAGAGTGTACAACACCCATGTTCTTATCCAAGACAACTGAACTTTTAAATCATATTCAAAGTTTAGAGTATTCAGAATTAAAATCTTATTTAAAATGTTCAGACACAATTGCCCAGACTACATATGATCAATTCCATAACATGAGTCTAAATAAAGATACAACACCAGCCATACTAAGCTATTCTGGCATACAATATCAATATATGGCACCACATGTATTTACAGATGATCAAATCAAATATATTCAAGAACATCTTTACATTCTTTCTGGATTTTATGGTCTTTTAAAACCACTGGATGCGATCACACCCTATCGTTTAGAAATGCAGACAAAATGCCCATTCTCTTTGTATGATTTTTGGAAAGACGATCTTGCCAATCAAATAGATGAACCCATTTTAAATCTGGCAAGTGAAGAATATGCCAAAACCATTCGAAAATATAAACCATTGATTGATGTTCGTTTTGTCGAAGAAAACGGAAAAGAAAAAGGTGTTTATGCCAAGATGGCAAGAGGAGCCATGGTTCGCTTTCTTGCCGAAAATCAGATTGAAAACATCAATGATATTACTCACTTTTCAGATTTAGGATACACTTTTGATGTGAGTCAAAGTACTGAAAAAAATTATATTTTCAAAAAAAAGCTATCATCATGATAGCTTTTCTAATAGTTCTACAACCATTTGGGTTTGTTCCTTATACATTGTATAAGCTTCTTCATCCTTATTTAGAATGATATCCATAAAGTCCTGACACTCATACAACATGTGATTTGGTTGTTCAATACTGATTTTTTCTTTTGTGTCCGCTGCCTTTTTGCCAATCTGATCTTTTTTCGGCATATCAAAATAAACGTCTTTGCATACACCACTGCTCGCACCAGAGACAATGATTGTACCTTGATCCCCTTGTACATATACTGCATAAGGGCTTGAACAATCTTTAGCACCTGTACAAGTTGCGATAAAATCGGGATACTGCATAATTATAATTCCACTTGTATCGATGCCGTTGTATCCAACATTTTTAAAATAATGAACCTCACTCGGATTACCAAACATTCCCGTCACAAAATGTAAATTATATACATTGATATCCATTAAAGCTCCACCATTGAAGGCTGGATCAAAGGCATTTGTTTGAACGTGATCTTTATACTTTTGATACTTCGATGAATATTGTGAGAAATTACACTGAACCATCTTGATGTCTCCGCAATTCGACAAATTTTGTTTAATAATTTTATAATTTGGCAAATGCACATTTGTGATGGCTTCAAAAATATAGACACCCTTTTTTTCAGCTATTTCAAATAGTTCATTACACTCTTTTAAAGTTGGCGTAAATGGTTTTTCATTAATAACATGCTTTTTATGTTCCAACGCCATTTTTGATTGTGAATAATGTAAAGAGTTTGGACTTGCCACATAAACAATATCCACATTTTCATCATTCAACATTTCTTCCATATCCGTGTAATACTTTTGAGCCCCATGTTTTTCGGCAAATTCTTTAGCCCGCTTCTTTGTTCTAGAATATACACAATATAAATTGTATCGACCATCTAAACGCATAGCTTCAATCATGCGCTCTACTATAACACCAGAGCCAATCGTTGCGACATTCATCATGCTTTTTCTCCTTTATTTTTTACCCAGTTATTTTCTTTTTTCTTCTTTTGTTTTTTTGTTTTACGATAAATGATAAAGCGAACTCCATCCTCGCTGTTTTCACCTTTCACAATATAGTGGTTGGCCTTACAAACCTTAGAAACAATGGATAATCCTAGTCCGAAACGTCCACCTTCGCCTTTTTCATAAGGTCTAAATAAAGATTGAATGCGATCTTCAGGCATCTTTGGACCATCATTACTAATACACAACCAGTCTTCTCTTACTTCAATCTTAATGTAAGATTTCGCATAACGGAATGCATTTTCCATAATGTTTTCAATGGCTACACGCCACGCTTCAATCAAACCATCAAAGAAGACTTCTTCTACATCTGTAATCACTTGAATTTCAGGGCGAATCACGGCTGCATTTAATACAACCTGTTCCACAACATCCTTCATATTTGTGACTACACCCTCAGCATCACTAGCAACCAAGTATTCAACACGATTCATATATAATAAAGAATGTACTTTATTTTCTAATCTCTGTGCATTATCTAAGATGACATCAACACTGCTTTCCAAAGTTCCATAAGGATAGATACCATCTTTAATAGATTCAGCATACGATTTAATTGTCGCAATCGGCGTTTTTAAATCATGCGAAATATTATGAATCATATCTTCTTTGGCTTTATCCTGCTTTTTCAATTCATCATTCATCTTCACAATCGCGGTCGCCATTTCACCAATTTCATCATCACGATTTAAATGAAGTTCTACTTCTTTTCCATCTTTAATTTGTTCTATATAATTTCGAATTAAATTCAAAGGATGAATAATAGAGAATACCCACATTAAAATAATCAGGAATACAATCATAAACGCAATCACAATAACGTATACCGTAGAATCAATCAATGAATCTCTAAACTGTGTCGCGTACGTATCATCCATAAAACTCGCCAAAATTATACCGTCATGACAATAGATCAAACGATAATAATACTTCGAATTTGCGACCGTAATCGTTCCCTGTAGTGCTTCTTCATTTTCAGAATTCATTTGTTCGGATTGATCTAATAAATATTCATATACTTTATGATTCACTGGTTTTCTTTTGGAACTCTGATTTGAGAACACATTCATTTTACCATCTTGAATAATACAGTTTGTTTGAACACTGTCACTCGCTAAGAAAGCATAAATGTCATCTATACTATCGGTTTGTTTCGAATCCACTAATCCAACGATCGGTGTTTGTCGATTTAAGATCAGTTCATACATTTGTTTAGTAATGGTTCGATCAATATTATCGCTGACAAACACAAAGAAAAACATGATAAAAAACATCAAAACCGTCAAAATAATTGTTAAAATTTGTCGCGTTAATGACATTTTTTGAAAATAAAAGGAAGGCCCCTTCATAAAATATCACCTCATCATAAACATTTTACCATAAGAAAAAGAAAAGGGGATACATTTGTATCACCCTAAACGATATCCATATCCATAGATTGTATGAATGTTTAAATTTGGAAGTTTTTTACGCAAACGACGCAAAGTATCATCTACGACACGATCACTACCAAAGTAGTTTTCATCCCAAACATTTTCAAGAATTTTATCACGTGAGAAAGCAATTCCTTTGTTTTTAATAAACATCATCAACAAGTCAAATTCCTTTGTCGTTAATTCAATTTCTACATTGTCCGCATAGATTTTTCGTTGTTCTTCATCCAATTCATATCCATCAATACTAATGCGATTATTATCATCACGATAAGCACGCTTAATGATATTGTTGACTCTTAATACTAATTCTTTTGGTGAAAATGGTTTTGTGATATAGTCATCGCAACCTTTCTCTAATCCAATAATACGGTCAAATTCTTTATCACGTGCAGACATAAAGATAACTGGTGTTTCTGGTCCTTGAAGACGAATTTCTTCTATCAAGTCAAAACCAGATTTATCATCCAACATAATATCTAAGATCCACAAATGCACATCATCATCCGCAACATGTGCACTTGCCTCTTCGTATGTATAGTAAGAATGAACCTCATATCCTTCTTTTCGTAAGTATTGGGCAACTAGATTATTGATATCCTTCTCGTCTTCAACAATACTAATGACTCTTTTCATTGGGCCACCCTCTTTCTAAAAATTATTTTCTTCTAAGAAATCTGTAACACGCTTAACATATTGAGCACATAACTCATCTGTTTTCGCTTCCACCATGACACGAATCAATGGTTCTGTTCCACTTGGACGAACTAAGATTCGTCCTTCATTTCCTAAATCATTCGCAACGGCATCTACAACTTCTTGTAGTTCTTTACTTTCTAGACATGCATTCTTATCTTTTACAGTCACATTCTTTAATAACTGTGGATAAATAAACAATCCTTCACTCAATTCCTTCAATGATTTTCCTGTAGCTTTCATGATTTCTAGAATCTTTAAAGCCGTCATTAAACCATCACCCGTTACTTCATGTTCTAAGAAAATGATATGTCCACTTTGTTCTCCACCAACCCAGTAGTCATTCTTCTGCATTTCTTCAAATACATACTTATCTCCTACTGCCGTTTGAATATAATCAATCTTATTGGCATCTAAAGCCTTATATAAACCTAGGTTTGCCATAACCGTTGTGACAACCATATTCTTATTTAAATGATTGATTGATTTCATATAGCGAGAACAAATATATAAGATGTAGTCTCCATCGCAAAGCTTTCCATCTGAATCCACCATGATCAAACGATCGGCATCGCCATCAAATGCCAAACCAATATCATAGTCCCCTTCACGCATCATTCTTTGTAGTCCTTCAGGATGTGTAGATCCACACTTATTGTTGATATTGATTCCATTTGGCGAATTGTTGATGGCATCCACTGTAGCACCTAAAGAATCCAATGTTTCAACCGCAGTACTTGTCGCAGACCCATTTGCCAAATCACAAAGAATCTTCATACCAGATAGGTCTACAGGAACACATTCTTTTAACCAGCTCATATAGATTTCGAGTCCATCTTCCCATTCAAAATACTCACCAATGTGATCTCCAGTCACTAGATCTAAATCGGTTAAACCATCCATATATTTTTCGACTTCAAGAAGAAGTTCTTCTTCCATCTTCTCTCCATTGTGGTTAAAACACTTGATTCCATTATCATAATATGGATTGTGACTTGCACTTACCATGATTCCACAATCAAAGCGTTCTTTACGAACCAAATAAGAAATAGCCGGAGTTGGACATACACCTAATAAATAGACTTGAGCCCCCATGCTTGTAGCACCTGCCGCAAGACCTAATTCAAACATGTCTCCACTAAGTCTTGTGTCTTTACCAATCAAGATTTTCGCATGTTTTTCTTTTCCATAATACCAACCTAAATATTGTCCAATCTTAATAGACATGTCTAGAGTTAAACCCTCATTTGCCTTACCACGAACTCCATCTGTTCCAAAATACTTACCCATTACTCTGAATCCTCCTTGTCTGATGATGTATTTTTAGCTAATTTCACACTTGCATGTACTGTCTCTGGTGATAGTGTAACATTTACTCGATTGCCCTTCGCATCATAAGCCGCCAACGCTGCATTAGCCTCAAAATCTTGAATTTGACCTGTACAGTCAATCAACGCCTTCACAATTCGAATTGAATTCAATTGATTCTGGCTTGCCGTAATCTTAACTGTCATCACATCTATTGTAGGTGTTTCAAAATCAGTTACCTTTTGGTTTGATCCCACCAACAATTCTGGTTGGATTGTGAATGATTTTGTTACTTTTTTAGAAAGTGTAACATCAATCGTAGCAGGATCTACAACAGCTTCAATTTTTTCTGGCAAATTCTTTACCTTTAAATTGATGATATTTTCACCTTCCGAATATTTTTTCAAGTCAGCTACGACTTGCACACTACCCTTTGAACGGAATACCTGAATACTTGTCGCATCTCCAGTTAATGAAACATCTACTGTACTTGGCACACCAGCCACATCATATTTATCCGTATCTGCTTGTACTTCAACAGCTACATTTCTAAGATCCACAGTTGTTCTTGTATCGTTGAACAATTTTAAACTAATATCTTCATAGTTTACCACAACACAAATCATGATGGATAAAACCAAAGAAATAATTACAGATCCTTTTTTATCAAATAATACACGGTCTACGAGTTTACTAACTTTTTGAAATATCAAAGTCAGTAATCCACGCAACTCATTAAACCATACAGAAGGGCTCTTCTTATTTGGAGATTCCATGTTGACTGCCCTCCTTTTTCTGTTCATATAAATTCACAATTTCAATTGCCTTCACACGCTCATCCTTATTTGCGTCCTCAGTCTGCTTTTTAGCACGTTTCCCCATGGACTTGGCCTGAGACAACATGGGAACAAGAATTGAAGACGGATTTTGACTTGATTCTGTCACTAACATATTTGTTAGATAACGCTGTAAACCTTCTGGTGGATATTGCGTTAACTGGCCATTGACCGCAACTGAAATATTTCCTGTTTCTTCACTCACAATAATTGTGATTGAGTCTGTAATTTCACTAATACCAACAGCCGCTCTATGTCTTGCTCCATACTTACTAGGAAGATCCTTTGTGGTTGGAGGAAAATAAGCGGCTGCACACGCTATTTTATTCCCCTGAATAATAACGGCACCATCATGCATTGGTGTTCCATACTGAAATATTGTTCCTAATAATTCAGTTGAAACTTCTGAATCCATCACAATTCCTGTACGAATAAAATCGGACAAGCTCTGTGTTCTTTCGATAGAAATCAAGGCTCCTGTCTTTGATTTTGACATTTCTGTACATGCCTCTACCAATTCATTGATCATTTGTTGAATTTGTGAAACGGAGACATCCGTTGTTAAGATGGCTGTTGTTTTACCAACTTTCTCCAACATACCACGAATTTCAGGTTGGAAAACAACCAAAATAACGACAACTCCCCAATTCAAGAACATTTCAATCAAATAATTTAAAGCATTTAAGCCTAGCCATACAGCAAAAGCCTTAATTAAAACAATAATCAATACACCCTTCACAAGTTGGATCGTACGTGAATTATTACGCACAATTCTTAGTCCAGAATATATCAATCCCCATACTACTAAAATATCCAATAATAATCGAATTAGGAATGTAATATCAGATAAGCTGAAACTCATCTAAAATACCCCCTTATTTTATTTATAAATTTTTTGAAATTAAATCACTTACTGAATCATACTCAACTTGAGCATGTGCTTTTACATCTTCATCTGCATACGACATAACTGAACCATGCACACCAAATTCAATCAACGGAATATCATTATGCCCATCACCAATTGTATATACATCTTCTTCTTTGATATCCGCATATTCAATCAAGAAATCTAAACCTGTCGCTTTAGAAATCCCCTTTGGTACAATATCAACAACGAAATTATTTGGATAAGCAACAACTTGTTCATAATACAAATCGTTGATTTTACTTGCCACTTCTAAAGCTGAATCTGTATCTTCCATTGATAATACGATCTGCGCAAAATGTGTCATATCCAACAATTCGGCTTCCGTAACATCTGGTTTTAAATTTGGATAACGATGATCCACTGCATTTGGCTGCAATACAATACGATGACGGTGAATTCCATCGTTTACAACATAACTAATCACAGTGTCTATTTTTTTTACATTATGTAAAATGTCTAAACAAACATCAAAATTCAAATAATTCGACAACAAGACATCTCCATTTTCACCAAAAACCATACCACCATTATTTGTGATCAAATAATCACATGGTAAATTAAATAATTTGATTTGCGCATCAATCGATTCTTTAGAACGACCCGTCACAATCACAAATTTGTTCCCCTTATTTTTCCATTCTTCAATCGATTTTAAATCTTCTGGCATTACATCCTGTGCATAACGCAATGTACCATCATAATCTGTAGCTAAAAGCTTCATGTGTAGTTCCTCAACTTTTCTATTTATCATAATTTTATCACATACATTTAATAACAAGCAATATTGCTATCCGTCCTTGATTCACATCCTGCAACATAGACACCATTTTCTAATCGAATAATGACTTGTCCACGCCCAAACATTGATAATTCGGACTCTATTTCAATTTCATGACCACGTTTCTTTAATTCAGTAATTATATTCTCATCAAAGCCTGGCTCAACAATAAATTTCATATTCTCTATCCACTGAAATCGTTTGGCATCTAAAGCCATCTGTGGATTTAAATGAAAATCAATCATGTTTGTGACAACTTGCATATGTCCCTGTGGCTGCATATAACCTCCCATTACACCAAAAGGCCCTACGGGTTTATCATCTTTTGTCAAAAAACCAGGAATAATTGTATGATACGTCTTTTTATGAGGCATCAAGTAATTCACGTGAGATGGCTCTAAACTAAAATCATATCCACGATTTTGTAAGGAAACTCCATCTACGACAATGCCACTACCAAATCCCATATAGTTTGATTGAATATATGAAACCATATTGCCATCTTTATCTGCTGTGCACAAATAGACTGTACCAGATCCATGCGGCTTATCTACCCTTGGTGGCAAAGCCGAATGACCAATTTGACTCGCTCTTTGTTTACCATAATCAACACTTATCAAATCATCCACTGACATATTCATACATTTAGGATCTGTAACATATTCTTTGGCATCCGCAAAAGCCATTTTTAAAGCTTCCATCTGCGTATGGATACAATCGACATCTCTATCTTTAAATTGAAAATTATTTAAAACATTCAAAGCCATTAAAGCCACAATGCCCTGTCCATTAGGAGGTAATTCCCACACTTGATAGCCATGATAATCTACATGAATTGGATTGACCCATTCAACCTTGTGATCTTCTAAATCTTGTTTTCGTAAGAATCCACCAAATCTTTTAGATTCTTCATCAATACGATCTGCCAACTCTCCATAATACAAAGCATCTGTATTTGTATCAGCAATCTTTTCTAGTGCATCCGCAAGTTTTGGCATGCAAATCATCTGTCCTGGTTCAGGTGTTTTTCCATCAAAAGTAAAAGTATCATGCCAGCTCTTAAACTCCTCACTATTTGGAATCGCATTTAATGCTTTTTTCCACATACGAGCAATCTCTGCACTGACTGGATATCCATTTCTTGCATAATCAATGGCAGGTTCTAATAACTTTTTAAACGGCAAAGAACCAAATCTTTCACTTAAAGCTTTCCAACCCTTGACTGCACCAGGCACCGTAACTGGAATCCATCCTCGTTTTGGAATTTCATCCACTTTATCAGCCGAAATCGCATATGGAGAATGGCCTGAACTATTCATACCATACATCTTATCTTTCATCCATACAATCGCAAATCCATCGGATCCAAGCCCATTTGAACATGGTTCTACAACCGTCAAACAAGCTGCCGTCGCAATGGCCGCGTCTACGGCATTTCCGCCCTGCATAAGCATTCTTAAGCCAGCTTGTGTAGCTAAATTATTTCCTGTGCAGACAACTCCGTTTCGTGCAATCACATTCGTTCTTTTGGATACGAATGGATTATCATAATAGTTAATTTCCATATCTTCATCACCGAGACAATTATACAAAAATTAGAGCAGACATTCCATCTGCTCTGATTTATTTATTCACTTTTTTTAAACCGGATAACTTTTCTACCTTATCCAATTTTTTTTATCATCCACATTATGATTTATTCTATTCATTTTCCTTAAGCATTTTCTCAAGCATGACCATATATGAGTATCTTTAAGTTCCATGATCTAGATTGGATGATATCCTTAACATTTCAAGTACTCTATCCTTTTTGTGATTATTCACTCGATAAAAACCCTTTATCTAAATCCTATTTCCTTTTCTTGTTAAGTCCCATTGAATGTTTTTTCTAGAGTTCCTCTAGCTTAACCTTTGGAGTCTTCTCTCCATAGCTTCAACTTTTTATAGTTAAAACTTTCCGTTTCAACTCTATGTTATTGTCATCTTCTCACCGCTCTCTTTTTGTCTTAAGAGAAGTTTTCTCTGCTCTTACTTCTCTTTACACTTTCATTATAACCAACAAAATCAAAAAGAAAAGGCAAGTGGTAAAACTCGCCTTTTTACTGGTAAAACCGGTTATTTCATCGATATCTTTCTTTTTTTTCCTCTCGAAACAGGAATCAGAGCCTTGTTTATAAGCTCAACTTCATCTTTATACCAAGCCACAATATATTTAGAATTCACAATATAGGATACGTGTACTCGTAAAAAGCCGAACTCTTTAAACACTTCTTCAAGTGCATTCATACTGTCACGCTTATGGAAAATGCCTTTTTTTGTATAGAAATACACCATCTTTTCATTCTTTTCCAAATAGTAGATATCTTCATACGAAAGATTCATACGAACTCCATCATAATTAAATTCATACACATGACTTTGAATACATTGCGAACGAATCATTTGATCATAAGCTGAAATGTCGGCTGCGATATTTTCTTTTGAAATATAGAACACACGACTTCTTTCATCATCGCCGCGCGTCTTAATTGGATTTTCACACACATAAATCACAATCGCATTGGAATTATCATGTACAAATACGCTTTCAATACGACTCGTCTTAAACATTTCATCAAACACAAATAATTGATACTCTTCTTCCTTCATCCGTTTTGCCAGATCACTCGCCTTTAAGTAATGACGAAAACACCAATCCTCATGCGTAAACAATTTAGATAATTGAAAAACGATGTCCTTAGTTTCTTTTTCATATTCTAATAGGGCTACTTTTATCATACTTATAATTATAAAGAGTGAACGCATTTTTATCAAATGTAAACCATTTCAAAATATTATTCTTTAAAGTCACGAATTAAAATCAAATCCTTAACAAATTCTTTTGCGCTAATTGATAAAATGATTTCTCCCTTTTCTTTAGTTGCACCCTTTGGATCTCCACCAATCCCAAATGGTTTTTGCTGCTCAGTTACCCAATCCGATGCAAGCCAAGACAAATGTGCTTTCATAGCTGTATTTTTAGGAATACCCTTTTCACTTGTTTCTAACTTAACTAAACTTTCATCAATTGCCATGACCATGGAAGTCTCCATTTCTCCGCTATGAAAATCAAAAGTATTCCCTTTAGAAAACGTTGCCTTTACAGCTGGATGATCAAAGATTCCTGAGTTTAATACAAATGGATACACTTTAAAATCACTTCTTACTTCTGTAGAAATCAAATTTGCGACCGGTGCATTTCCACCATGACATACAAGAAAAACCATTTTTTTTAAGCCATGATGAGCTAGACTTTCACATATGTCATACAACATATGATAGTAAGTCATTGGCTTAAAGGTAATGGAGCCACAAAACTCTTTATGTTCCGTACTCAATCCGACTGGAAACAACAATAAATTTATGCCCTCGGCCTTTAACTCTTTTTCAATATAGTCACACATAGTTGTGGCAATGAGTGTATCCGTACCAAGTGGTGCTTGATTTCCATGTTGTTCTAATGCACCCCTAATGGAATCAAAACAATTGTGTTTTCTCGATCGACTTGTTCCATTTCTAAACGTGTTAATTCTTGATACTTACAAATCATACTTATTTTGCCTCATAAATCAACTTAAAGCTTGGACGAATGGCTGCCAATCTTTCCCTCAAGAAATATCCAATGATGTAGTTAGCTGAGATTTTGATCAAGTTAAATGGAATTGTCGCAAGCGCAATAAATGAAGTTAAATCTTTAATACTTGGATTTACAGAACCTACCATCTGCACAACAGAATCTAACGCATTCCCATAGCTTTGGCATATAGTGGCAAAGTAATACATGCATTACAGAAACATGCGAATACGGTACGAATTAGAATTCCAACAATTAAAGTTTTCTTGTCTTATTCATCTTCTTGTACACAAACCATGTTGGTAAAATAAATAGAACAATGCCTAAAAGATTTGCGAGTTCACCCACATAATCTGTGTTTGTTCCTACTGTCACAACTTTTACAATTAATTTAATAACTTCTACTAAAGCGGCAGATACAGGACCTAAACTAAATAGAGCAATAATACTTGGTACATCACTAAAATCAATCTTGTAGAATGGTGGCATCATTGGTAAAGAGAATTCCAGTGACATCAAAGCTCCTGCAAGACCTACAAGCATCGCCGTTAATACCATTGTTTGAACATTCCATTTTTCATCTTTTTACCTCCTTTTGATTCGGATAAGCTCTTCCAAAAGGAAAACCCCAAGAAAAATCTTCCCGGGGTCTAAAAAATACAAAAAATACTTTTGTGTCTTCTACCATCCAGACTATACTGTCGGTCTTGGAATTACACCAAGTCAGCCACTTGCGTGGGTCGCGGACTTTTACCGCCGGTAGGGAATTGCACCCTGCCCCGAAGAACTCATTGAATCTATGTTCGCAAATAAAATAACACACTTATTTTCATTATGTAACTAGTTCGTCTATTTTTTTCACAATATGATTATTTTTCACCTTTCATCTCAAATAAGATATCTCTTAGTTGCGCCGCTCTTTCGAAATCTAAAGTACGAGCTGCCTCTTTCATTTCCTGCTCTAATTCTTGGATCATCTTTTCCTTTTGTTTTGCCGGCAACTTTTTCTTCTTCAAATACTTAGCCGCCATTTCCTTAGTTTCCTTAGAACGAACTACATCGTGGATTGGTTTGATGATTGTCTTAGGAACAATGCCATGTTTTTCATTGTATTCCATCTGAATCGATCTACGTCTTGCGGTTTCATCTATGGCTTCCTGCATACTTTCCGTAATTTTATCGGCATACATAATAACTTTACCTTGGGCATTACGTGCCGCACGACCAATAATCTGAATCAATGATCGTCTTGATCTTAAGAAACCTTCTTTATCCGCATCTAATATCGCAATCAAGCTGACTTCTGGAATATCCAAACCTTCTCTTAATAAGTTGATACCTACAAGCACATCATATTTACCTTGGCGTAAATCATGAATGATCTCCGTACGTTCAATCGTTGTAACTTCATGGTGTAGCCATGCTACTTTTAAATCCATATTCTTTAAATAGGAAGTTAAATCTTCGGCCATACGAACCGTTAGCGTCGTAATCAGAGTTCTTTCATGTTTTTCAATACGATCCTTAATTTCATCTACTAAGTCATCAATTTGGCCTTCAATAGGACGCACTTCGACTTCCGGATCTAAAAGACCTGTTGGACGAATGATTTGTTCAACAATTTCCCCATGCGTTTGATCCAGTTCATAATCTCCTGGTGTTGCAGATACAAAGATGGCATTTTTAATCAACCCCTCAAATTCATTAAAACGCAAAGGTCGATTATCTAAAGCACTTGGAAGTCTAAAGCCATAATCTACCAATATTTGTTTTCTTGCACGGTCTCCATTATACATGCCACGAATTTGTGGTAAGGAAACATGACTTTCATCTACCACAAGTAAGAAATCATCTGGAAAATAATCAAAGAGTGTATACGGTCTTTCGCCTGGCTTTCTGCCATCAATATGCCTTGAATAGTTTTCAATACCTGGGCATACGCCAAATTCTCTTAATGCTTCTATATCGTAGCGACATCGTTGTTCCAAACGCTCTTTTTCTAATGGTTTACCCTGCTCATCAAAATAAGCCAATCTTTCATCCAATTCTTCTTGAATTGTATCTGCTGCATGATTGATGATATCCATACTTGTCGCATAGCCGTTAGCTGGATAAATAATATACAGCTGATAAGATTGATTGACATGTCCTGTTACTGGATCCACTTCACAGATTCTTTCCACTTCATCATCAAACATTTCAATACGGATTAAATAACGATCCGTATGACCTGGTGTGATTTCAATGACGTCTCCACGTACTCTAAAAGTCCCTCTTAATGGATCTGTATCATTACGCTTATATTGTTGATGTACTAACGCTAGCATCAATTCATTTCTTTCAATGATCTGTCCACTTCTTAAAGTAAAGATCATATGACGATATTGTTCTGGATTACTAGCACCATAAATAGAGGCAACACTGGCTACAATAATCGTATCTCTTCGTTCTAAAACACTATTTACTGCTGCCATTCTAAGCATATCCAATTCTTCATTGGTCTTTGTGTTTTTATCAATATATGTATCTGTTTTTGGCAAATAGGCTTCTGGCTGGTAATAATCAAAATAAGAGACGAAATATTCCACACGATTATGTGGAAAAAATTCTTTAAATTCAGAATACAACTGTCCCGCCAAAGTTTTATTATGTGCAAACACCAAGGTTGGTCGATTCACTTGGGCAATCACATTCGAAATTGTAAATGTTTTTCCAGTTCCTGTAGCTCCCAACAATACTTGAAACTTTTTATCTTCTTTTAAACCAGAAACCAATTCCTTAATAGCTTCTGGCTGATCTCCACTCGGTTTATATTCAGATACTAATTCAAACTGATTTTCCATACGCTCACATCCTTCATATATATATAATACACAAAAAGTAGGTTTATACCTACTTTTGTGCCTCTTCTATCGCTTTTTGTCTTTGCGTATCATCACTTGGTGTTTCATTCATCTTCAACAATACTTTTTCCATCAAAAGATCCCACGTCTTTTTATCACAATCTCCCGTTACTTCTAAACGATTGTCCTGTTGAAAACTTGCCAAAGCTTGAGAGCTGGTATTTGAAAAATATGTATCTGTTCGATCCACATCATATCCTAAATACTTCAGATATACTTGTAAAGCTTGGGCATTATCATCCACGCTGTCTTTTTTGATGACATCCTTTTTCTTGACTTTATAATAGGATGTTGTCTTCACTTCTCCGAGTTTTACTTCAACATCTGGTTTAAAACCCTTCTTATTGATGCTTGTACCTTTTGGCGTATACCAACGTGCCACTGTATACTTAAAACTTGTTCCATCTGAGAATGGTACTGTAACTTGTTCGGTACCTTTACCGTAAGATGTTGTTCCTACCGTAATCACTGTATCCCCTAAATTATCTTTTAAAGCACCAATCAGAACTTCGGCTGCACTTGCCGTATTTTCATTTTGTAGAACAACAATCTTATCCATTTTTACTTGATTGAATTCATCTTTTGTCATTTGTTTAGTGAACTTGCCATCTTTATCTTTTTCCTTGAAAACAACTGACTTTTTCGGAATCAAAGAACTCGAAATTTCCAATGCCGCATTTAAATAGCCGCCACCATTATTACGTAAATCTAAGACCAACTTTTTGATCCCCGCTTCTTGTAGGCTAGACATTGCCTTTGAAAAATCTTTGCCACTATTTTCTGAGAAACTCGTTAGAATAATTTCTCCATAATCTTCGTATACGTTACATACGACCGTTGAATCAAAAGTACCTGGAATCAAATTTGTCGTATATTCTTTTCCATCACGAAGATATTTTGTCTTAACATTCTGTCCTTCATGCGCCTTAATATATTTAATGATTGTGTCCGAATCATTTTCACTACATTTTAAATCATCTAATGAAATGATTTCATCTTGGGGTTTTAAGCCTTTCTTATCCGCTGTTGAATTGATGTATACGTTGGATACGACGAAGTTTTTATTTTCATTTAAATAAAAGGAGATTCCTAATCCTACATTACTTCCTTCAAGACTGCTCGAAAAGGCTTTGGCTTGTTCTAAGTCAAAATAGTTTGTATGAGCATCTTGGTCTAGAGTTGTCATTCCATCAATAGCTTGTTCCATAAGTTTGGAATCCAAGTTTTTGATTTTATTCGAATAATACCAATCTGAATTCAAAATTGAATAAATGGTATCAAATTTTTCTTGTTCTTTACTATTTCCTGTCGTTTTTTTATTTAAAATAACTGGTATACTTATGCCTGCGCCAAAACATGCAATGCATAGTAGTGTAATCAATATTGTTTGACTTTTTTTTCTCATAAGCTCATCCTGTTCTAAAACAAAATGGGACGAATCATTCGCCCCAATAATTCCATATAGAAAGTATACGAAACAATCCTTTATTCTGCAATGTTTTTATCGTCTCATTTTCAAATATTTTCTTGCCGCAAACAAGGATGCGAACCCACCAATCAAGGCTCCTGCAAGAATGATAGAGAGACCTACTTGAAAGCTGATTGTACTTGGTTTAAATAGGGCAAACATAGGTGTGAATAGTTTTCCGCCTAAACTTTCGTACAGCTTTTCATATCCAAAATGCACCAATAAATATGGAACGATAGATCCAAGTAGTCCAATAAAAATACCTTCGACAATGAATGGATTACTGATGAAACCATTCGTTGCACCTACTGTACGCATAATAATGATTTCCTCACTTCTTGAATCAATTGTCGTTCGAATCGTGTTATAAATCAAATATAAAGACAATAGAATCAATAAAGCAACAATGCCTAAACCAATCTTTTGAATCATATTCAACATGTCTACTAAACTTGTAACGCTGTCTCCTCCAAAAGCCGTGCTGGATACGCCATCAATTTTTTGAATCTGCGCACTTGTTTTACGGATAGAAGAAGCATTCTTTACATAAACAAAGAAAGCATTGGATAAGGGATTTGTTTCTCCTCGATAGGCTTTAAAAGCATCTCCCTTTTCTTTGATCATAAGTTCAAGTTCATCATCTTTAGAGGATACTTCTACCTTTGAAACATTCTTCAATTTAGATATTTCACTCTGAATACTTGATATAGCTGTTTCATCATCAATATCCTCATTTAAAATAACGTGAATACTCAAATCTTTTTGAACATCATTCGAAAAATAATTAACGTGTAATCCAATAATCAATATCGAACCAATCAAAAGTAGGGTAATGCCAATGGCACTAATGGCAGAAAAGCACAACATAATATGTCTTTTCATTTGGAGAAAGGCATACTTCAATTCGTATAAAAAAGTACGTAAACCTTTCATCATAAACTCTTATACCCACCTTTATTCGAATCGTGAATCACATATCCTTTATCTAACATAATCGTACGTTTTTTAAAGCGGTCAACCAATACTTTATCATGTGTAACCATCATGATTGTTGTATCTAGTTTTTGGTTGATCTTTTCTAATAATGAAATAATTTCTAAACTCTTTTCGGGATCTAGATTTCCTGTTGGTTCATCCGCAATCAAAACTTTTGGTTTATTCGCAATGGCACGGCCAATCGTTACACGCTGTTGTTGTCCTCCAGATAATTCGTCTGGATAACTTCTAGCCTTTTCTTTCAAATCAACAAGCTCTAATACTTCCATTACACGTTTACGAATTTGTTTGCGTGGCATACCCACAACTTCTAGGGCAAAGGCAATATTTTCAAAGACAGTTAATTTTGGAAGTAAACGATAATCTTGAAATACGCAGCCAACATTACGTCTATAGTATGGAACTTTTCTGTGTTTTAAAGCCCCTACATTAATACCATCTACAATAACTGTACCTTCATCTGGAACTTCTTCTCCATTTAGCACTTTGATCAATGTAGATTTACCAGAACCTGTGGCTCCAATCACATAAACAAATTCACCTTTATCAATATGTAAATTGACATGATTTAAAGCATGTACTCCATTGGGATATGCTTTTGAAACATCTTTTAAATCAATCATAATGTTCCTCCTAACTAAAGAACTTTTCTGGTCTTTCCCTGCAAGGTGCTGCTTTGCCAGCTTCACAAGAAGTACCTGTGCCTGACCAGCCTGTTCCCCACGCAAAATCAGCACTCGCACTAAAACGAGCTACCGCATCACTTACAGACATTGAACCTAGATTATAGACTTCAACATGTGTATGTGGCCCACTTGAATTTCCTGAATTTCCCGATAATGCGATTGCTTGTCCTTGTGAAACGCTTTGTCCTGCACTTACGTAGATTGTTTGCGACAAGTGACAGAAACTTACGGCATAAAGTGTATCATTCACATTACACAACATTTCTATTGTGTTTCCACCACCATAAGGATATCCTGACCAGTTACCCAAATAGCCTGAGTTGCTTCCTACAGGGGCTGCGGCATATAAAATAACACCGCTTGCCGGAGCTACTACAGTTGTACCAATTGGAGCTGCCCAATCTAGTCCTAAGTGCATGCCTCCACCAGGATATGCCCATGTACCTGCACTTTTACTTCCACCTTGTATAGGATGTATAAATCCAGATACGGATTCAATCGATCCTGAGAAGTTTGTTGAAATCACAAAGTCTCGAATGCTATTCATGTCCACTTGTGCGGAACGTTTCTGTGCTTCTAATTCTGTAATTTTTTTCTGATATTCTTCAACTAGTTTATTATAAGATTCCTCTAATTCACTGGCCTGCTGTTTTTGCGATTCTAATTCTGCCTTTTGACTTTTTGCGTCCTCATCTAAACGTTTTTGTTCATCTTGCTGCAAAACAAGTTCTTTCTTTAATTTATTTAACTTTTTAATTTGCGACTGATCATCTTCTGTGATTCTTTCAACTCCAGAAATACGGCGAAGCATATCACTTAAACTATCCGATCCCATGATCAAGTCTATAATCATATTGGTTCCAATCGTTGTTTGTTCATTTTTCATACGATTTTCGATTTGTTCATTCCAAGCATCAATTTCAGCTTGTTTTGCCTGAATCTTCTCTTCCAATTCTTTAATGTTGTTTTCAATCAATTCAATCGATTTTTCTTTTTCACTTATCTGCGTTTGTAGATTGGAAACCAATTCTTTTTGTTCCTTGGCAAGCTGCTCCATTTTTGTCGTATCACTCTGCAAAGAAGCGATGCTTGAAGTATAAGCTTCAATACTGTTTTGCAGACTTTGTTTACGATTCTTCTGATATTCCTGAAATCCCTGACAAGCTTTTACGCCAGCTTGTGAAGTTTGTGCCTGACTACACTTGGCATACCAGGCTTCTGTATCCGAATAGTCTTCTGCTGAAACAGGCATGATTAATGAGCAGGCCATAGCTAAACTTAGAAAACCTGCACAGAATTTATATTTTCTCATCTTGTCCACCTCAAATATTTTCTAACGGCTAAATAACTTCCTAACATTCCTACAACCATTCCAATCAAAAGAATGCCGCCTGAAGTACACAATACAAATGGATATGGTTTCAGCATACTCATCAAGTCACTAAAAAACATACCATTCATTACGTGGTAAAGTCCTGTATAGCCAAATATACAAATCAAAACAGGGCCTAATGCACCCCAAAAGCCGATAAAGATTCCTTCTAATACAAACGGTAAAGAAATATACCAGTTATAGGCACCAACTGTTCGCATGATCGCAATCTCATCTTTTCGTACTAAAATTGTCATTTTAATAGTATTTCGAATCAAGAATACGGCGATCAAAACCATCAATCCAACAAAGACACTTCCCCATACACGGATATTTTTAAACAGTTGAATCGTCGTGTTGATAGCACTACCTCCATATGTAGCTTGAACAACACCATCCATTTTAGAAATTTTCTTTGTCACTTTTGAAATTTTTGTGTTGTCTTTTAATTCCACATTCAAAACGTCATATAAAGGGTTCTTGTCCTCTCCCTTATATTGTTTAAACATAGCTCCGTTTTCTTTGATCAACGCATCCAATTCCTCTTCTTTACTTGAATACGTTACTTTTTTTACGGAAGCAAGAGATGAAATTGAATCGGATAATTCACTAATTTCTTCATCTTCTAGTGTTGGATTTAAAGAGACTTGAATCATAAATTCACTTTCAATTTGACTCGTAAATCTTCCGACATTCATATAAATCACAAATATAAACAAAGCCATCAATAAAGCAATGCCAATCGATACAATGGAAGAAAAGGTCATCGAGAAATGACGGTGCATGTCTTTATTGGCACTGCGTACTAGTCTTGGTAAACTCTTAAAAAACAGTAACATTTTTATCACCTACATCACTAATTATAACATACCAATCAAATCAACCTACAAATCACAAAATTTCACATACACCTTCATTCTAATCCTTTCATGTGAAAACAATATTAAAACAGAAAAAAAAGATCGATTTCTCGATCTCTTATAAACTTTGACCTACTGCATCTGCCTTTTTAATAGCGATAATAAACTCTTCTTTTGTGAATGGGAAAGGTGCATTTTTCCACTCATTTGTTTTTGTAGCCGCTTCAGTCAAAGCTTCCAAATGGCTTTCATCCAAATCCACATCCGCTAAAGTCACTGGTAAGCCGATTGATTTATTGAATTTTGCCATTTTCATTAAATTTTCTTCATCCTTGGCATATGCATACAATACTAATACACCAAAGGACACAACTTCACCATGTAGATGGTGTCCATCACGTGCAATTGAGCAACTACCATTATAGAAGGCATGCGCAATGCTTGAATTATAATAATATTCTGGCTGGTTTGTTAAGTTTGAAACATATCCAGTGGATACGACAATATCCAAGGCAATAGCTTCGATTGCAGCTGAATTTCTATCATTTTTACAATCTTCCATACCTTGTTTACCATATTCCAACAATGGTGCAGTACAAGTTTTCGCTAATGCCAATCCCATTGTAGCCGTGTGATCTAAAGTCTTTCCTTGTGTTGCGAATTCAACTTCACATTGTTTAGACAACGCATCCCCAATTCCTGCCCAGAAATATTCACTTGGTGCTTTTGCGATAACATCTGGATTGATAAAGATGTGAGCTGGACAATGAGGGTATGAATAGTGGTCCAATGCTCCATTATCATCATATACTACGGCAATAGCTGTAGCGGCCGAACAGTTTGAACAGATCGTTGGAAATGAGAAAACCATTTTGTCATTCATTTCAATGGATGCGGTTTTACAAGTATCGATAGCTTTTCCTCCACCAATCGCAAAGATAACATCGGCTTCTTGTACGTTTGGATTTGAAGTCAATTTATGTACGTTCGTCATAGTACATTCAATACCATATACAATTGAATCTGTAATAATAATATCAGTCTCTTTAATGGCTTCACGAATTCTTGGCTCAGCAGCTGCCAAAGCTCTTTTACCACCAATCAATACAACTTTTTTAACATTGTATTTTTCGCATACACCTGGGATTTCGTTGTAACAACTTTCTCCGACTGAATAATTAGACATTTCAATTGTTTTCATAAACTTCTGCTCCTTCTTTTACTTCAACACTTTTTGTATGATAATTCTTGTATACACCTACAGTTAAGAATGGAACGATAATGATTGCGATAGCTAAATATCCACAGTATCCATATCCATATTTAATAATATTTGTTAATCCGGCTAAAGAAATTGTCATGGATACAATAATAATAAAGGCAGATACAATAATTCTTTTCTTTACTGGATTTTCTACATTCTTTAAAACACGAATATTTTCAAAGCGAGCCACAAATCCGAATGTTGTTGTTACTGCTGTAGAAATTAAGCAAAGTAATAAACAAATACCATATACAACAACCATCCAGTTTGCATTCATCGCATTTAAACTTGTCAATGTAGGTAGAGTTGTTTCTCCGTAAACACTCTTCCAAGAAATTAACATCAATACACTTAATACTAATGCGACAGCATTCATCACAAATGAGATCCACATTGCTTTTGAACAAGATTTTCGATCTGGTAAGATAGCTCCACATGCTACGATTGTTGGTAATGTCACACATTGAAAACCTGCATATGTAAATGCATTTAAGATGGCTTTAGGCATATTCATAAAACCATTTACAGAAAAGTCATTTGCTAAAATAGCTCCAATATTTTGACCTTTTATGATTCCCATACCATAAATAACAATAGCTGTTACCAAAATAGCCATACCCATATATGTACTTGCCATACGAACCACGTTGGCTCCAAAAATTGTTAAGCAAAGAACAACAATCCCAACCGCAACGACACAAGCATAATAATTAAATCCAAAGTATTGTTGTAATGCACTTGCAGCTCCACTAATAGCTGCTGCAACTGCCATCAAAACCATGATATTAAAGAAGATCTCAAATAAGATTTCCAACTTATCGAATGGATGATATAAGTTTTCAAACAATTCCTTTGCGCTTGTCAAATTTCTCTGGTTATACATCACCATGGCTTCTCGCATTGTCAATATCAATAGCAACATAGCTATTATGGCACTCACAATACCAGTCCATCCTATGCCTACATAATATGTATTTGCCTGATTTCCTGTGGCAAATCCACCTCCAGCATGTGCTGAGAATAATACGGCGCCTACCGAAAATATCGCCATTTTTCCAACTTTTTGTGCTTTCATACTTTTCCTCCTATAGCGTGCACAACAAGCTAACAAAAAAACCAATCGTTTCTTGCTGCCTGTTTAGACAGAAGAGACGAAAGGTTAGATTTACAATACTTCCGCGGTACCACTCTTCTTCATTCATTTAAGAATGCACTCATTTCAGATGCTATCACATCCTGCTTTATTAACGTTAAGCCTACGTTCAAGTCTTATCAACCTGACCACTCCATGGTAAGTTCAAAGTTCCATCTTTTATGTCTTGCACCAACCGACAACTCTCTAACAAAGGCTTTCCTTTTACTACTCCATTTCCTTGTGTTTTGTGCGTTTATAATAACACTACATTTTCATTTATGCAAGCATTTTCTTACATTTATTTTCAGTAAATTCGAATCTACGTTTTACATCCATCAAAAAAATGGTCCATATTACTCATATTTACCCTCAATATCCAATAATTTTTCTTTCTTCTCAATTCCACCTGCATATCCAGTTAAATGCCTAATTTGATCCAAACAATCTAAAGACAATTTATATTTTATTATAAAGTTTTCAATTTTCTATTATAATGTTCTTGGCATTGAAAGATAAGAAAGAACCCCTAGGGACTGCAATCTCTAGGGGTTCGCTTTTTTTGGATTTGGCATGAAAGATAATACTGCTTCTACTTAACAGCGACTATAATAGCTAACGTCACTAAAAGTATGACGTAAAGTATCACAAGATACTCCACAAGTAGTACTCTGCACATTCATGCCAAACCGCAACATGTTTGTGCCTTTTCCTGGTATATTAGGACTTTTGCCTCCTCAAAAAGTACACACGCCTATGCACTTTTCATTATACAAAAGCTATATGAAAACAATATTAAATCCCATTCTTTTTTTCAAATTTTAATAAATATTCTTTTCTTTCGATTCCACCTGCATATCCAGTTAAACTACTGTTGGATCCAATTACTCTATGGCAAGGAATCAAAATCGAGATCTTATTATGTCCGACAGCACTTCCCACCGCTTGTGCTGACATTGATGGAGAAATCATTCTTGCGATATCTTTATATGTCGTAGTTTTACCACAGGGTATTTTAAGAAGAAGTTGCCAAACTTTCTTTTGAAACTGTGTTCCAATTAGATGCATATTAGGTAAAGCCTTTGGTTCTTTACCTTTAAAATAAAGATTTAACCATTCTTTTGTTTCTTTTAAAACAGCCGTTTCTTCTTCAATTGGTTCTTTTAAACCATTCGCATAATATTTTTGATTTTCGAACCAAACGCCAATCAATCCAATTTCATCGGCAGCCAATAACATTTTCCCTAATGGTGAATCATAATATTGTATATACATAATCAATCCTCTAAACAAGAAAAAAAGCCATCCGAAGATGACTTACATTTCAAAATTGGTGGAGCGTATCGGGATCGAACCGATGACCCCCTGCGTGCAAGGCAGGTGCTCTCCCAGCTGAGCTAACACCCCATATCTTCAGCAAATGGTGGGCCTGAATGGACTTGAACCAACGACCTCACCCTTATCAGGGGTGCGCTCTAACCACCTGAGCTACAGGCCCATTTGCTGAATGCCCATTTAATATACCATGTGATTTTATATTATGCAAGTCTTTTTTTGATTTTTTTTAAATATTATAATTAACCTAGTTTTAGACATCAATATTGTCAGTTTAATGATTATAGTCTTTTAAAACGGAGGTACCTTATGAGTCAAATAAAATGTCCCAATTGTGGAACTGTATTTCAGGTAGATGAGAGTCAGTACCATGAAATCTTACAACAAGTTCGTAATGAAGAATTTGAAAAAGAATTAAATGAAAGACAAAAGAATTCAAACCAGATTATTCAATCTAAACTTGAAAAAGAATATGAAGCTAAATTAAGTCAGAAAGCCTTAGAAATCAAAGAGCTTCAGGCAAATAAAGAACAAGAAATCATTTCTTTAAAAGAACAATTAAAGTCTACTGAACAAATTATCAAGAGTGAAACTGAAAAAGCTTATCAAGAGCAATTAAACAAGAAAGAGCTTGAAATCAAACAGCTGCAATCGGATTTTAATCAGAAACAAAGTGATAAAGAACAGGAAGTCATTTCATTAAAAGAAAAGCTAGAAGCAAGTACACAGTTAACGAAAGCTGAAACACAAAAAGAATATCAGGAGAAATTAAATCAAAAAGATTTAGAGATTTCTAAACTCAATGCCAAATTAGAACAGATTCTTTCGCAGAATAAGATCCATGAATCTAAGACTGAACAAGAATATAGATTACAGCTGCAGGCAAAGGAAAATGAAATTCAAGCCTTAAAGAACAACATTTCAAACAACGAAAAAGTATTAAAGGCAAATCTAGAAAATACATACCGATCAAAGCTAAATGAAAAGAACCTTGAAATCCAGTCTTTAAAACAAGATATGGATAAGGCTAAGGTTGAAAACGAATTGAATGTAAAGAGTATTAAACAAGATCTACAAAATCAAATCGAGCAGGATAAAATGAAATATCAGCTTCGAGAAAAGAGCTTACAGGAAAAATACGATACTTTACTACAAACCAAAGATGAACAAATTGCCTACTATAAAGATTTCAAATTAAAACAGTCTACTAAAATGATTGGTGAATCTTTGGAACAACATTGTGAAATTGAATTCAATAAACTTCGTGCTACTGGTTTTCAAAATGCATACTTTGAAAAAGATAATGATGCTCGTACAGGATCAAAGGGTGACTATATCTATCGTGAGTTAGACGAGAATGGTGTAGAAATCATTTCCATCATGTTTGAAATGAAAAACGAAAATGACAAAACAGCTACAAAACATAAGAATGAAGATTTCTTAAAAGAATTAGATAAAGACCGTAATGAAAAGAATTGTGAATATGCTGTTCTTGTTTCTATGTTAGAGCCAGAAAACGAATTATATAACACGGGTATTGTTGATAAATCGCATCGCTATCAAAAGATGTATGTGATTCGTCCGCAGTTCTTTATTCCAATGATCACCATTTTAAGAAATGCTGCATTGAATTCTTTACAATATAAGAATGAATTGCAAGAAGTAAGAAATCAAAATATTGATATTACACATTTTGAAGAAAGCATGAATGATTTTAAACAAAAGTTCTCAAGAAATTATGAATTAGCTTCCAAAAAATTCAATACGGCTATCGAAGAGATTGATAAAACAATTTCACATCTTCAAAAGACAAAAGAAGCCTTACTATCAAGTGAGCGACAATTACAGTTGGCTAATAATAAAGCAGAAGATTTAACCATCAAGCGTTTAACACGAAATAATCCTACAATGAAGCAAAAGTTTGATGAATTAAAAAAAGACAACAAATAAAGCAATGTCATTTAGTTAAGCAAAATATTAAAAAGTAAACATTTTTAAATGAGTATTCACTTTTTTGTTGAGAAATTACATAAAAGTGCAAAACCCTTCAAAGTATTCGTTGGATTGTTAAACAAATATTAAAGCACAATTTTATAGTCTGATAATCTGGTACTGAAGAGCAAAAAAAATGATTTCGAAAGCTTATAAATGCGTCTTTCTAAAAGTTGGTATCTATTTTCATACTACAAAAAAATGCAAAATGAACCTTGATTTTTAATAATATATTGTATATAATATAGACGAAGGTAGAAATACCAGAAGCGGTGTACCCTACCAAAACCAAGTGGGAGCGAAAAAAGCGGTGTACCCTACCAAAACCAAGTGGGAGCGAAAAAAGCGGTCAATCCTTTTTTGGGTTGACCATTTCTTTATTTTAGGAGTAGTTATGTGGCAATTAAGAGATAATAGAATTGTTTTAATTAGAATTTCAATGGAATATACTGATTTTTTACGTAATACTATTGATTCTAAAGTTCCGCTAGAACACATGGGTAGCGATAATCTTCCTAGACCATTTATAGGTATCTTAATTATGAATAATGAACACCAGTTTGTAATTCCATTGACATCACCAAAGGCAAAGCATGCTAGAATGAGCAATGGCCTTGATTTTCACAAAATTAATGGTGGGGAATACGGTGCTATCAATTTTAACAACATGTTTCCAATTATAAATGATGATAGAATTTATCAAATTATTGATACTGGATTCAACTCCGATTGTTCGGAAGCAGAATTGCGATATAGAAACTTGGTTAGAAACCAATTAACTTGGCTAAATTTGAGTCATAACAAAGCTTTAGTATTAAGAAAAGCAGAAAATTTATATAACTTATATATATCTGGAGAATTAGACGAAAAAGTTAAAAGAAGATGTTGCAATTTCATGAAATTACAAGAAGAATATATGAATTACCCATTATAACGAAGATGAGAGTTTTATGCTTTTCATCTTTTTTTAATTCAATATTTTTCACTAAGATTAAGTGAAGAATTATTACGCTTAAATATGTTATTTATTTATAAGTACACTGTTACAGGAGAATACTCATGAATAAATTTAAGTATATGAAAAAATCACTAAAGCAATGTATACATCAATTGGATGAATCATCTTCACTCTTTGTTATCAATTCAGATAAGGACTTCACTCGCAAACGAAAACATTTGTTTGGAAACACATTGATGAATGTTCTGTTATTAGAAGGTGGTTCGTTAAAAGACGAACTGTACAAGTTATTTGGATACAATCTCGATACACCAACTGTATCTTCTTTTGTACAGGCAAGAGATAAGATTCGACCAGACGCTTTCCATACCTTATTCAATTTATTTAATGAAAGAACAAGAAAAACTAAACTGTATAAAGGATATCGTCTTTTAGCTGTAGATGGTTCTACATTGCCAATTACCTCTGAAATCAAAGATAATAAAACAACAATCCGAAAAGTGAATAATTCGGATAAACCATTCTCTGCTTTTCATCTGAATACAAGCTATGACATTTTAGAATATACCTATGATGATGTCATTCTTCAGGGACAAGCTGTACAGGATGAACGGGATGCATTGAATAAAATGGTAGAACGTTATAAAGGGGATAAAGCTATTTTTATTGCCGACCGAGGGTATGAATCCATTAATTCTTTTGAAAAGATTCATTTATCTGGAAATAAATATCTAGTTCGAGTCAAGGATATTCATTCTACTGGTATGTTACGTAGCTTTGGTCCATTTCTTGATGATGAATTTGATTTAATAGTTAAGCGTACATTAACCACAAAACAGACGAATGAAATAAAAGCTCATCCTGAAATCTATAAGTTTGTGCCACAGAATCAGCGATTCGACTACTTTGAGGATGCTCCATTTTATGATTTTGAGTGTCGAGTGGTTCGCTTTAAGATTACGGAGGATACATATGAATGCATCGTAACTAATCTTGATAAAAATGAATTCAATATGCAGGATATCAAAGAGTTATATCACCTACGATGGGAAATTGAAACCAGTTATCGTGAGCTAAAATATGATTTAGATTTAAATACACTGCATTCTAAGAAACGAAATCTGATTGAGCAGGAAATCTATGCCAAGATGCTTCTTTACAACTTTTGCAGTCGTATCACGAATGTAATCGATATTGCCAAGCGAAATCGTAAATATGAATATCAACTCAACTTTGTTCGAGCTTTTCATATTATTCGTGAACACCTCAAAAGGTACAAAGTTTCATCATACATCTGTGATGTGATTGCAAAAGAAATTCTTCCTGTTCGTAGAAATCGGCAGAACAAAAGAAAGCTGAAGCCAAAAGCTCCAGTCTCCTTCAATTACCGTTTTGATTAGCACTTACGTCCTATATGTTCAACAATGTAGCATAAATGCTGCACTTTTTGTCGTGGTGGTGAACAAAAAGACTGCTTAGATGTATCAATCTAAACAGTCACGTCATTCTTAACTAAATGACATTGACAAATAAAGGACATTTCCAATATAGGAGATGTCCTCTTTTTAAAACATATTCATGAATAATGAAATGATGATCCAAAGTGTGGTAAATACTAGATACAAAATATTTGGGATTCGCTTAAAGAATCTTGCATACCAATTCTCATTTGTCTTCTCTTCTTTAATAAATTCATTAATTTCTTTTGATTTTAATACCATTGTAATGAGTCCATAAATCACAAGAGCAAGTACTAAAACTGTAATCAAAACATGATTTGAATAAACTGACATTAAAGCTAAAAAATTATTGCCTGCATGAGCTAGCATAGTAACTAAAATACTATCCGATTTAAGATACATATAACATAGTACTAGTCCCATAAAGAAAGCGGGTATGGCTTGTGTAATATTCAAATGCAAAAGTCCAAATAACAACGATGTAACAACAATGGCAAACATTTTATTATATTTCGACAATGTCTGTAGAATCATACCTCTAAATATCAACTCTTCAAATATAGGTGCAAGCACGACAACACTGATAAAAGTAAAAGTGTTATACAATAAACTACCGTTTAACGAAAAATCTGGACTTGTATCTGGTAATCCAAATTTTGATAATAAAGCACCAATAATACCAATCGCATAATTTAAAAAATACATCATTGAAACAGTATCTATTGTCTCTTTGGGTTTAAATGTAAACTTCAAATCTTTGATATTTTGTTTAAAAGAACTACTCATAAACCATAACAGGATGATTCCAGATATAAAAGAAATCAACATTTCAATGCAGGCATTGATTGCAGAATAATCATAATACAAAGAATACATGATTAAAGGCATTGCTACAAAGCTAAACAAAAAAGAGAGTGTCAGCTGCATAATAATATATAGCCATAATGAGCCTCCAACTTTACTTAATTCTTTATCAGGCATAAATTTAGGTGGTTGTTCCATAAGAATCACTACTTTCTAAATTAATTCTAACACAAAAGAGGCTTTTAGGCCTCTTGTAAAATATGAAGTTTTCTTAATGATTCCTCAATTGAATCTAAATCTTCTTTTGATTGTGCACTCACCGTATGACAATGATATCCACTCGTTAGATCCGTTAAAGGTTTTGCCTGATTCTGTGAAATAGAATCAATGAATTCCTTGACTTGTTTTCTAGAACTAATGTTCATTTTAGCCTCTAACTTTCCATATACATCATGTTTGACAAATACATTTTCAATACAGCCACCACAATCTACGATCGCATTCATTTCTTCTTCCATACGATCATTCAAATGAAAACAAGAAAATACTCTTCGAACTCTTTGATGTGAACATACATATCCTTTGTGTGTCGCATAAATATGAACATTTCTTGCCTTTAATAAGGCAATATCCTGCACAATGACTTGTCTTGATACATTAAACTTTTTGGAAAGTGCACTTCCTGAAACTGGCACTTCGCTTTTTGAAATCGTGTCATAAATGGCTTGAAGTCTAGCTTCTTTTTCCATTTATTTCACCTGCAAGTTTTTTAAAGACAAATCTAAAATAGGTGCTGAATGCGTTAGAGCACCACTTGAAATATAGTCCACACCTAAAGCCGTTAGTTTTTCAATGTTCTCTTTTGTGACATTTCCAGAACATTCTGTTTCGGCTCTTCCATCAATGATTTCAATTGCTTTTTTCATATTTTCAACACTCATGTTATCTAACATGATAATATCCGCACCTGCTTCAACCGCTTCTTTAACCTGTTCTAAATTTTCTACTTCCACTTCAATTTTACGAACAAAAGAAGCATAATCCTTTGCCATCTTAACTGCATTCGTGATTGAACCAGCTGCTGCGATATGATTATCCTTCAACATAACACCATCTGATAAATTGTATCTATGGTTATTTCCACCACCAACACGAACTGCATATTTTTCAAACACACGCATATTTGGTGTTGTTTTTCTTGTGTCCAACAGCTTTGTCTTTGAACCCTTCAAATAAGATGCGACACGATTTGTATAAGTGGCAATTCCACTCATTCTTTGAAGATAATTCAACGCCGTTCTTTCACCTGATAAAAGAACACGAACATCTCCAGACACTTCGGCCAATAATTGTCCGTCTTTAACGGCATCCCCATCTTTTACATAGAATTTCACTTCCATGTTTTCATCTAATAAATAAAAGACTCTTTCAAATACTTCAAGGCCTGCAATAATCCCATCTTCTTTACAGATCAATTGTACCTGCCCATATTGATAGGAAGGCATGACTGCATTTGTTGAAACATCTTCACTTGTTATATCTTCCTGCAAAGCTTGAATCAATAAGTGATCCACATTTAAACGCATTGTATTCTTATCCACGAGCTTGTCTCTCTCTTTCTATTTCTTCAAGTACCAAATCATGATACATCTTTTCTTGATTTGATAACTGATGTGACTTCGTCACTTTTGCCAAATGATCAAAATCATTTGTATAAGCCGGTTCCTTTTTCAATAAATCAACAACGGCTCTCTTTCCCCAAACTAAAGATTCCAATAAGGAATTACTAGCCAAACGATTTCTTCCGTGAACTCCATTACAGCTAGTTTCTCCAACTGCATATAAATGTGACATAGAAGTTCGTGAATCTTTATCTACATGAATTCCCCCCATAAAATAGTGCTGAGCTGGTGTAACAGGAATCCATTCTTTTGTACAATCATGTCCTTCTTCTAAACACTTTTCATAAATGTGAGGAAAATGATTCTTGATGACTTCTGCACCTAAAACAGTCATATCCATCCAAACATAAGGCATATCATCCTTCTTCATTTGTTCGCGAATCTTTTGTGTCATGATATCGCGTGGCAACACTTCATTCGCAAAACGTTTTCCGTCTTTTCCATAAAGCTTAGCTCCTTCACCACGAACCGATTCACTAATAAGGAAGGCTCTTCCTTTTTTCTTTGTATATAAAGTTGTTGGGTGAATCTGTACATAATCCACATTTTCTAATTTAATACCATGCTGGATTGCAATCGCAATGGCATCTCCCGTTAAGTGTGGATAGTTTGTTGAATGATCATATAATCCGCCGATTCCACCACACGCAAAGATTGTGTAACCTGCTTCAATGCTCATTTCATTGTTGTTGGCATCTTTTGCCAAAACACCATAACATACATTGTCCTTTTCAATAATGTCTGTCATAGTGACATATTCCATGATTGTAACATTCTCTAATTTGCGAACCACATCTAATAAAGTGGATGTGATTTCTTTTCCTGTAATATCTTCATGGAATAAAATACGTGGTTTAGAGTGTGCCCCTTCACGCGTATAATCTAATTCACCATCTTTTGTCGCAAAATCAACACCATATCCAATCAATTCATTAATAATGTCACGGCTTGAATTAATCATAATCTCAACAGATTCCTTACGATTTTCGTAATGCCCTGCTTTCATAGTATCTTCCATAAAAGAATCAAAATCATTTTTGTCTCTCAATACACAAATTCCACCTTGTGCTAAAAATGAATCACTATTTTCGACATCAGATTTTGTCAACATTAGGACCTTTTTATCATTTGGAACATGTAAAGCTGCAAACAACCCACTTGCACCGGTTCCAACAATAACTATATCTGCCTCTAACTTTTCCATACTATTTTGCCAACTCCAACATTCTATCTAATGACTTTTCGGCCATAGCCTTCACTTCTTCATCTACAAACACTTCATTTGTCTCATTCAACAAACAATCATAAACTTTTTCCAAAGATACTTTTTTCATATTCATACAAATCAATTTATCGGATAATGGATAGAAAGTTTTATCTGGTGATTTCAACTGCATTTCATGAAGTACACCAAGTTCAGTGCCAATCACAAATTCTTTACTTGAATTTTCCACTGTATATTGAATCAATTCTGAAGTGCTTCCCGCAAAATCAGTTGCCTCAACAACTTCATTAACACACTCAGGATGAACAATGATTGGAACATTTGGATGTTCTTCACGTGCTTTTTCAACATCTTTTAATGTCACACGCTTATGCGTAATACAATATCCATCATTTAAGATAATATTCTTTTCAGGTACTTGTTTCTTCACATAAGCACCTAAGTTTCCGTCTGGAATAAAGAAAATATTTTTATTTGGAAGTGAACGAACAATCTTCAATGCATTTGAACTTGTTACACAAATATCAGCCATCGTTTTTAATTCAGCTGTTGAGTTGATATAACATACGACCGCTAAATCTTCATATTCTTCTTTCATCCTCTTAATAACAGCCTTACTTGCCATGTGTGCCATTGGACAATCTGCATTTAAATCTGGCATCAATACTTTCTTGTCTGGATTCAACATTTTGGCACTTTCACCCATAAATTTAACACCCGCAAATACAATAATATCTGCATCTGTATTTTTTGCTTTCTTTGCCAAAGCATAAGAATCTCCGACAAAATCCGCTACATCTTGTACAGCTCCATCTACATAATAATGCGCTAAAATAATCGCATTTTTTTCCTTTTTTAATTTCAATACATCTTCCTTTAAAGACATGGAATTTTCCTCCCTTAAAAAATTTTACTCATTTTGAATTATACACCCAGGCTTTACATCTGACAAGACAGTTGTAAAGTCAATATTATATAAGTTATATATCACAAGGAAATAAGCATGAAAAAAGCGATGAATCAAAAATCATCGCCTTATTTTTTTCTATAAAATGCTTGGTGCAATATAAGTACGAGTTTTGTACTCTGCATCTAAATCATACAAACCCTTGGCATCGTGTCCAAACAATTCAAATCGAGAAATTAAATCCGAAGCATTCTTTTCTTCTTCTCCTTGTTCTTTGACAAACCAATCCAAGAACTGCATAGTTCTAAAATCTTTTTCTTCATAAGCCGCTGCGTAACAAGTATGAATCAATTCAGTTACGTATTGTTCATGTTTTAAGCCTGCCTTTAACGGATCACTTAGCTCATTTAAAGGAATATTTGGCTTATTAATAGCTTCCAAAACAACACTATAATCATTATCTTGAAGATATTGCATCATCAATTGAGCATGTGCAATCTCTTCTTGTACTTGTACATGATACCAATTTGCGAAACCCTCTAAACTTTTATCATGATAATAATTTTCGAAATCCAAATACAAATAAGCAGAATATAATTCTTTATTAACTTGATTATTCAACAAGTCCGCTACTTTCTTACTCAACATAGCACATTCCTTCTTTCTGACTACATCATACTCCTAGCAACAAGAAAAGCGTAGTGATATGCTCTCACAACGCTTCTTTTACACATTTCATTAAGTTGTCTACATCCTTATCATTCGGATGTTTTAAAGCCTCATCAAAATTCTTCAACACTTCAGGATTCGACTCAAACTTTGCACGAATTGCCAAAGGCATCTTACCTTGGCACATCCATGTTCCTTTAACGCAGTTGGATGCATCTAAATGGTTTTGAACATTTTTTAAAATCATCTCAAAATATTCTTTAGACTTACCAAAGCCAGCTGTTCCAAATAAGAAAACATTTTGATTACGTAGTGTAGAAAGATATTGTTTCATTTGATCATCACAATCTCCCTTATCACACCAGAATCCAATGCACAATAAATTTACAGGTTCTAAATTTTTTGCATTTTCTACAGGTACGCAATATTTTGACTCCATAAAATTCAAGCTGTTTGCCAAAAATTGTGTATTCCCTGTTTTTGAACTATAAACAATTCCTATCGTAAAATATATTCTTTCATAAGTAGCGATTACGCCATGCATAATACTCTTCATCTTTTTCCATATCAATACCATGGTCATTTTCATAAACTTCAAACGTATTCTGTTGAAATAGTGAAATAAAATCATTTCTTGAAAGCTTTGAATGCCATTGACTATGCCATATATATACTTTATCTTTTTCCATTTTAATCAATGCACGATTTTCTAAACACTCAAGTGCATGATTATCTTTTAGTTTTTCAATTGCCTCTATTATTTCCATAGGATTATTTTAGCACAACTTTCAAGGATAAGAAAAGACAGCCTAAGCTGTCTTGAGATATTATTATTCGTAATGATCTTTCAATTCTTGGAAATAAGCCTGTGGATGATTACATACTGGACATACCAATGGAGCTGTTTCGCCATAGTGAATGTGTCCACAATTCAAACAAATCCAAACTGTTGAAGTTGCCTTTTCAAACATAGCATCTTCTTCAACATCTTTCAACATAGCTTTATAACGAGCTTCATGATGTTTTTCAATAGCCGCTACGCCTTCGAACAAGGTAGCAATATCATCAAAGCCTTCCTCACGAGCTTCTTTAGCCATCGTTGCGTACATATCTGTCCACTCATAGTTTTCACCAGCAGCCGCATCTTTAAGGTTTTCTGTTGTTGTAGGTACTTTTCCACCATGCAAAGCCTTAAACCACAATTTTGCGTGTTCTTTTTCATTATTTGATGTTTCAGTGAAAATGTTCTGAATCTTTACATAACCATCTTTCTTAGCTTGTGAAGCGTAATATTGATACTTAACACTTGCCTGAGATTCTCCTGCAAAAGCAGTCATTAAATTCTTTTCTGTTTTAGATCCTTTTAATTCCATAATTAAGACCTCCTATCTTTTTTAATTATAAATCAACTCAACATGTTTGTCCATTAAAACACACAAGAAAAGACAAATTCTAAGACTTGTCTTTTCTAATCATTATTTGACCAAGATGGTGTATCATTGCCTCTTCGTACTAAAATAGCTTTTTGGAATTCGGTTTGATCCAAGAACTCTAAAATACGCATCGTTTCTTCTTCTGTACATCCTATCAATAATTTGACGATACAATCCTTCTTAAGAATGTCAGCTGTAATCGCAATCGCATCTACATTATTTGTTGCGATAGAACCTTTGAAAACATCAATAGGTTTTTGATCTGAACCAAATGTATCTGAAAGAAAACCGTAATCTACAGGATAAACTAAATTTGTAAACTTATAGTGAGTACTTCCTTTTGGTCGGTCAATCGTACAACTGCTAGACAACAATAGCGTATCAAGCTTTTGCCAAAAGTATGCGTTATTTTCTAATTGCTGCATAATAACCTCCTGTCTTGTAATAGTCTATAAATTATTATAGCATTTACAAAATTATTTACAATACAAGAAAAGTTTTTTCAATATTCTTGGAAGAAAGATTTGATTATTTCATGGTTTTTAGTACAATTTAGTGCAAGCATCAATAAAATTCTTGCCTTTTGCGCTGAAAATTTATAGGCCGGAATAGTGACTCTTTTAGAATCAAAAATTTCCGAATCAAAGACAGCTCCCTCTAATACGCGACTTGCACGTACGACTGTACATTCTCCTGTATAATTTTCTAAAACCTCTTTAATTTTTGTTGGATAATTTCCTGAACCTGTTCCTGCTAGAACTAGGCCATCATACATGCCTAACATAAATTTTAACAATTCAGGATCCGAATCTGTGTGCACATAAAAGATTTCTACTTTAGGCAAGTCATCAAATTCCATTTTTGAAAAAATTGTTTGGAATGTATGTTTTTTAAATGGTGCATTCAATAAATACACATGATCATCACGCATATATCCTAGAGAGCCAAATTCACCCATTTTAAATGCATCTGTTTTATAGCTGTTTGTTTTCTGTAAATCTCTACCTGAATAGATTGTATCAGAAATCACAGCTAAAACACCGGCTTGCCAAGCTTCCATATGGCATGCTAAAGCTACTGCTTGATATAAATTCATAGGTCCATCTGCACTTGTTGCAGTTGCAGGTCGCATCGATCCTGTTAGGACAACAGGTTTATGACATGCCAACGTAAGATTTAAAAAGAAGGCTGTTTCTTCTAATGTATCTGTACCGTGTGTAATAACAATTCCATCCACATAGCTATCTTTTTCTAATTCATGACAAATTTTTCTTAATTCAATCCATTTATCTAAACCCATATCATTAGAATCTACATTGTATAATTGAATCGTATTTAGATTTGCCAAATCACGAATTTGTGGGATACTTTTAACAATTTCTTCCACATCAAAAGTGCCCGCCTCATAATTCGCACTTTTGCCTAAACTTCCTCGACCGGCAATTGTTCCTCCTGTCGCAATGATTGTAATATTCTTCTTATTCATATGTTTCTAAAAACTCCCAGAACTCTTGTGTATCTGCCAAATCAAAATCAACGGTAGAATCAACATCCCATAAACTGATTGAATGATCATCTTCACTATAACCAATACCTGCATGTGTGGCTTTGCCATTTTCAATCACATACAATGTTGGTGTATAAAGGAAATATGGAGCCATATCCAAAAGAATCTTTCCATCTTCTGTCGAGCTTTGTAGCTGCTTAGAATCCTGGCTAATTTTACTAAAGCCATAGTCTGTTGAATCAATCTTATATAAAACAAGGTTTGGATGTTCATCCTTTGTTTGTTTGATATATTCTTGTAAAGATTCACAATAAGGACAATTTTCTCTTTCAATAATTAACACAAAAGAGTCTTTATGATCTAATTTTTTCTGTAATTTTGTTGCCGTAATTTCTTTAATTTCAAAAGGTTCTTTTGAAGAACATCCAACAAGCCCAATGCACAGAATAAAAGCACAAAATATAGTTAATAGTTTTTTCATCGAACAACCTACTTTCTAATACCATCCATAAATTTAGTTAAACTAAAAGCCAATGCTTCTAGTTTTTCACTTCCAGTCTGTAAGGCCGTCTGAAAAGACATGGCACGATCAGCACTCGAAAAAATTCCAATCATACCTTGCTCATAAAGTGATTGATAACCTAAGCCTAAAGCCCCGCTCAAACAAACGCATGGCACATTATAGGATCTTGCCAAGTGGGCAATTCCTAGTGGCAATTTTCCATACAATGTCTGCGCATCCGTCTGACCTTCTCCAGTAATGACTAAATCAGCATCTTGAAGATGATTTTTTAAGCCAGAATATTCTATAACTAAATCGATGCCAGAAGTTCTTTTTGCCTTCATAACACCCAACAATACACATCCAATGCCTCCAGCTGCTCCTGAACCTTCAAATTCATTCACATTCACATGGAATGTCTGTTTCAATTTCGTACAATAGTGAGCCATTCCTTTTTCGACTTCAGCCATTTGATTTAAATAAATTCCTTTTTGTTTTCCAAAAATATAAGTAGCCCCATTCTTCCCCAATAAATAATTCTTTACATCACAAGCACAAACGATTTCTACATCTTTTGGTAGTCTTGCATAACGCTTATCAATAAAAGCTATTTGACTAAGAGCATATACGCTTGGTACAAGTAATTCTCTTTTTGAATTATAAAAGCGAACCCCAAATTCATTTAAAATTCCCATACCACCATCATTTGTTGCACTGCCACCTAAGCCAATAATAATTTTTCTACATCCTCTAGAAAGTGCGTCTTTCATCATGATACCCACGCCTTTACTTGATGCGATCATTGGATTTCTTTTTTCTTTAGGTGTCATATTCAGTCCGATGCAGCTAGCCACATCCATTATGGCAAGTTGACCATCTTGAGAAATACAGTATGTCGTAAATACATTTTTACCATAGGCATCCACAGTTAATACGTCTATTGTCTTTCCTTGAATGATATCGCAAAACACCATAGCCGTTCCTTCTCCGCCATCGGCCATAGGAAAAGTTAAAACTTCATGTTTATTATTTGCCTTTAATATTCCTTTTTTTATACTTTCTTCGACTTCTTTTGAAGACATACAACCTTTAAAAGAGTCACACGCAACAATTATTTTCATGCGTATATTTTACCATATGCCACAAAAAATAAACACTTTTTAATTTTTCAGTTTCATAAGTGAAAATATCCATAGTTAATACTTTATTGTTGCTTGAAAAGCAAGATATCATATGGGATAATATTTGAGTGAAAAAATCTATACGTGATTTTATTCACAAAGGAGAATCAATAATCATGGAAAAAAAACATGTCGTTATAGGGGTGTCTGGTGGTATTGCAGCCTACAAAGCTTGCGATCTTGTCAGCAAATTATCCAAAAAAGATTATGAAATCAAAGTTGTCATGACAAAACATGCTCAAGAATTTGTCAAACCAATCAACTTTGAATCTTTGAGTAAACATAAATGTGAGGTTTCTTTGTTTGACGAAACAAATGAAGATCCAATTGCCCACATTACTTTAGCTAAATGGGCTGATATCATGGTGCTAGTTCCGGCTACAGCCAATATCATTGCCAAAGTTGTTCATGGTATTGCGGATGATATTGTTTCAACAACATTCTTGGCTTGTCATACTAAAAAATTAATTTGTCCGGCAATGAATGTTCATATGTATGAGAATGAGGTCACCCAAAGAAATATTAAACTTGCCAAAGAACTTGGCTATAAATTTGTAGAACCCGTTGTTGGTCATTTGGCATGCAATGATACTGGAAAAGGTAAGCTTGCTGATGTGCAAGATATTGTGTCTGCCATTGATCATGAGTTTGAATTGGAACAAACATTAAAAGGAAAAAACGTTTTAGTTTCTGCAGGTCCAACGCAGGAAGCTTTAGATCCTGTTCGTTTTTTAAGCAATCATTCAAGTGGTAAACAAGGGTATGCGATTGCCAAAGCCGCAAAAGCTCTAGGTGCCAATGTAACTTTAGTTGCAGGTCCTACTGCTTTGGAAGATCTTAATGATGTAAATATGGTACACGTAACAAGTGCGCAAGATATGTTTGATGCGATCACATCGAGACTCGATGATCAAAACTACATCATCATGGCGGCTGCGGTTGCAGATTACAGACCTGAAATGGTCGCAGATCAAAAAATCAAAAAGTCAGATGAAGAGGTTACTTTTCATTTTGTAAAAAACCCAGATATCTTAGCTTATATTGGACAGCACAAAAAAGAGAATCAAGTCATTTGTGGTTTTGCGATGGAAACTCAGAATTTAGAGGAAAATGCACGAAAAAAACTAGAATCCAAAAATTGTGATATGTTGATTGCGAATAACTTATTCACAAGTGGTGCTGGTTTTCAGACAGACACAAATGTTGTGACTTTATTAAGAAAGAATGATACACAACATTTGCCTAAGTGTTCAAAAGAAGAATTGGGATATAAAATTCTAGAAACAATGAAAGAGATTGAGATGGAGAAATAATATGCTTGTAACAGTAGATATTGGAAATACAAATATTACGATTGGCATTTTTGATAAAGAGGATTTAATTGGTACATATCGATTAACTACAAAAGTAAGAAGAACGAGTGATGAATATGGTTTTATGTTAAAAAACTTTTTGGATCGTTCTAATGTACATGAAAAACAAATTGATTCCGTTATTGTTTCAAGTGTTGTTCCTAAAGTGATGCATTCCTTCACAAACGGAATCAAAAAATTTGTCGGTATCGAACCACTTATTGTTGGTCCTGGTATTAAGAGTGGTATCAGTGTTCAATTAGAAAACCCTAGAAATGTTGGTTCAGACCGTATTGCCGATTGTGCTGGTGCATTCAGTGAATATGGAGGACCCATTCTAGTGGCCGATTTTGGAACAGCTACAACTTATGACTATGTAGATGAAAATGGTTGTTTTAAAGCTGGTGCCATTGGTGTTGGTATTGAAACAGGAGCAAATGCATTATGGGGACAAACGGCACAACTTCCTGAAATTGAGATCAAACGTCCAAAAACAATCTTGGCAAGAAATACACAAACAGAAATGCAAGCTGGTGTATTCTATCAATTCTTGGGCGGAGTTGAATATACAATTGCTCAATTCAAAAAAGAAGTTGGTAAAGACATGAAAGTCATTGCGACTGGTGGTTTAGGAAGGATTGTTTGTAACTACACAAAATCCATTGACGTATATGATCCAAACCTAATTTTCAAAGGATTAAAAGTTATATATGAAAAGAACAAAGACTAATTAGTTCTTTGTTCTTTTTTTAGCCATTTTTTATATGTATGTTCAATTAAAAATGCGCCTAATGGAGCTGTAATCAAGATGGATAAAACAGCTACGGTCAATACAATTTGTCCACATCCTAGTCCTGCAGCCAAAGGAACTGAGCCAATTGCTGCTTGAACAGTAGCCTTAGGACAATATGCAATCATGCAAAATAAGCGTTCTGATTTTGCCAATGATGTTTTTAACAAACAAATAAATACTCCAAGCATTCTAAATAAAAGCACTCCAAATATCAACAGAATAGCCATAACGCCCGCTTTTAATGCATAAGAAATATTTACACAAGCTCCAACTAACACAAATAATAAGACTTCAGCGCCTACCCATAACTTATTAAATTTAACGGATAGTCGTTTGGATGCAACAGAATAATTTCTTTGAAGGAAAATTCCCATAAACATAATCGCAAGTAATCCTGAAAATGGAATTGGTAAAGCATCCTCAAGTGTCACTAGAATAAATGCCACACTTAGTAGAATTAAAATCTTTACAGTATCTCGCATATGATTTTTCTTAAAGAAGATTGCAAACCCTTTTCCTAATAATGCTCCACACATAATACCGGTTAGAATGGATAGTGGAATATTCACAAAGCTTAATATATTCACACTTTCTCCTTGGGCTAAACCAAGAAATGCCGTAAACATCACAATCACAAATACATCATCTACACTTGCTCCAGCCAAAATCAATTGTGGAATACTTTCTTTCGTTCCATATCCTTCGTCCATAAGTTGTAACATTTTTGGAACAATAACTGCAGGACTTACGGCTGCAACAACGCTTCCCATAATAGCAGCATCTAGTAAAGAAATCCCTAATAATTTTGGTGCCAACAAAATCATTCCAACCATCTCAAAACAAGCTGGCACAAAACACATCAATATAGCTGGTCTTCCTACCCTTTTTAAATCACTTAAATCAAGATTCAATCCGGCTCGCATTAATATAATAATTAGAGCAATCTTTCTTAATTCACTGGATATGTTCAACAATGAAGAATTAATCAAGCCAAGACAATAAGGTCCTAAAAGAATTCCTGTAAATATCATTCCTAATAATCCAGGTAATCCCATCTTTTTGCATAACCAAGATAAAAACATTCCTACAAGAAAAATATAAGATAAACTGATCAGCATTTTGTCTCTCCTTTCAAAACGCAGAAAAGCTGATGGTTTCCGCGTTAAAAAAACACAGAAGTCATCAGCTTCTAAAAAGCGGTTTTAGTTTACAACTAAGGGAGAACTTCATTCCCAATGAGATTATACTACAATATTTAAGTTCTCATCAATAGCGTTTTAATCGATTCTTCGCTCACTGAGAAAATGGATGCGATAGCTTTAACACTAAAACCTTTGTCTAGCATGGTTTGATATACTTCAAGTTGATTTAGTTCAATACCTTGCTTGATACCCATCTGGATTCCTTTGTTTGTTGATTCTTCAAACATTTCATCTAATGCTCTGCACACTTTTACATCTCTCTTCTCACTTTTGTAAAGAATGGGTGCTACATGTGCACTCATCCAAATCAGCTTTCATTAATAGATTTTTAATCGACTCTTCACTTACTGAGAAGATGGATGCGATTGTTTTAATACTGAAACCTTTGTCTAACATGGTTTGATATACTTCAAATTGATTTAGTGCAATACCTTGTTCAATACCTTGTTCAATGCCTTGTTCAAAACCTTTTTCAATACCTTGCTTGATACCCATCTGGATTCCTTTGTTTGTTGATTCTTCAAAC